>Ga0228698_1000066_pt1 | contig 99991 bp, 92 predicted proteins | sample McNCre117_Aug_MG_FD_178015 | JGI IMG/M metagenome (GOLD analysis project Ga0228698, IMG submission 178015) | Freshwater microbial communities from McNutts Creek, Athens, Georgia, United States - 1-17_Aug_MG | ecosystem: Environmental > Aquatic > Freshwater > Creek | place: USA: Georgia...
TCGAGAAACTCACGCTTGCGCGTGCGCTTGGTGACAAGCTCAAAACCGGTGGAAGCAAGGCTCATTTGTTTCATGACTCAACTGTGTCAGATCAGGCCGTCACGGGGCTGACTTTTGCAGACCATCCTTAGCGAATACCTCAATACACTAAAAGGCAAAGTCTTACATGACGATGCATTTAAACAACGGATTGACGAAAAGTACAAAAAATCTTGGAACGAAATCAACAATTAGCTTTAAGTAAAAAACGCTGTTTATGCCAACATAAACAGCGTTTTTGATGAGCGATTAATGTACTACAACGTCAGCTCGCTGCAGCCTCTTGCGGCTCGGCGGGCTCCGCACGAGATGCGCGGCCTTCCTTCTTGGGCAGAGGCGTGATGTCCAGCTGAACTTCGTCCTTGTCGTTGATGTCCACCGTGAGGCGTCCACCTTCGGTCAAGCGACCAAACAGCAGTTCGTCGGCCAGGGCCTTGCGGATGGTGTCCTGGATCAGGCGCTGCATGGGGCGTGCACCCATGAGCGGGTCAAAGCCCTTCTTGCCCAGGAACTTGCGCAGGCTGTCGGTGAAGGTGACCTCCACCTTCTTCTCGCCCAGCTGTTGTTCCAGTTGCAGCAGGAACTTGTCCACCACGCGCAGGATGATTTGCTCATCCAGCGGACGGAAGCTGACGATGGCATCCAGACGGTTGCGGAACTCGGGGGTGAACAGGCGCTTGATGTCGCCCATTTCGTCGCCCGCCACACGGGGGTTGGTGAATCCGATGGTGGCTTTGTTCATGGTCTCGGCGCCCGCGTTGGTGGTCATGATGATGATCACATTGCGGAAGTCGGCCTTGCGCCCGTTGTTGTCGGTCAAGGTGCCGTGGTCCATGACCTGGAGCAGCACGTTGAAGATGTCCGGATGCGCTTTCTCGATCTCGTCGAGCAAGAGCACGCAATGCGGCTTCTTGGTCACGGCCTCGGTCAGCAAACCGCCCTGGTCAAAGCCCACATAGCCCGGAGGCGCACCGATCAGGCGACTGACGGCGTGGCGCTCCATGTACTCGGACATGTCAAAGCGGATCAACTCGATGCCCAAGATGTAGGCCAGTTGCTTGGCCGCCTCGGTCTTGCCCACGCCCGTGGGGCCAGAGAACAGGAAAGAGCCAATCGGCTTGTCGGTCTTGCCCAGGCCCGAGCGGGCCATCTTGACAGCGGACGACAGCACTTCGAGGGCCTTGTCCTGACCAAAAACCACCGACTTGAGGTCGCGCTCGATGCTTTGCAGCTTGCTGCGGTCGTCGTTGGACACGTTGGCCGGCGGAATGCGTGCAATCTTGGCCACGATGTCCTCGATCTCGGCCTTGCCAATGGTCTTCTTGCGCTTGGAAGGCAGCAGAATGCGTTGCGCAGCACCGGCTTCATCGATCACATCGATGGCCTTGTCGGGCAGCTGGCGGTCGTTGATGAACTTGGCCGACAGCTCAGCAGCAGCCTGCAGCGCGGCATTGGCGTACTTGACGCTGTGGTGCTCTTCAAAGCGGCTCTTGAGGCCTTTGAGGATTTCCACGGTCTCAGACACGGTGGGCTCGACCACGTCCACTTTCTGGAAGCGGCGCGACAAGGCCGCGTCTTTTTCAAAGATGCCTCGATATTCGGTGAAAGTGGTCGCGCCGATGCATTTGAGCTGACCGCTCGACAACGCAGGCTTGAGCAAATTGGACGCATCCAAAGTACCGCCGGAGGCAGCACCCGCGCCGATCAGGGTATGGATTTCGTCAATGAACAGGATGCCGTTGGGCTTGTCTTTGAGGGCCTTGAGCACGCCCTTGAGGCGCTGCTCAAAGTCACCCCGGTACTTGGTGCCCGCCAGCAGCGCGCCCATGTCAAGCGAATACACCTGGGCCTCTGCCAGGATCTCGGGCACGGTGCCCTGCGTGATGCGCCAGGCCAGACCCTCGGCAATGGCGGTCTTGCCCACGCCCGCCTCGCCCACCAGGAGCGGGTTGTTCTTGCGGCGGCGGCACAGGATCTGGATGGTGCGCTCGACTTCGTACTCGCGGCCGATCAGCGGATCAATCTTGCCCTCTTTGGCGGCCTGGTTCAGGTTGTTGGTGTACTGCTCCAGTGGCGAGGCTTTTTCGTTGCGCTCGCCACCCGAGGACTCTTCAGACTCCGAACTGGAGGGCGCTTCGGACGATTTGGCCGCTTCGGGCGGATCGGTTTTACGAATGCCGTGGGCGATGAAATTGACCACATCCAGGCGTGTGATGCCCTGCTGGTGCAGGTAATACACGGCGTGCGAGTCTTTTTCGCCAAAGATGGCAACCAGCACGTTGGCACCGGTGACTTCCTTTTTGCCATTGCCCGTGGACTGCACGTGCATGATGGCGCGTTGGATGACGCGCTGAAAACCCAAGGTAGGCTGGGTGTCCACCTCTTCAGTGCCCGCCACTTGGGGGGTGTTGTCCTTGATGAAGTTGGTCAAGGCCGTGCGCAAGTCATCGATGTTGGCGGCGCAGGCGCGCAACACCTCGGCAGCGCTGGGGTTGTCCAGCAAGGCGAGCAAGAGGTGCTCGACCGTGATGAACTCGTGGCGCTGCTGCCGGGCCTCGACAAAGGCCATGTGCAAGCTGACTTCCAATTCCTGGGCAATCATGTGATTTCCTTTTTGCCTTGCTGAGAGATTCTGTGCATGTGGGGGAGCTTGCCCACTATTCAATGGGTTCGCTGACGCATTGCAGCGGATGGCCGGCCTGACGGGCTGCGTCCAGGACCTGATCGACCTTGGTGGCAGCCACATCGCGGGAATACACACCGCAAATGCCTTTGCCGTCCAAGTGGATCTTGAGCATGATCTGGGTCGCCGCCTCACGGTCCTTGCCAAAAAATTCCTGAATGACCATCACCACGAACTCCATCGGGGTGTAGTCGTCGTTGAGCATCGCCACCTGGTACATCTGGGGCGGCTGGATTTTCTGTGAACGGCGCTCCAGCACCACCGAGTCGCCACCGTCAGGTGTGCGGGGCGCGACCGGTGGCAGCGTCGGATTCTGTGGTTTTTTCGTTGCCATGAATTCATTCTATCGGTGCTTTCATCCCCTTGAAGCGCAGGGCCTGAAAAGACTTTCAGACGGGCACCGAACTCGGGAAAACCTCACATTGACAAAATCAACAGGTACGCCTCAAACTGGTGCAAACAAAAAAACGGAGACAAGCCATGCCCAGTGGTACGGTCAAATGGTTCAACGATGCCAAAGGCTTTGGGTTCATCCAGCCCGATGGTGGTGGCCCGGATGCGTTTGCGCACTTTTCAGCCATCGTCGCCGAAGGCTACAAAAGCCTCAAAGAAGGTGCGCGAGTCACTTTCGAGCTGAGCGATGGCGCCAAAGGCCTGATGGCTGCCAACATACAGCCCGAAGCAGCGCCCCTACCAGGCAACATGCCCACATCAGACGCGCCAGCCGACACCACTGCCATCTGAAGCTCGGGGCTCGCCTCAGCAAAGATTGCGCCCTCTGCATTGGGTCGGTGCTCTTGCCGATCGTGATCGGACAGCGAACGCGTTATCCTTGCAGTATCAAACCACTGTGAGGACGGATTTTCAAATGAATGGGTGCCTATTTCTCGGTCTACGCATGACGTCGCTGCGCTGCGCGGCGGGCCTCTTGATGGCCCTTGCGGTCAACCTGGCGAGTGCGCAAACCGGCCCGCAAATGCAGCTGCCGCGCACCAAACTCAGCGCCGGAATGCACATGCTGGATGTTCAGCTGGCCCAAACCCCCGAGCAACGCCAAATTGGCTTGATGTTCCGCAAAGAGATGCCGCAGCACGAGGGCATGTTGTTTGTATTTGAGCAGCCCGCCACCCAGTGCTTCTGGATGCGCAACACCCTCATTCCCCTGACCGCAGCGTTTGTGGCTGACGACGGCACCATCGTGAACCTGGCGGACATGAAACCGCAAAGCGATGACTCGCACTGCTCGACCAAGCCGGTGCGCTATGTCCTGGAAATGAACGCAGGCTGGTTTGCCAAAAAGCAAATCAAGGCCGGCTACCAGCTCGGCGGTCAGCCCTTCACGCGTTGATGCCCGCAGGGCCGATCAAACGCCCCAGACCACGTCGGATGTTTCGGCCAAGCTGCGTGACAGCAGCTTGAGCATGGGCGTGGCCCTTTGGGACAGGCGAACAGCATCCAAAGCGACGCCATCGTCTTCATCATCCTCTTGGCTGCGCCCGGCGGCTTCTTTTTCAGCGCGGCGCTTGCGCAAGGCTTCGTCTTGGGCGACAGCCGCTTCCAGTGCGGCCATGCGCATAGGAATGTCTGCGGCCAAGATGATCCCTTTGACCGGGTCGCTGCCCAGCATGATCTGAAGCAGTTTGCGGGCATCGGCCTCCAGCATGATCAAGTCGCTGGCGGCGGCAGATTTGAATTTGAAAAGCATAGGCACTCCTGAAAGAATCGTTTGTCCGACTCAGAGGCCCACCATCTCCATGCGCTCGTCTTCGTCGGTGTCACCCTGAATCAATGCCTTGAGTTTATGACTGGCATGGAAGGTGGCCACACGACGTGCATCAATCGGAATCAATTCTCCGGTGCGCGGATTGCGTCCCGGACGGGCCGCCTTGGTGCGGATCTGGAAGTTGCCGAAGCCGGAAATCTTCACATCATCGCCCTCGATGAGGCTGTCCACCATCAGGTCAAAAAAGGCATCGACCATGTCTTTGGACTCGCGCTTGTTCAAACCAATCTGTTCAAACAACAAATCGGCCAGATGCGCCTTGGTCAAGGCAGGGGTTTCAAGGCTTTCGACTGAAAGTTCCACCACAGCACCCCATCAAGCGCGCAAACGCGCGGAGACCTGAGCCGTCAGGTGCGCAAGCACCGCGTTCATGGCCACCTCAATCTGCGCCTCGGTCAGGCTGGCCTCGGCCGCGCCCAAGGTCAGGCGCACAGCCAAACTCTTTTCACCGACTGCCAGACTGCCCGCGGGGGCATCGGCTTTGGGTCGGTAAATGTCAAAGAGCACTGCGTTTTGGAGCAAACCGTCTGTGGGCGCTGCTTGGATGGCCTTCATCAACTGGTCATGCGTGACCGACTCGGCCACGATCACGGCGATGTCGCGCTCAACGGGCTGCTGCTTGGCCACACCCTGCGCCACGGGCACCATGCGGGCCGTGACGGCGTCGAGTGACAACTCGAACACCACCGGGGCACTGCTCAGCTCCCAAGCCTGACGCCAGCGGGGATGCAATTCGCCCACATGACCGATCACCGCGCCGTCCAGCAGCACCTGGGCAGAGCGGCCGGGGTGCAAGGCGGGGTGGTCGGCGGCGACAAATTCAGCTTTACGCGGGGCCAGCAGCTTTTCCACATCGGCCTTGACATCGTAAAAATCGACGTTGCGCGCCTTGCCTTGCCAGCCCAAAGGCTCCACCGGGCCCCAGGCCATGCCCGCCACGCGCATGGGCTGGTCAAAACCCTCCACCGTGGTGTCGGTGCTTTGTACAGCGGCGTTGCGCAGGAACACACGGCCCAGCTCGAACACGCGCACGCGGTCGGCCTTGCGGTCGGCATTGAACTTGACCACTTGCAGCAGGGAGCCGATGAGGCTCGACCGCATGACGCTCATTTGGCTGGCGATCGGGTTGAGCAAGCGGATCGGATTGGTGTTGCCTGCTAAGTCCTTTTCCCAAGACTCTTCGACAAAGCTGTAGTTGATGGTTTCCTGGTAACCCAGGGCCGCAATCGCGCGGCGCACAGCAGATGGGCTTCGCTCGGTCTCGCGGCGCACCTTGGCGGTGATGGGTGCCAGCGGCGGGTTGGTCGGCAGGTTGTTGTAGCCCACCATGCGGGCGACTTCCTCGATCAGGTCTTCTTCAATTTGCAGGTCAAAGCGGAAGCTGGGCGGCGTCACGGTGACGGTACCCTCGCCTTCGGTCACTTGCAAGCCCAGGCCGCGCAGGGCGTCGGCACACTGCTGCTGCGTGAGCGGCATGCCGATCACCTTGTTGGCACGGGCCACGCGAAGGGTCACGGGTTCGGCTTGCGGAATGTTCAGGGTCTGGTCGTCAATAGGACCAACCTTCGTGTCGGGCGTGCCGCAGATGTCCAACACCAGCTGGGTGATGCGCTCGATGTGTTCCACCGTCAGCTGCGGGTCCACACCGCGCTCGAAGCGGTGACCGGCATCGGTCGAGAAGTTGAAGCGGCGTGAACGACCTGCAATGGACGTGGGCCACCAGAAAGCGGCTTCGATGTAGATGTTTTGCGTATCGTCAGACACGGCGGTGGCGTCGCCGCCCATGATGCCAGCCAGCGATTCGACCTGGCTGTCATCTGCGATCACGCCGACCTTGTCGTCCACGGTCACGGTGTTGCCGTTGAGCAGTTTGAGGGTCTCGCCCGCCTGACCCCAACGCACTTGCAGGCCGCCATGGATTTTGTCGAGGTCAAAAATGTGCGAGGGGCGACCGAACTCGAACATCACGTAGTTGGAGATGTCCACCAGCGGGCTCACGCTCCGCTGGCCGCAACGGGCCAGGCGGTCCACCATCCACTGGGGCGTTTGCGCCTTCGTGTTCACGCCCTTGACCACACGGCCGCTGAAGCGCCCGCAGAGGTCGGTGGCCTGCACCTTCACCGCCAGCTTGTCGCTGATCTGGGTGGCCACAGCCGGAAACGATGGCGCCTTGAGCGGCGCACCGGTCAGGGCCGACACTTCGCGGGCGATGCCGTACACGCTCAGGCAATGCGCCAGGTTAGGCGTAAGCTTGAGCGTCATCAGGGTGTCGTCCAAGTTCAAATACTGGCGAATGTCCTGACCCAAAGGCGCGTCTGCGGGCAACTCCAGCAGGCCGCCATGGTCGTCCGCAATCTTCAGTTCTTTGGCCGAGCACAGCATGCCCTGGCTTTCCACGCCGCGCAGCTTGCCGACCTTGATCACAAAAGGCTTGCCGTCTTCACCGGGCGGCAACTCGGCCCCCACCATGGCGCAGGGCACACGGATGCCCACGCGGGCATTGGGCGCACCGCACACGATGTTGAGCAAAGCACCCTGCCCCACGTCCACTTGGCACACGCGCAGGCGGTCGGCGTTGGGGTGCTGTACGGCTTCCTTGATCTCGCCGATCACGATCTTCGTGAATGGCGGGGCCACGGGCTCCAACTCTTCCACTTCGAGACCGGCCATGGTCAGGGTGTCGGCCAGTTGCTGGGTCGTCAGGGACGGGTTGCAGAACTCGCGCAACCAGGATTCAGGAAATTGCATACGCAGGGCTCACTTGGGTTTGCTGCACAGCACACGCGGTGCAACAGGCATTCAGAAATTACTGGAACTGGTTCAGGAAACGCACATCGCCGTCAAAGAACAGGCGCAGGTCATTCACGCCGTAGCGCAGCATGGTGAAGCGGTCCATGCCCATGCCAAAGGCAAAGCCAATGAAATGCTCGGGGTCCAGCCCCATGTTGCGCACCACGTTCGGGTGCACTTGTCCGGAGCCACCCACTTCGAGCCAACGACCGGCCAAGGGGCCGCTTTGGAACTGGATGTCGATTTCGGCACTCGGTTCGGTGAAAGGGAAAAAGCTGGGACGGAAACGCAGCACCAGGTCATCACTTTCGAAGAAGGTGCGGCAGAAATCGGTGACCACGACCTTCAGGTCTTTGAAGCTGACGTTCTCGCCGATCCACAGGCCTTCGCACTGGTGGAACATGGGCGAATGGGTGGCATCGCTGTCCACGCGGTAGGTGCGGCCCGGCGCGATGACGCGAATTTCGGGCATGCCCTGACCGGCATCAATTTGGTTGCGGTAGCGTTTGACGTGTTGCACGGCATGGCGCACCTGCATCGGGCTGGTGTGCGTGCGCAGCAAGTGACCGCCTTCCACATAGAAGGTGTCGTGCATGGAGCGGGCGGGGTGGTCTTCGGGCGTGTTGAGCGCGGTGAAATTGAACCAGTCGGTCTCGATCTCGGGGCCCTGGGCGACTTCGAAGCCCATGGAGCCAAAAATGTTTTCGACGCGCTCGAGTGTGAGCGAGACGGGGTGCAAACCACCCAAATTGCCGCTGCGGCCTGGCAGCGTCACATCCAGCGCTTCGGCCTTGAGTTGCGCTTGCAACTCGGCTTCGGCCAACGCCTGGCGGCGGTCGTTCAGCGCGGCCTCGATGGCTTGTTTGGCCAGGTTGATGGCGGCACCACGGGTTTTCTTGTCTTCCACGCTCAGAGCGGCCATGCCCTTCATCAGCTCGGTGATGCGACCGGCTTTGCCCAGGTATTGGGCTTTGGCGTTTTCGAGATCAGCAGGTGTCAGTGCCTGCACAAAACTCTGGCGGGCGGATTCGACCAGGGTGTCCAGCTCGTTCATGGTGGGAATTCGGTAGATGACGGAATAAAAAAGGGATTGAAGCTTTTGTGAGCCTCAATCCCTTTGATCGAGTACGCGAAGCATGGGCCAAAAGCCCATGTCGCTCATGAAATCAAGCTGCGGCCAGTTTGGCTTTGACTTGGTTCACGATGCCAGCAAAAGCGGCCTTGTCGTGCACGGCGATGTCCGCCAGCATCTTACGGTCGATTTCGATGGCAGCCTTTTTCAGGCCGTTGGCGAATTGGCTGTAGGTCAGACCGCATTCACGCGCAGCGGCGTTGATACGGGCAATCCACAACTGACGGAACACACGCTTTTTGGCACGACGGTCACGGTAGGCGTATTGGCCAGCCTTCATCACCGCCTGTTTGGCGATACGGAAGACATTGCCGCGGCGACCGCGGAAACCTTTTGCAAGGGCCAAAACTTTCTTGTGACGGGCGCGTGCCGTTACACCACGTTTAACGCGAGGCATATTTTTCTCCTAATTCGTCAGTGAATTACAGGCCAGCCATAGGCAGCATCTGCGCCATGTGACCCATATTGGTCTCATGCACAGCCACTGCACCGCGGAGGTGGCGTTTGTTCTTGGTGGTCTTCTTGGTCAGAATGTGACGCTTGAAGGCTTGACCGCGTTTAACGGTACCACCTGGACGAACACGGAAGCGCTTTTTAGCACTGCTTTTGGTCTTCATCTTGGGCATATCAATGCTCCTTTATTTGTGCTCGTGAGGCGTCTGCAAAATCTTTGCAGCCTTGATGGCCCCGAGCCACTTTTACAGAAACCACCCGAAGGTGGTTTCAGACTCGACCAGCCCGAAAGCTGGTCAAATTCTTCTTCAAGCCGACTCAGCAGAGGCTGCAGCATCTGCAGCTTTGCCAGCGGGCTTTTTACGGCCTGGTGCAATCATCATGATCATCTGGCGGCCTTCCAGCTTGGGAAACTGCTCAACGATGATCAGATCAGCCAATTCGTCGCGAATCCGGTTCAGCAAGGCCATGCCCAACTCTTGGTGGGTGATCTCGCGGCCGCGGAAACGCAAGGTGATCTTGCATTTATCGCCATCTGCCAAAAAGCGGCGGATGTTGCGCATCTTGATGTTGTAGTCACCATCATCGGTACCGGGACGGAACTTGACTTCCTTGATGTCAATGACCGTTTGCTTGGCTTTGGCTTCTGCCGCACGCTTTTGCTCTTGGTACTTGAACTTGCCGTAGTCCATCAAACGGCACACAGGCGGATTGGCCGTGGCGGCGATTTCCACCAGGTCCACATCCAACTCACCTGCCATGCGCAATGCCTCTGCCAGAGACAGAATGCCCAATGGCTCGTTTTCAGGGCCGGAAACACGGACCTCAGGGGCCATGATTTCACGGTTCAAACGGTGTTTGCGTTCTTCGCGTTGGCGACGATCACGAAATTCGGTAGCGATGACTCAATCCTTCAAGGGTAATAACTGCAACCAGCAGCCTAACCGCCTTTGCGCCCGCGGGCCAAAGCTTGTGGCGAAACTCACCTTCAGGCTTTAGAAGCGATGTCGGCTGCAATGAGTTCAATGAACGCATCGATCGACATCACACCGAGGTCTTTGTTGCCTCGGGCGCGCACTGCGACGGTACCTGCAGCCTTCTCTTTATCGCCAGCGACAAGGATGTAAGGCAGCTTTTGCAACGAATGCTCGCGTATTTTATACGTGATTTTCTCGTTGCGCAGGTCCAAATCGACCCTAAGGCCTTGATTTGACACCGATTTTTGCAGTTTTGCGGCGATTTCACGACAGTAATCGGACTGTGCGTCGGTGATGTTGAGCACGGACACCTGCAAGGGTGCCAACCATGTGGGCAAGGCCCCTGCGTGTTGCTCAACCAAAATGCCGATGAATCGCTCCATGCTGCCCACGATGGCGCGGTGCAAGATCACGGGGCGCTGACGCGAGCCGTCTTCGGCCACATATTCGGCATCGAGGCGCTCAGACAGGTTGAAGTCCACCTGGATCGTGCCGCACTGCCACTCACGGCCAATCGCATCTTTCAGCGTGTATTCGATCTTGGGGCCGTAGAAAGCGCCATCGCCTTCAGAGATCACAAAATCACAGCCCGAGGCACGCAAGCTGTCCATCAAAGCCTTTTCAGCCTTATCCCACAGCTCATCCGAGCCGATGCGGGCTGCAGGACGGGTGGAGACCTTGTACAGGATGTCGGTGAAGCCGAAATCGGCATAGACCTTCTTGAGCACCTTGGTGAAGGTGTCGCACTCGGGAAGGATCTGGTCTTCGGTACAGAAGATGTGGCCATCGTCTTGTGTGAAACCGCGCACACGCATGATGCCGTGCAAGCCGCCTGAAGGCTCATTGCGGTGGCACTGCCCAAACTCACCGTAGCGCAGTGGCAGATCGCGATAGCTCTTGATGCCCTGCTTGAAGATCAAGATGTGACCAGGGCAGTTCATCGGCTTCAAAGCGTAATCGCGCTTCTCGGACTCGGTGGTGAACATGTTATCACGGTACTTGTCCCAGTGTCCGGTCTTTTCCCACAGGCTCTTGTCGATGATCTGTGGACCTTTAACCTCTTGATACCCATTGTCGCGGTACACCTGACGCATGTATTGCTCAATGGTTTGCCAGACGGTCCAACCCTTGGGGTGCCAAAACACCAGACCTGGCGCGTGCTCGTCGATGTGGAACAGGTCCAGTTCGCGGCCCAGCTTGCGGTGATCGCGCTTTTCAGCCTCTTCCAGACGCGTGAGGTACTGCTGCAAGTCGTCCTTGCTGGCCCAGGCCGTGCCATAGACACGCTGGAGCATTTCGTTTTTGCTGTCGCCACGCCAATAGGCACCGGCCACCTTCATCAATTTGAAGTGCTTGAGCTTGCCGGTGCTGGGCACGTGAGGGCCACGGCACAGGTCTTCGAAGCTGCCTTCGCGGTACAAGCTGACATCTTGATCGGCCGGAATGCTGGCAATGATCTCGGCTTTGTAGTGCTCGCCCAGACCTTTGAAATAGGCCACGGCCTCGTCACGCGGCAAAACGCGGCGCACCACAGCTTCGTCTTTGTTGGACAGCTCGGTCATGCGCTTTTCGATGGCAACCAAGTCCTCAGGGGTGAAGGGGCGGCTGTACGAGAAGTCGTAATAAAAGCCGTTTTCAATCACAGGACCAATGGTCACTTGTGCCTCAGGAAACAGCTCCTTGACGGCATAGGCCAACAAGTGCGCGGTCGAGTGGCGGATCAGCTCCAGACCTTCAGGGTCTTTGGCGGTCACGATGGCCAGCTGCGCATTGGCGGCCATGCTGAAACTGGTGTCGACCAGCTGGCCATTGACCTTGCCGCCCAAAGCCGCTTTGGCCAAGCCTGCCCCAATGGAGGCGGCCACCTCAGCCACGGTCACAGGGCCGGGAAATTCACGCAATGAACCGTCGGGAAGAGTAATCTGAACCATGAGTTTGCAAGTAAAAAAGCGCGGCAAAGGCCGCGCTTGAAAGAGATGTCTAAACGCTGGAGGCAGATTTTACGCGCCCTCGCCCGTTCAACTGCTGAAATACGCTCATCCAGACCTCTCAATTGCCTCCGACACGCAGGGATTGCGTGAAAAGATTGAATCCGGCACCAAGAACCACCTCTTCGGCAATGTTGAAAGCAGGCGTTTCGAGACCGCCACAAGACACAAACACGTGAGAGGCATCAAACCGGTCCAAAGCGTCCAAGCCCATATTGGTGGCCAAGACAAGCAGCAAGGCACTGCCTCCTGAGGCCAACAACACCAGAGGGGTGCTGATGACACGCGTTTGCTTGATGTCATCGTGTAAATCAGCGAGTTGAGCTGCTTGCCGACACGCATCGGCTGCATAGCTCGGACTCTGGCGATCCAAACTGTTCACGGCTGAACGCGTCTGACTGGCACAGCCTGAAATGAAGACCAAAACCAGACATAGGACAAAGCGCATGGACACATCACTCGATAGGGTTAAAGCGACCATTGGAGGGGTTTTTCCAAAATCTGCAAACTGGTAAAAACACCATGCCATTGTCGACGTATCGCAATAAAAAAGCCACCCGCTGCGCTTGCATCGGATGGCTTTGGATCACAGCACCCGTTCAGGTGCCGGGATGAAAGATCAATGGAACTGCTCTTCTTCGGTGGAACCGGTCAGAGCCTTCACGCTGGAGGAACCGCCCTGGATCACGGTGGTCACGTCGTCGAAATAGCCGGCACCGACTTCTTGCTGGTGCGACACGAAGGTGTAACCCTTGTCGCGTGCTGCGAACTCAGGCTCTTGCACCATGTTGACGTAGTGCTTCATGCCTTCGCCGTTGGCGTATGCATTGGCGAACTGGAAGGTGTTGTACCAGTTGATGTGGATACCTGCCAAGGTGATGAACTGGTACTTGTAGCCCAACGCGGACAGGTCTTCCTGGAACGAAGCGATTTGGCTGTCGTTGAGGTTCTTCTTCCAGTTGAAAGAAGGTGAGCAGTTGTAAGACAACAGCTTGCCAGGGCATGCAGCGTGCACAGCCTGTGCGAATTCACGTGCGAAGCCGATGTCTGGCACGCCCGTTTCGCACCACACCAAGTCAGCGTAAGGAGCGTATGCCACGCCGCGGCTGATGGCTTGTTCCAAACCGTTTTTGACGCGGTAGAAACCTTCTTGTGTGCGCTCGCCTGTCAAGAAAGGCTTGTCGTTGGCGTCGTGGTCAGAAGTGATCAGGTTGGCCGCTTCAGCATCGGTACGGGCCAACACGATGGTGGATGTGCCCATGACGTCAGCAGCAAAACGTGCGGCGATCAGCTTTTCGCAAGCTTCTTGTGTAGGCACCAGGACTTTACCGCCCATGTGACCGCACTTCTTGACAGCAGCCAATTGGTCTTCAAAGTGAACGCCTGCAGCACCGGCTGCAATCATGTTCTTCATCAATTCGAAGGCGTTGAGCACGCCACCGAAACCGGCTTCAGCGTCAGCCACGATCGGCAGGAAGTAATCGATGAAATCCTTGGAACCTGGCTCGATGCCACGGCCCCACTGGATTTCGTCAGCGCGCTTGAAGGTGTTGTTGATGCGGCGGACCATGGTCGGCACCGAGTCATAAGCGTAGAGCGACTGGTCGGGGTACATGGTCTCAGACGTGTTGCCGTCGGCAGCCACTTGCCAGCCCGACAGGTACACGGCTTCCAGGCCGGCCTTGGCTTGCTGCATGGCTTGACCAGCGCTGATCGCGCCGAAAGCGTTGACGTAGCCTTTTTTGGCACCGCCATTGACTTTTTCCCACAACTTTTCAGCACCGCGCTTGGCCAATGTGTGCTCGATTTGCATGCTGCCACGCAGACGCACGACGTCGGCTGCGGAGTAGCCGCGCTTGACGCCTTTCCAGCGTGGGTTGGTCGCCCAGTCTTTTTCGAGGGCGGCGATTTGTTGTTCACGGCTCAGTTGTTGAGTGAGGCTGGCTGGCATGTGAGGACTCCTGAAGTCAAGTTGAAATCGGGCGATGTGGGCAGCGAATTCTGCTTCGTCGTTGGACAAATCTTAACTCTTCTACAAGACTTATTTCCATTCTTATGTCTTATACAAGAGTTATTTTTATTTGTTTAAATTCAACAACTTGCAAAACAAATTTTTCAATGCGAAATTACATTTCCCATATTGAGAAAATTTGATGCGGCGCAGCATTCGAATTTTTCAAATTATGAAAAGAACTCTTTGCATCATGAAACCGCATGCAAAGGATGCGAACTGATCACGATGCCGTCAGGGTCTGCATAAAGCCAATCCCCCGTGTGCACGGCAACACCTTGAATGCTCACAGCAACACCCGACTGCCCCTGCCCTGCTCGCAAGGTGGGCATCGGGTTCAATGCCAGCGCAAGAATGCCCAAATCCAAAACAGCCAGTTCGGCCGCATCGCGAGCGCAACCATCGATCACAATGCCTGCCCAGCCATTGCGTGCGGCCGCTGCGGCCAAGTTGCCGCCCAGCAAGGCCCTGCGCATGGACGCCGCTCCATCGACCACCAGCACACGCCCAAGGCCGGGTGATTCCACCGCCTGCTTGACATGGCTGTTGTCTTCGTAGCACTTGACCGTCAGTACCTGACCTGCAAAACGGCTGCGCACGCCGTAGTTTTGGAACACCGTGGGGATGACCCGGACCTCGCCCGTGTCGTTGGCTTTGTGCTCATCACAAAAATCACAGGTCGAAAAAGCAATGTCAGTCGCGGGTGTCATGGAAGGATCTTTCAAAAAACGGCGAGTGGAAATCACCGCACTTACACAGGCCATACGCACCAAGCAAGGGCAAAAGCCGAGATGCACCTTGTCATGACACGCAAATCCGCAACAACCCCTAGCAAAAATTGATTTTTTCACTTGGAAAGTGATGATTTCTCCAGTAGCATGCATCCAGCTGAAAACAAACTGTTTCTCAGCGGCGAATCAACTTCCGATCAAAGGAACTTAACCATGGCAACTGCGAAAAAAACCCCGGCCAAGAAAGCTGCTCCCGCTAAAAAAGCAGCACCGGCCAAGACAGCCGCTCCAGCTAAAAAAGCTGCAGCACCCGCTAAAAAAGTAGCGGCCAAAGCTCCTGCAAAAAAGCGCACTCCTAACGCTGCATTCATGAAAGCATTGACCCCCAGCGCCGCATTGGCCGCTGTGGTGGGTGCCACACCTTTGCCACGCACTGAAGTGGTCAGCAAAATGTGGGTCTACATCAAGAAGCACAACCTGCAAGACGCGACCAACCGCCGCGCCATAAACGCCGACGACAAGCTCAAGGCTGTGTTTGGCAAGGCCCAAGTCACCATGTTCGAAATGGCTGGCCTGATTGGCAAGCACCTGAAGTGATTCGGTGAATGCCCATGAAAAAACCCGCCTCGGCGGGTTTTTTCATGTCTGCGCTCAAAGCGATGCATCAGTCTTTCTGTTTGGCCAAAGCCGATTGGGTGATCGCGCTCAAGGTGCCTCGCGTCGTGATCACTTCGGGGTCCAACATCACCTCAATCAGCGTGCCCTGATCACGGCTCAGAGCTTCAAGCAAAGCGGGCTCAAACGCCTCGGTTTTTCGGATGCGTGTGGCGGCATAGCCATAGGCTTGGGCCAACAGCACAAAATCAGGATTGCTCAGTTGTGAGCCGGTCACATGCGTGGGGTATTCGCGCTCTTGGTGCATGCGGATGGTGCCGTACATACCATTGTTGAGCAGCAAAATGATGCTCTTGCCACCATGTTGAACGGCCGTGGCCAACTCCTGCCCATTCATCAAAAAGTCGCCATCACCCGCAATCGTGAAAGCCAATCGGCCTGTGAGCAAATTGGCCGCAATGCCTGCAGGCACGCCGTAACCCATGGAGCCCACCGTCGGGGCCAGCTGCGTTTTATGGCCTTTGACCAAGCCATGGTGCTTGTAAAAGCGGTGCATCCAGCTGGCGAAATTGCCGGCACCATTCGTCAAAACAGCATCCTGCGGCAGGTGTTTTTTCAGCGTCGCCACAATGGCGGGCATGTCAATGTCACCCGGCAAGGTTTGGGGCACCAGGTTTTTCAAATAATCTTCGTTGATCGACTTTGTCCATGTGGCCCAAGGCAAGTCAGGCGGTGCCGTCAAGACCTCCAGACTTCTGGCTGCCGCATTCATGGTGGCGTGAATCGCCAAATCGGCCTGGTACACCCTGTTCAACTCTTCTGCACTGCCATGGATGTGCACCAGCTTTTGATCGGTCTTGGGCGCTTTGAGCAAGGTGTAGCCGCCCGTGGTCATCTCCCCCAAACGGGGGCCAATGGCCACAATCAAATCGGACTCGCGCACACGCGCCGCCAAAGCCGGGTTGATGCCGATGCCGACATCGCCGGCGTACTGCGGGTGGTGGTTGTCGAAAGTGTCCTGAAAACGAAAGGCGTTGGCCACGGGCAATTGCCAGTTTTCTGCGAAGCGCTCCAAAGCTTGTGCCGCTTGTACAGTCCAGCCGCCGCCACCACAAATCACCAAGGGCTTGCGAGCCTGCAACAACATGTCCCGCAGCGTGCGCAAAGCACCCGGATCACTCCAGGCTTGCACAGGTTCGACGCGTGGCAAGGCTTGGGCGTGTGCGATGGTTTGGGTCAGCATGTCCTCAGGCAAGACCAGCACCACTGGACCGGGCCGGCCGTTCATGGCCGTCGCAAATGCACGCGCCACGTATTCGGGCAAGCGTTCCGGGTCATCGACGCGCTCCACCCGCTTGGCCATGCCTTTGGTCGAGGGACCAAAGAAATGGGTGTAATCCATTTCCTGAAAAGCTTCACGGTCCCTTGTATCACTGGCCACATCGCCTACAAAAAGGACCATGGGCGTGGAGTCCTGGAACGCGGTGTGCACACCGATGGAGGCATTGGTCGCGCCAGGGCCACGGGTGACGAAACACACACCAGGGCGACCGGTCAATTTGCCCTGTGCTTCGGCCATGAATGCGGCACCGCCCTCCTGGCGGCAAATCACAAAACGGATGCGGTCCTGGTGCAGATGAAACCCATCGAGGACGGCCAGATAGCTTTCACCCGGGACTCCGAATGCATGGGTCACGCCTTGGGCCAAAAGGCATTCCACGAGAAGATGGCCAGCAAGTTTTTTTGTCATGCGCTGATTTTGCCCAAGCGCAAGATGGGCGGCTGTCGCACAGGTTTGAAGCGCTCACACGTGCGCGACGGTCCGCTTGCCCACCCCCAAAGCCGCCCCCACACTGAGCAACAGGACCAAGGCAGCCCCCAGCAAAGTGGCCTGGTACCAGCCACGGTCCATGAAGGTGCCAAACAACAAGGGCGACAAGGCAAAGCCCACGTCCAAGCCCGAATAAACCAGACCGTACACCCGGCCAGTGGCCCCTTTGGGGGTGGCTTTTTTGATCATCAGATCGCGGCTCGGACCGCCCACACCAATGGCCAAACCCGTCGCGGCCAACACCCACAAGGTGCCCATGTCCCCAAACAAGCCGCTGGCACACAAAGCCATGAGCACGGCGGCGCAAGTCATGCACATGGCCACCACACGGTCACTCCAGCGCGGCCAGCGGGCAGCCACAAAGCCCCCTGCCAGCATGCCCACCGCCCCAAGGAACATGTAGGCCGTCAAGGTCATCGAAGCACGCTCCAGACTCACGCCGTGCAGGGCTTTGAGAATGGGCACAGAAAAATTCTGAACCACGGCCAAGGTCACCGTGGACAGCAAGAAAAAGGCAAAGCACCACCAAACCACAGGCAAGCGCAGGAAAGCCAAATCGTTCGTGCCTGTGCTTGCGCCAGATGTGCGCACCGACACCGTGGTCTTGAGCCAAGCGCGGTGCCAAAACAAGACCCCAAGCACCAGCGCATACACACCGGCAGCGGCCAAAAATGCGTGACGCCAACCCCAAAGCGCGCCCGTGACCGTGAAGAAAACAGGGGCCACGGCCCATCCCAGATTGCCGCTCAGGCCATGAACGCTGAAGGCATAACCCAAGCGGGGTGTGGAGACACGTTGATTCAAAATGGTGAAGTCCACCGGATGAAACGGCGCATTGCCCAAGCCCGCCAACACCGCCACCCCCATCAGCAGGGCATAGCTGTCTGCCACCGAAGCCAAAAGACAGGCCAAGGTGAACAACACCATGGAGCCAAACAACACCGGCCGTGCGCCCAAGCGGTCCACCACAAACCCGGCCGAAGCTTGGCCCACACCTGAAACCACAAAAAACAAGGTGCTGAGCAAACCGAGTTCGGAATAGGTCCACCCAAAATCCCGAATGAAGATCGGAAACATCAAGGGCAGCAAGAGGTGTGAAAAATGCGAGCAAGAGTGCGCCAAACCCACCAGGGCCATCACTTTGGCATCGCTTTGCAAGGTGACTGGGGTTTCGCTGCCCGAAGATGCCAATGACATGGAGGTGTGCTCTTTTTGGATGGCAGTCGCTGGCTTCGGGAATCGGAAGGCCTCATCGGTCTGCGCTGACGCAGTTTAGCCCTGAAAAAAGGGGCAAGGTGTCGCCACCTTGCCCCTTGCTATGGGACACGCCTCAGATCAGGCTGCGGCGGGCACCACCTTGAAGTCAAACTGCCCGGGATGGCGAACCGGGTCCACCGAGACCTCGATGCCACTCTTGGGTGGAAAACGTCCTTCCAGCAGCAAGCGCGACAAGGGATTTTCCAACCTTTGCTGAATGGCCCGTTTGAGCGGACGCGCGCCGAAGACGGGATCAAAACCCACTTTGGCCAACTCGGATAAAGCGGATGCAGAGACGTCAAGGTGCAAATCCATGCGCGCCAAGCGATCGCGCAAAGCCTGCAACTGAATGCTGGCGATGGAGGCGATGTGCTGTGCATCGAGGCCATGGAACACCACCGTCTCATCGATCCGATTGAGGAACTCCGGACGGAAATGCGATTTCAACTCATCCCAGACCGCTTCCTTGATGTCCTCAGCGGGCTGGCCGACCATGGACTGGATCAGGTGTGAGCCCAAATTGGAGGTCATCACAATCACCGTGTTTTTGAAATCCACGGTCCGGCCTTGACCATCGGTCAGTCGGCCATCGTCCAGCACTTGCAGCAAGATGTTGAACACATCGGGATGGGCTTTTTCCACCTCGTCCAAGAGCAACACGCTGTAGGGCTTGCGGCGAACGGCTTCGGTCAGATACCCGCCCTCTTCGTAGCCCACATAGCCAGGGGGCGCACCGATCAAGCGTGCGACCGAGTGCTTTTCCATGAACTCGCTCATGTCCACACGGATCAGATGCTCCTCGCTGTCAAACAGAAAGCCCGCCAGCGCTTTGCACAACTCGGTTTTGCCCACACCGGTAGGGCCCAGAAACAGAAAAGAACCGGTCGGACGATTTGGATCAGACAAGCCCGAGCGCGAACGGCGAATCGCATTGGCCACCGCAGAAATGGCTTCCTCCTGACCCACCACGCGCTGATGCAATTTGTCTTCCATCTGCAGCAGTTTTTCGCGCTCACCCTGCATCATCTTGGACACGGGAATACCGGTGGCTCGGGACACCACTTCAGCGATTTCCTCCGCCCCGACCTGGGTGCGCAGCAAACGGTGCACCGGTTTCTCGCCGGGCGCAGCTTCCTTGGCCTGGACTTCCTTGAGTGTTTTTTCCAAAGCGGGCAACTGGCCGTACTGCAGTTCTGCGACTTTGTTGAAGTCACCTTTGCGGGTGAGTTCTTCAATTTGCTGGCGCAGGGCATCAATTTGCTCGCGCACCTGCTGGCCACCTTGGGCTTGCGCTTTTTCGGCATGCCAGATCTCTTCCAGATCGGCCGCTTCCTTCTTGAGCTTGACGATTTCTTCTTCGATCAAGGTCAGTCGTTTTTGAGAGGCCTCGTCTTTTTCACGGCGCACAGCCTCGCGTTCAATTTGCAGCTGAATCAAACGACGGTCGAGCTTGTCCATGACCTCGGGTTTGGAGTCGATCTCGATTTTGATCTTGGCCGCGGCCTCATCGATCAGGTCAATGGCTTTGTCAGGCAAAAATCGGTCGGTGATGTAGCGGTGACTCAACTCGGCGGCCGCCACAATGGCCGGATCGGTGATGTCCACGCCATGGTGGATTTCGTACTTTTCTTGCAGACCCCGCAAGATGGCAATCGTGGCCTCGACGCTGGGCTCGCTGACCAAAATCTTCTGAAAACGGCGCTCCAGCGCGGCATCTTTTTCGATGTACTTGCGGTACTCGTCCAAGGTCGTCGCGCCCACGCAATGCAGCTCGCCACGCGCCAAAGCGGGCTTGAGCATATTGCCCGCATCCATCGCTCCTTCGGCTTTGCCGGCACCCACCATGGTGTGCAACTCGTCGATGAAGACGATGGTCTGCCCCTCGTCTTTGGCCAACTCGCTCAAGACGGTTTTCAGACGCTCCTCGAATTCACCACGGAACTTGGCGCCTGCGAGCAAAGCCGCCATGTCGAGCGACAAGACGCGCTTGCCCTTGAGGGAGTCGGGCACTTCGCCAGCCACAATGCGCTGGGCCAGGCCTTCCACAATCGCCGTTTTGCCCACGCCCGGCTCGCCGATCAGCACCGGGTTGTTTTTGGTCCTGCGCTGCAAAACCTGAATCGCTCGGCGGATTTCATCATCGCGGCCAATCACCGGGTCCAGCTTGCCCAGGCGGGCACGCTCGGTCAGGTCGATGCAGTATTTCTTGAGCGCTTCACGCTGACCTTCGGCATCGGCGCTGCCCACGGTTTGGCCGCCTCGCACGGCATCGACAGCACTTTCCAGACTTTTGCGAGACAGGCCATGCTCCTTGCAAATGCGCCCCATCTCCGCCTTGCTGTCGGCCAATGCCAACAGAAAAAGCTCACTGGCAATGAAGGCATCGCCGCGCTTGATGGATTCTTTTTCTGCCGCTTGCAGCAACTTCACCAGATCGGGGCCAACTTGCACCTGATCCTGTCCACTCACCTGCGGCAAGCGCGTCACAGCCGCTTCTGCGGCTTGCAGCAAGGCGGCCACCTGCACGCCCGCACGCGACAACAAGGCTTTGGGGCCATCCTCTTGTTTGAGCATGCTCACCAGCACATGGGCTGGATCGATGTAAGCATGGTCACGCCCCAAGGCCAGCGACTGGGCATCCGCCAAAGCTTCCTGAAATTTCGTGGTCAATTTGTCAATGCGCATGATTGTTTCTCCAATGGGCTTTAGCTTGGGTTGCCTTGTCCATTTTCAAGCGGCGACAGTGGCCAGAACTTTGCCTAAAATCAAAGCATGAACATTCACCAGCTTTCCGTCAGTTACGAAGAACGCCAAGACCGCCTCTTGTTGCGCCTCAATACCTTGGACAAGCAGGAGTTCCGTTTTTGGCTCACTCGGCGCATGTGCTTGCGATTGATGCCGGCCATCGACCAGTCCGTGGTCCGACTGGAAGCGAGTCAACCGGGAGTGGCGGTGCCCGATGCATCGTCGCAAAAAATGCTCACCGAAATCAAACGGGATGCTTTCTTGCAAAAAGCCGATTTTTCAACCCCATTTGAGGCCCAAGCCGTCCAAAAGCCCTTGGGCGAAGAGCCGCTGTTGATCACCGATGCACAGCTGAGTCTGCAAAGCAACGGCGGGCTGTTGATCACCTTTCAGGAAAAGTCGATCGACGCGCCGGTGAAGTCCTGCCAGCTGAACTTGCAATCGAGCTTGGTCCATGGCCTGGTCCACCTCATCCAGCAAGCCCTGGTCAAAGCCGATTGGGGCTTCACCACGGCACCGACCCAAGCTGCCAGCGAATCGGTGGACATCGCCCAAGAAGCGCCGCCTCGCTACACCCACTGAGCCTGCGCTTTGCGCTCAGGCGTTGGAAGCCTGAATGCCCCAGCGGGCCAAAGCGGCGTCATCCGACACACGAGCATCGACCCAATGCGCGCCTTGTGGGCCTTCTTCTTTTTTCCAAAAAGGTGCTTGGGTCTTGAGGTAGTCCATCAGGAACTCACAGGCCTTGAAGCTCTCGCCACGGTGCGCGGACGTCACGGCCACCAGCACAATTTGATCTGCCGGCAACAGCCGACCGACCCGGTGCACCACCCGTGCCGCATAAAAATCGAAGCGTTTGTGCGCCTCATCGATCATGGCCTCGATCGATTTTTCGGTCATGCCCGGATAGTGCTCCAGTTCCATGGCCTGAATTTGGTCCTGCGGCACCCCCGTCAAGGCTTGGGTATCACGCACCGTGCCCACAAAACTGCACACCGCGCCCACGCGCAGGTCTTGCGCTCTGAGCGCCATGATTTCCTGAGACAAGTCGAAATCGGCCGTCTGCACCACCACACGCTGGTTCATGGATTCAGCCTCCCGTGACCGGTGGGAAAAAGCCCACCTCACAGCCGGCCTGCAAAGCCGTGCCCTCGTTGGCCATGATCTGATTGACGGCCACACGCACGGCCCGACCAGGGGCCAAGCACTCAGCATGTGCACCGCCCTGCGCGACCAGTTCGGCACGCAATCCGGCCACATCGGCGCTGGCTGTCTCGACCGATTCACTGGCCGTGCCGATGGCTTCGCGCAAGGATGCGAAATAACGGACTTGAACTTTCATGACAACCACCCCGAAAAAGGCCAAAAATGAACCACATCCCCGTGCGCGATGGTCTGACCTGCTGGGTTGTCGATGACCCCATCGCCCCAGACAACCGAAGTCAACACACCGGAGCTCTGATTCGGGAAGAGGTCCAAACCGCCTTGCGCATTGCGGCGAGCACGCAGGAATTCACGCCGTTTGTCCGCCTTGGGCAAGTCAAAGTGGGCGGGCAGTTGCAAGCACTCAGGCGTCGTATCGGCAACACCCTGCAACTTCAAGATCAAGGGCCTGACCAAAAGCAAAAAGGTCATGAAACTCGACACCGGATTGCCGGGCAAGCCCACAAAATGCGCCGATGCGCTTTGCGACTCGCGACGCACATGGCCGTATGCAAAAGGTTTGCCAGGCTTCATGGCAATTTGCCACAAGGCCAATGCACCCAAGGCCTGAACAGCGGGCTTCACATGGTCTTCTTCACCGACCGAAACACCGCCACTGGTCAAAATCAGGTCGTGGTGATCTGCCGCTGTTTTGAGCGCGGCCAAGGTGGCCTCCCGGCGATCGGGCACGATGCCCAGATCACTGACCTCACAACCCAGTCGATGCAGCAAGGCGCGCAAGAAAAAGCGGTTGGAGTTGTAAATGGCTCCGGGGAGCATGTCTTGGGGCGCCACGTCGCCGGGCATCACCAGCTCATCCCCGGTCGAAAACAAAGCCACACGCGGCCTGGCCACCACCTTGAGGTGCGCCAAGCCCAAACTGGCGGCCAAGCCCAATTCGGCAGGTCCCAGTTTTTGCCCTTGGCGCAGCGCTGTTTGTCCCTGGCGAATGTCTTCGCCACTGCGGCGAATCCACTCCCCTACCTGGGCTTGGTGGAGGAATCGAACGCGCGGCGTGTCACCGTCTTCGACCACTTGCACCTGCTCTTGCATGACGATGGCGTCTGCGCCCGCGGGCACGGGTGCACCCGTGAAAATGCGTGCAACCTGACCCGGCTGCAAAGGCTGGCCTTGGTGGCCTGCCGGGATGCGTTGGGTGACCAAAAGCACCGCGCCGGGCACCAGGTCTTCACAGCGAACGGCATAACCGTCCATCGAGGAGTTGTCGAAAGCAGGCACCTGCAAAGCAGACACCACGTCCTCGGCCAGAACGCGGCCGTCGGCATCAAAGGTGGCGACAGATTCAACACCCGTCAGGGGCGTGATCTGCTGCAGCAAGGTGGACAGCGCCTCATCCAGAGGCATCAGGGGGGCACGTGGGGCGCTGGTCATGCTGAACCTCAGCCGCAGTGCTTGGCGATGTAGGCCTTGATCTGCGCCACATCTGCCTGCATGACTTGGACCCGTTTGGGCAATTGCTCAATGCCTTCGAACTGCGCAGGCCGGTCGGGCTCGCGGCCCAAAGCCTCCACCAGGGTCGCGGCAAATTTGATGGGCAAGGCGGTCTCCAGCACGATCATGGGCACGGCAGGATTCAAATGCTCTTTGGCCACTTTCACGCCGTCAGCCGTGTGCGTATCGATCATCACCCCATATTGGGCAAACACCTGCTGGATGGTTTGCAGGCGATTGGCATGGGTGCTCTTGCCGCTTTCAAAGCCGTAAACTGCCGACGCCTTGGCAAAGCGTGGGTCTGCGGACAAATCGAAGCAACCTTGACGGCTCAAGCCTTCGCCAAAGATGGCGTTCACCTGCGCCGTGTCGCGTTCGAGCAAGTCGCACACGAATCGCTCGAAATTGCTGGCTTTGGAAATGTCCATCGAGGGGCTCGATGTTTCGTGGGTGTCGGCCGTGCCACGCACGCGGTAAAGGCCGGTGCGGAAGAACTCATCGAGCACGTCGTTTTCGTTGGTGGCGACCACCAAACGGTCGATGGGCAAACCCATCTGGCGGGCCACATGGCCTGCGCAGACGTTGCCAAAGTTACCGCTGGGCACAGTGAAACTGACCTTTTGGTCGTTGGTTTGCGTGGCTTGGAAATAGCCCGCAAAGTAATACACCACCTGCGCCAACAAGCGGGCCCAGTTGATCGAGTTGACGGTGCCAATCTTGTACCGGCGCTTGAAGTCCAGATCGTTGGACACCGACTTGACCAGATCCTGGCAATCGTCAAACACCCCTTCAATGGCGATGTTGTGGATGTTGTCATCGAGCAAGCTGAACATCTGGGCCTGCTGGAACGGACTCATGCGGCCGTGCGGGCTGGTCATGAAAACGCGAACACCCTTCTTGCCACGCATGGCGTATTCAGCAGCGCTGCCGGTGTCACCCGAGGTGGCCCCAAAGATGTTGAGCTCTTCACCACGGCGGGCCAACTCGTATTCGAACAAGTTGCCCAGCAACTGCATGGCCATGTCTTTGAAGGCCAAGGTTGGGCCATTGGACAGCGCTTCCAGGTACAAGTCCGGCTTGGCGCTGCCTGCGTTTTGCAAAGGCTTGAGCGGGACGATCTGGGGCGTTCCAAACACCTTCTCGGTGTAGGTTTTCTGGCACAAGGCCTTCAAATCGTCGGCTGGAATGTCATCGATGTAAAGCGACAAAATTTCAAAGGCCAAAGCCGCATAGCCTTGGCTTTGCCACACTTGGCGCAAACGCGTCAAAGCGGCTGCGTCCACCTGCGGATAAGACTCGGGCAGGTACAGGCCGCCATCAGGGGCCAGGCCTTCCAGCAGGATTTCGCAAAAACGTTTGCGGTCAGCGTGGCCGCGTGTGGACAGGTAACGCATCAGTTCAACTCTTCTTTGCGGATACGAACGATCGGGGCCATCACCGTGGGCAAAGCCTGCATCTGGGCCAGCACCTCATTGAGCGTGCCTTCGCGGGTGTCGTGGGTCAGGATGATCACATCGGTCTGGTTTTCACCGGCCTGGCTGACTTGGTCGGCTTCGCGCTGCAAGACCGCATCGATGCTGATGCCGGCATCGGCCAGCAAACCCGTGAGCTTGGCCAATACACCGGCTTGATCGGCCACGCGCAAGCGCAGGTAATAACTGGTGACGACTTCGGACATGGGCAAAACCTTCAGATCGCTCATCGCGCCCGGCTGGAAAGCCAGATGCGGCACGCGGTTGAGCGGATCGGCGCTGTGCAAACGGGTGATGTCCACCAGATCGGCAATCACGGCACTGGCTGTGGGCTCAGAGCCTGCACCCTTGCCGTAATACAAGGTGGTGCCCACAGCATCGCCTTGCACCATGACGGCGTTCATCGCGCCTTCCACATTGGCGATCAGGCGCTGAGTCGGCACCAGGCTGGGGTGCACGCGCAGCTCCACACCCTGCGCGGTGCGCTTGGTGATGCCCAAAAGCTTGATGCGGTAACCCAGTTGCTCGGCGTACTTGATGTCGGCCGCACCCAGCTGGGTGATGCCTTCGACGTAAGCCTTGTCAAACTGAACGGGGATGCCAAACGCAATCGCGCTCATCAAGGTCACCTTGTGCGCAGCGTCCACGCCTTCGATATCAAAAGTTGGATCGGCTTCGGCGTAACCGAGGCGTTGGGCTTCTTTGAGCACCACACCAAAGTCCAGGCCCTTGTCGCGCATTTCGGACAAGATGAAGTTCGTGGTGCCATTGATGATGCCGGCCACCCACTGGATGCTGTTGGCGGTCAGGCCTTCGCGCAGGGCCTTGATGATCGGAATGCCACCAGCCACAGCGGCTTCAAACGCCACCATCACGCCTTTGGCCTGAGCCGCTGCAAAAATTTCGGTGCCGTGCACGGCCAGCAAGGCCTTGTTGGCCGTGACCACATGCTTGCCTGCTGCAATCGCCTCGAGCACCAGGGCTTTGGCAATGCCATAACCACCGATCAACTCGATCACGATGTCGATCTCTGGGTTGGCGATCACCTCGCGGGCATCGGCCACGACCTTGACGCCAGCACCCACCACCTCTTGGGCGCGGGCCACATTGAGGTCAGCCACCATGGCGATTTCAATGCCACGGCCAGCACGGCGCTGGATTTCTTCCTGGTTGCGCTTGAGCACATTGAAAGTGCCACTGCCCACGGTACCAATGCCCAACAGGCCTACTTTGATCGGTTTCATCGACTTCTCTTCTACGGTTTGCGCTGGTATGTCCAGCGCTTGATTCAAAAAAACTCAGGCCACCAAATGATCGGTGCCAAAACGCTTGCGGGCAGCTTCCAGGAAGCGGGCCACCCGGCCAATCGCCTCACGCAAATCATCGACGTGCGGCAAGAACACAATCCGGAAATGGTCTGGATCGGGCCAGTTGAAGCCCGTGCCCTGCACCAGCATGACCTTGGTTTCTTCCAGCAAATGCAAGAAGAAGTCCTGATCGTCCTGGATGGGATAAATCTTGGGGTCCAGCTTGGGGAACATGTACAAGGCGGCTTTGGGCTTGACGCAGCTGACGCCCGGAATGGCCGTGATCAGCTCGTAGGCCAAATCACGCTGTTTGCGCAAACGACCGCCCTCACCCACCAATTCATTGATGCTCTGGTGTCCGCCCAGTGCGGTCTGGATGGCCCATTGACCGGGCACGTTGGCACACAGGCGCATGTTCGAGAGCATGTTCAAGCCCTCGATGTAATCCTTGGCGGCCTTCTTGTCGCCCGAGATCACCATCCAGCCAGCGCGGTAGCCGCACGAACGGTAGCTCTTGGACAAGGAGTTGAACGTCAAGGTCAAGACATCTTCTGACAAGCTGCCCAAAGGTGTGTGCTTGATGCCGTCGTACAGGACCTTGTCGTACACCTCATCAGCAAAGATCACCAAGCCATGTTCACGAGCGATGGCGACGATGCCCCGCAGCAACTCATCGGAATACAAAGCGCCCGTTGGATTGTTCGGGTTGATCACCACAATGCCCTTGGTGCGCGGGGTGACCTTGGCGCGAATATCGTCCAGATCGGGCATCCAGCCATTGGCCTCTTCGCAGCGATAGTGCACAGGTGTGCCACCGGACAAGCTGGCAGCAGCCGTCCACAAGGGGTAGTCCGGCGAAGGCAAGAGCAACTCGTCGCCATCGTCGAGCAAACCATTGGTGGCCATGACGATCAATTCACTGGCCCCGTTGCCCAAGTAAATGTCGTCCAGCGTGACGCCCAAAATGCCTTGCTTTTGGGTCTCGTGCATCACGGCTTTGCGCGCCGCAAAAATGCCTTTGCTGTCCGAATAACCGGCCGAATTGGGCAGGTTGCGGATCATGTCTTGTTGGATTTCCTCAGGCGCATCAAAGCCGAAAACCGCCAGGTTGCCGATGTTCAATTTGATGATCTTGTGCCCGTCCTCTTCCATCTGACGAGCGCGGTCCATGATGGGGCCACGGATGTCATAACAGACGTTGGCGAGCTTGGCGGATTTCTGAATGGGCTTCAAAGTGCCTCCAAAGGCTTGGTTATGAGGGAAAACCTATAATTTGACCACAATTTCAGGCCCATTCCCGCCTTCATCAAAGAGCCGTGACGCTCGATTCAGAACTGCCCATGAAACTCCAGCCCGACAAGTCCAACGCCCCCACCATCAATGCCCACGGACCTGGCTGGATTGAGGTCAATGGCGAAAAGCACACGCAGTCATTGGTGGTCAGTAGTTTGGATGGCGTGGCCTACTGGACATGGGGCCCCAAGAACTTCAGCGAACTGGATGCACAGGCGTTTGAAGCGCTGGCGCAAAACGGTGTGGAGCTGGTGATTTTGGGCTGCGGCAAAAAGCTGCAATTTCCACCCGCCTCGATGTTGGCCCCGTTGATCACCAAAGGCATTGGGCTCGAAAGCATGGACACCCTGGCCGCCTGCCGCACCTACAACATCCTGGCCAGCGAAGGCCGCAAAGTGTTTGCGGCCCTTCTGATCGAACCCTAAAGCATGCATTTTCCTGGCCATGCACTTCATCGTTAACGGGTAACTGCACCCTCCTCTTTCAGAGTAAAATACCAGGTTGTCAAGGCCCACGGCCTTTAGCGAAGCTGACGCCAACCGATGGTGGCAAACGCTCAACCAGTCAAGCGAGTTCTAAGTTTTATGGCGATCGTTCTGAACAAACCCCTCCCCGAATTTGAAGCGAACGCCACAGGCGGTTTGAAAGTTTCGAACGTCTCCCACGTGGGCCAAACCGTTGTGCTGTACTTCTATCCCAAGGACAACACCCCTGGCTGCACCACAGAAGCCATGCAGTTTCGCGACAAATACAAAGATTTTGTCAAAGCCGGTGCTGCCGTCTTTGGTGTTTCGCGTGACAACATGAAATCGCACGATGATTTCAAAACCAAACTCGAATTGCCGTTTGAATTGATCGCCGACACCGAAGAAAAAATGTGCCATATGTTCGGTGTGGTCAAAAACAAAATCATGTACGGCAAAAAGGTCAAGGGCATCGAGCGCAGCACCTTCCTGATCGGTGCCGATGGCACACTCAAGCAAGAGTGGCGCGGCCTGAAAGTCCCCGGCCATGTGGAGGAAGTTCTCAAAGCTGTGAAGGACCTGAAAAAGGCCAAGTGATTTTTCAAATCATTTCCCGGAGATGTCTTGGGGCTCATGCATAATGAATCCATGCCGATGAAAATCAGCCCTGCACTCCATGACAAAGCCGCCTTGGCCTCCAGGCGGCTTTTTCTTTTTTAGTCGGCATTTTTTCCATCTTTTCAAGAGGCCCTTCGTCCATGCCACTGCCACCCGCCCCCACCCAACGCGCCAGCCGTCTGACCCACAAGGCCTTTGACACGCCGCTCACTGACGAAGACAGTGCAACGCCTGAAGTCATCAGCACAGCGGCCCCTGCTGCTGCCTCAGCCAAACGACCTGCCAAACCCAGCAAAGCTGCCGCAGCTCGGCCAGCAGATGTGGCGGCAACGCCTCAAGCCCCAACCGCCACCACCAAGCCGGGCAAAGACGTCAAACTCGCACGCAAGCGCCATGCGGGACCGACGAAACTGTTCGTGCTGGACACCAATGTGCTCATGCACGACCCCATGAGCTTGTTCCGGTTTGAGGAACACGATGTCTTTTTGCCCATGATCGTGCTCGAAGAGCTCGATGGCCACAAAAAAGGCATGACGGAAGTCGCCCGCAATGCCCGCCAGGCCAGCCGCTCTTTGGATGCACTGGCATCGGCACAAGGCGCGGATCTGGGCAAAGGCTCCCCCCTGAACACCACCGGATACAGCGACGCATTGGGTCAGCTGTATTTCCAGACACAGGCACTGGATTTGAGCCTGCCTCTGGCCCTGCCACAAGGCAAGGCCGACAACCAGATCCTGGGGGTGATCAAGGCACTGGGCGAACTGCACAAGCCCCGTGAAGTGGTGCTGGTCTCCAAAGACATCAACATGCGGGTCAAAGCACGGGCTTTGGGCCTGCAAGCCGAGGACTACCAGAACGACAAAACCCTGGAAGACGGCGATCTGCTCTACCCTGGCTCCTACGCCTTGCCGACTGACTTCTGGACCAAGCACGGCAAATCGGTGGAAAGCTGGCAACAAGGCACGCACACCTACTACCGGATCACCGGCCCGGTGGTGCCCAGCCTGTTCATGAACCAATTCGTATATTTTGAAGCGCCCGGCGAGCCCAGCCTGTATGCCCGCGTCACCGAAATTCGCGGCAAAACCGCCGTGCTGCGCACACTCAAGGACTTCACCTCGCAAAAAAATGCCGTGTGGGGTGTGACCACACGCAACCGCGAGCAGAACTTCGCGATGAACCTGCTGACCGATCCCGATGTGGACTTCGTGACATTGGCAGGCACGGCCGGTACGGGCAAGACCTTGATGGCCTTGGCCGCCGGCTTGACGCAGGTGCTGGACGATCGCCGTTACACCGAAATCATCATGACCCGCGCCACAGTGAGCGTGGGCGAGGACATTGGCTTCTTGCCTGGCACCGAAGAAGAAAAAATGGGCCCCTGGATGGGCGCGCTCGATGACAACCTCGAATTTCTGGCCAAGGGCGATGGCGGCAATGCTGGTGAATGGGGTCGCGCAGCCACCAACGAACTGATCAAGAGCCGCATCAAGATCAAGAGCATGAACTTCATGCGTGGCCGCACCTTCATGAACAAGTACGTGATCATCGATGAGGCGCAAAACCTGACGCCCAAGCAGATGAAGACCTTGATCACCCGTGCTGGACCGGGGACCAAAATCATCTGCATGGGCAACTTGGCCCAGATCGACACGCCCTACTTGACCGAAGGCTCTTCAGGCCTGACCTACGCCGTGGACCGTTTCAAAGGTTGGGCCCATGGCGGGCACATCACGCTGGCCCGTGGAGAGCGCTCGCGCCTGGCCGATTTCGCCAGCGAAACGCTCTAAGGCCCTTGCGGCGACGATCAATAGTCGTCGCTGCCCAAACCGCCGGAGGCCAGACTTTCGAAGCGGGTCAGGTTCTTCAGGAAAGCCAAACGAACGGTCCCGGTGGGACCGTTTCGCTGCTTGCCGATGATGATCTCGGCCACGCCAGGGTCTTTCGAATCTTTGTTGTAGTAATCGTCGCGGTAGATGAACATGATGATGTCGGCATCTTGTTCAATGGCACCCGATTCCCGCAAGTCACTCATCATGGGGCGCTTGTCGGTGCGCTGTTCCACGCTTCGGTTGAGCTGCGAGAGCGCAATGACAGGGCACTGCAGTTCTTTGGCCAGCATTTTCAGGCCCCGAGAGATCTCGCCCAACTCGGTGGCGCGGTTGTCACCGCCTGATCCACCCGAGCCGCTCATGAGCTGCAGGTAGTCGACCACGATCAGGCCCAACTTGCCGCATTGTCGGGCCAGACGGCGTGCATTGGCACGCAACTCCGATGGGGTGAGGCCTGGCGTTTCATCGATGTGCAGCGACACCGTGCGCAGCTTCTCGATGGCTTCGGTCAAGCGTGGCCATTCTTCATCGGTCAATTTACCGGTGCGCAAATGGCCTTGGTCCACGCGGCCGATCGAGCCCACCACACGAACGGCCAGCTGAGAAGCGCCCATTTCCATGGAGAACACCGCCACAGGCAGGCCTTCATTGAGCGCCACATGTTCGGCGATGTTGATCGCAAATGCGGTTTTGCCCATCGAAGGACGTGCCGCCAGCACCACCATGTCACCGGGCTGCAAACCCGACGTCATGCGGTCCAGATCGTAAAAACCCGTGGGCACGCCCGTGATGTCGTTCGGGTTGTCCGCCATCTCCTGCACGCGGTCCAGCAGCTCCACCACCAGCGAATCCATCGACTGGAAGCCCTGCTTCATGCGCGAGCCCTCTTCACCGATGTTGAAGATCTTTTGCTCGGCCTCATCCAGGATGCGGTCAATGGCCTTGCCTTGTGGGTTGAAGGCGTTGGTCGCGATCTCATCGCTGGCCGAAACCAACTTGCGCAAGATCGATCGTTCACGAACGATCTCGGCGTAGCGCCGGATGTTGCTGGCACTGGGCACATATTGCGCCAAGGAGTTCAGATAGGCCAAGCCGCCCATCTCATCGGCCTTGCCCTGGTTTTGCAATTGCTCACTGACGGTGATCACGTCTGCAGGTTTGGACGCGTTGATCAAAGCACCGATGGCGCTGTAAATCAGTTTGTGCTCATGCCGGTAGAAATCGTTGTCCACCAACAAATCACCCACCCGATCCCAAGCACCGTTGTCGAGCAACAGCCCCCCCAGCACACTGGATTCAGCCTCGATGGAATGCGGGGGCACGCGCAGTTTGGCCACTTGGCTGTCAGACGACAGATCGGCGGGAAACTCGTTCAAATGGTTCGAAAAGACAGCAGACATTGAGGGGACAACTTAAAAGGTCATGGTACTCGGCCACACCCCATGCGTCACGGGATAAGTCTGTGGATAAGCATGGGAAATGCGGTGATCAATGCGGGACAACGGCCACATGGCGACCAAAGGCGTACAAGTCCAATAAAAAAGCCGCCAAGCTCACGCTGGCGGCTTTTGTCGGGATGAACCGGTGATCAGGCTGTTTCGCCGTAGACCGTCACGGTGACATCGACCACCACGTCGGTGTGCAAAGCCACAGACACGGTGGAATCGCTCACGACCTTGATGGGGCCGTGGGGCATGCGGATCTGAGACTTCACCAGGTTGTAGCCTTGCTTGTTCAGTTCTTCGGCGATGTCGTGGTTGGTCACAGAACCAAACAAACGGCCATCCACACCGGCTTTTTGGGTCAGCTTGACGACCACGCCAGCGAGTTTCTCGCCTTGGGCTTGGGCTTCGGCCAACTTGGCAGCAGCGGCTTTTTCCAGTTCAACGCGGCGAGCTTCGAACTCGGCCTTGTTGGCTTCTGTGGCACGACGTGCACGGCCAGAAGGGATCAGGAAGTTACGAGCGTAACCGTCTTTGACTTTGACGATCTCGCCCAAGTTACCCAGGTTCACAACCTTTTCGAGCAGAATGATTTGCATGGTTGTTCTCCTTAGACTTTGTGCTGGTCGGTGTAGGGCAACATGGCCAAAAAGCGTGCGCGCTTGATGGCGGTGTTGAGCTGACGCTGGAAAATGGCGCGTGTGCCAGTCAGGCGTGCAGGAATGATCTTGCCGTTTTCGGCGATGAAGTCACGCAGGGTGTCCACATCTTTGTAGTCGATTTCTTCGACGCCGGTCACTGTGAAGCGGCAGAAACGCTTGCGTTTGAACAGCAGCGACTGTGTGTTGCGCTTGGGGCGCTTGTCTTTGTTGAATTTTTTGAACGTGGCCATGGGGCCTCCTGAAATTAATCTTGCTGAAACTCTTGAATGTGCAACACGACACTTTTGCCTTGTCGAGGGGTGACCAAAAAGCCTTTGAACGTCCAAACACTGCCCACCGCTTGCTTGACCAGTCTTTCTGCCATTGAGCCGATGGCCAAGGCACGAATTTTCAACTGGACTTTGCGGTTTTGCCCTGCCTCTTGAACTTCAGAGGCGTGCTCCAACATCAAGTCCAGAGCGGGCAAACCAGCGGGTGTGTATCGCAAAGCAGCTTGCTCGGCAATACAGGCGGTCAGTTCGGTACGGTTCACTCCTCAACAGGTCAGTATCAAGCGGCGAATTCGGCTTGTTGTGACTTGCGGGCTTCTTCGCGCTCAACGGTCTTCATCATGGACGAAGGAGCGGTGTCGGCCTTTTTCTTTTGCACAGTCAGGTGACGCAAAACGGCATCGTTGAACTTGAAGGCGTGCTCCAGTTCAGCCATCACAGCCTGGTCGGCTTCGATGTTCACGCACAGGTAGTGGGCTTTGCCCAGCTTGTTGATCTGGTATGCCAGTTGACGGCGGCCCCAGTCTTCAACACGGTGGATGTTGCCACCGCCGGCAGTGATCATGCCTTTGTAGCGCTCCAGCATGGCTGGAACTTGTTCGGACTGATCGGGATGGATCAGCAAAATGATTTCGTAATGACGCATTGAGACTCCTTGCGGTTAACCCAAAAGGTTGGAAAAGCTGCCCCCAGCGTCTGACGGGGTGCAGCAAGGCGAAGCCTCGGATTATAGCGTGAAATTCACAGGCCCGGATAGCGTCCAAGCGCAGGATCAACGGCCTGCGCCTGTGGCAAGGCCACACCCTGTGGAGGCGACATCCACCAAGTGGCCAGGGCCATGGCGGCAAATCCCACGGGAACGCCAAAAACACCGGCCGACAAAGGCTGAATGCCCAGCCAAAGGCCGCCCAAGGGATCCAGGCCGAACAGGTGACGCAAGCCCTGCGCGTTGGAAATCAGGTAATAGACCGTGACCGACAAACCCGCCAGCATGCCCACCACCACGGCTTTGCGGTGGACTTTGGGCCAGACCATGCCCAACACCATGCCCGGGAAAAAAGCGGCAGCGGCCAAAGAGAACGATGCCGAAACCAAGGCCAGAATTTCCGCCGGTTTGAAAGCCGCCACCACCGCAGCGAGCATGGCCACAGCCAGCAAGGCGAATTTGGACAAAATCACACGGCCTTCTGCCGATTTGGGTTTGCGCGCCCTGCCCGGCCCAATGTCATGCACCAAGGCATTGCTGATGGTCAGCAACAAACCGTCCGCGGTTGACAAAGCGGCAGCCAAGCCGCCCGCCGCCACCAAACCAGACACCACAAATGGCATGCCGCCCAATTCCGGGGTGGCCAGCATGATCATGTCAGCCCCCAGTTTGAGCTCTCCCAATTGCAAAACCCTGTCTCCGTTGACGTCTGAAATTTCAAGCAAGCCCGAATCCAGCCGCGCCCATTGCGCCATCCAATTGGGCAAGTCCTCAAAGCTGCTGCCCACCAAATTGTTCAGCACCTCGAATTTCACGAGCACCGCCAAAGCCGGAACACTCAGATAAAGCAAGCCGATGAAAAACAGCGACCACGCCACCGATGTACGGGTTTCCGCCACCGACGGCAAGGTGTAAAAGCGCGTGAGCAAATGCGGCAAACCCGCTGTACCGACCATCAGGCAAAAAATGAGGGCGACAAAATTGAGCCGCGACTCATTGAACTGTTTGACTTCCTGCGCGCTGCCATCGGGATTGCCACGAAACGCCTGGGCATGAGGCGGCATCCCCCCCAAGGGCAATGCACGTTCCCGGTTTTCCAGCATGGCCTTGGACCACTGCTCTTTGGCTGCACCGGGATCTTTGGGGACGGCCAACAATTCCCGACGCGCCTTGGCAATGGCCGCAAAATCAGCCCCCTGTGCCTTGAGCTGACGAATTTCATCTTCCAGCGATTGCCGCAGGTCCACCATCGCCTGGTCCACATCGACCAATCGCGCCTCATACACACGAGCGCGACGCGCATATTCTTGGCGAACCTCAATTTCTGCCGGGTCGTTGATCAAGCGCTTTTCAATGGCTTCGATGCGAGACAACTGCGGACCATAGGCCAATGCGGACAAGGGCGAACCGAACTGCTGGTAAGCCAGCCAGGACACAGGGATCAAAAAGGCCAGCAGCAAGACGATGTACTGCGCCACCTGCGTCCAGGTGATGGCCCGCATGCCCCCCAAAAAAGAACACAACAACACACCACCCAAGCCGAGCAAGATACCGATTTCGAACTGAACCCCTGTCAGTCGGGAAGCGATCAAGCCGATGCCGTAAATCTGGGCGACCACATAAGTGAAGGAGCACAAAACGGAGGCCAGTGCGGCAATGATCCGGGGCCAGCGACCGCCAAATCGGCGGTCAAAATAATCGGGCAAGGTGTACAGCTGCATGGCCCGCAAATGCGGCGCAATCAGGAGCGCGACAAGGCAAAAGCCGCCCGTCCAGCCCATGACATAAGCCAAGCCACCGGGCTGCTGACCACTGCCTGAGAAGCCTTGCAGGTAAAGCGCACCCGACAAGCTGATGAACGACGCCGCACTGACCCAGTCCGCTGCTGTGGCCATGCCGTTGTACATGGCCGGGATCCGCCGCCCTGCCACGTAGTATTCGTCTTCGTCTGAGGTGCGCCCGGAGATGCCAATCAAGGCATAAATCATCACCGTGCTGAAGAGAAAAATAGGGCCAATCAGGTTGCGTGAAAGGCCCCACTGCTCGGCCCAGGCCATGGCTCCCATCAAGGTCAGCAAGACCACGATGTAGATGAGTACATTGCGATGAATCCGCCAACGGTAGGCTGCGGACATGCCGGCTTCCCCTGACGTTTTCATCGCTTGCACGCTCAGGCCAGGCTCAAGAACCCAGCGCTGTCCAGGTCTCGATCACGGTGTCCGGATTGAGCGAAATCGAGCTGATGCCGCGATCCATCAACCAGTGCGCAAAGTCCGGGTGATCGCTGGGGCCTTGACCACAAATGCCAATGTACTTGCCCTGCGCCAGACAGGCCTTGATGGCCTGCTCGATCAAGGCCGTCACAGCGGGATCACGCTCATCAAAGTCCACCGCCAGCAACTCCATGCCCGAATCGCGGTCCAAGCCCAAAGTCAGCTGGGTCAGGTCGTTCGAGCCGATCGAGAAGCCATCGAAGAACTCCAGGAAACGCTCGGCCAAAATGGCATTGCTTGGCACCTCGCACATCATGATCACTTTGAGATCATCCTGGCCACGGCGCAAGCCCTGGCTGGCCAGCAATTGGGTGACTTTTTCAGCCTGACCCAATGTACGAACAAAGGGCACCATGATTTGAACGTTGGTCAAACCCATCTCGCCGCGCACGCGCTTGAGGGCTTCACACTCCATGGCGAAGGCTTCACCAAAATCGGCACTGATGTAACGCGCAGCGCCGCGGAAGCCCAGCATCGGGTTTTCTTCTTCGGGTTCATAACGGCTGCCACCGATGAGCTTGCGGTACTCGTTGCTCTTGAAGTCGGACAAACGCACGATGACCGGCTTGGGCCAGAAAGCGGCCGCAATGCTGGCAACCCCCTCGGCCACTTTGTCCACATAAAAAGCGCGAGGCGATGCATGGCCTCGGGCCACAGACTCCACGGCCTTTTTCAAATCTGCATCGATGGCGGGATAGTCCAGGATCGCCTTGGGGTGGACACCAATGTTGTTGTTGATGATGAACTCCAGGCGGGCCAGGCCCACACCCGCATTGGGCAGCTGCGCAAAGTCAAAAGCCAACTGAGGGTTGCCAACGTTCATCATGATCTTGGTCTTGATCTCGGGCAAGACGCCGCGCTGCACTTCACTGATCTCGGTTTCCAGCAAGCCGTCGTAAATGTGACCGGTATCGCCTTCAGCGCAGCTGACCGTGACCAGCGTGCCTTCTTTGAGTTGCTCTGTGGCGGTACCGCAACCGACCACGGCAGGAATACCCAGCTCACGGGCAATGATGGCCGCGTGGCATGTACGGCCACCGCGGTTGGTGACGATGGCGCTGGCGCGCTTCATCACAGGCTCCCAGTTGGGGTCGGTCATGTCGGTCACCAGCACATCGCCAGGCTGAACCTTGTCCATTTCGCTGATGTTGTGCACCAAGCGCACGGGGCCTGTACCGATCTTCTGGCCAATCGCACGACCTTCAGCCAGCACCGTGCTTTTGCCCTTGAGCTTGTAACGCAGTTCTGGCGTTCCCTTGGCCTGGCTCTTCACGGTTTCAGGACGTGCCTGCAAGATGTAGAGCTGACCATCCGTGCCGTCCTTGCCCCACTCGATGTCCATGGGACGGCCATAGTGCTGCTCAATGATGACCGCGTATTGGGCCAATTGCTCGATTTCGGCATCGGTCAGGCTGTAACGGTTACGCAGTTCAGCGGGCACATCAACGGTTTTAACCAATTTGCCTGAAGCGGCCTTTTCCTCGGGGCTGGCGAACACCATCTCGATCAATTTGGAGCCCAAATTGCGGCGGATCACGGCACGGTTGCCGGCTGCCAGCATGGGCTTGTGGACGTAGAACTCGTCCGGGTTCACAGCACCTTGGACCACCGTCTCACCCAGGCCGTAGCTGGAGGTGATGAAGACCACGTCTTCAAAGCCCGATTCGGTGTCAATCGTGAACATCACACCGGCCGCGCCCAAGTCGGAGCGGACCATGCGCTGCACACCGGCGGACAAGGCCACATCGGCGTGGGCAAAGCCTTTGTGCACGCGGTAGCTGATGGCGCGGTCGTTGTACAAGGAGGCAAACACTTCCTTCATTTTGTGTAGCACATCGTCGATGCCCACCACGTTCAAGAAGGTTTCTTGCTGGCCCGCAAAGGAGGCATCGGGCAAGTCTTCGGCCGTGGCCGAAGAGCGAACGGCAAACGAAGCGTCCGGGTTGCCGCCTTGCAGGCGAATGAACTCTTCGCGAATGGCTTGTTCCAGGTCGGCCGGGAAGGGTTGCGCCTCCACCATGGCACGGATTTCTGCTCCCGCTGCGGCCAGGGCGCGGACATCTTCGGTGTCCAGCGCGTCCAAACGGGCGTTGATGCAGTCCGTCAGGCCGCCAAATTTCAGGAATTCACGGAAGGCGTGGGCCGTGGTTGCAAAACCGGTGGGCACACGCACCCCTGTGGGCAACTGGGAAATCATCTCTCCCAAGCTGGCATTCTTGCCCCCGACCGACTCCACATCGGTCATTCGCAATTTCTCAAATGGCACGACCAAAGCGGCCGGATCAAACAAAACAGACATGAGAAGCTCCAAAGTTAAAAACCGGGCTCCATGTGTCAGGCAAGGCGGTGTTGTTCTGTTTATCGAACCTGAGACCTGAGTGCCATGGATAATGAAATCATTTTAGGGGCTCAGCAGGCCCTGCCCTTTAAAATTTTTTTGCACACCATGTCCAAACGCACTGTTTTCTTTGTCTCTGACGGCACCGGCATCACAGCTGAAACTTTTGGCAACGCCATCCTGGCGCAGTTCGACATGAAAACCCGGCATGTCCGCCTGCCCTTCACCGACACCATTGACAAAGCCCATCAAGCGGTGCGCCAGATCAACCACACGGCCGAGACCGAAGGCAACAAACCCATCGTCTTCACCACCCTGGTCAACATGGAAGTGCTCAAGGTGCTGCAAGAACATTGCCAAGGCATGCTGCTGGACATGTTTGGCACCTTTGTGCACCCGCTCGAACAAGAGCTGGGCATCAAGTCGCACCACCGGGTCGGGCGTTTTTCGGATGTGAGCAAAAGCAAGGAATACCACGACCGGATCGAGGCGATCAACTTCTCGCTGGCCCATGACGATGGCCAGTCCAATCGCGATCTGGAGTCGGCCGATGTGATCCTGGTCGGTGTCAGCCGCAGCGGCAAAACACCCACCAGCCTGTACCTGGCCATGCAACATGGCTTGAAAGCCGCCAACTACCCATTGATTCCTGAAGACTTTGACCGCCGCCAGCTGCCGCCTGCTCTGGTGCCCCACCGCAAAAAGATTTTCGGCCTCAGCATTCAGCCAGACAGACTGGCCGAGATCCGCGCTGAGCGACGCCCCGATTCACGCTATGCCAGCATTGAAAATTGCCGCATGGAGGTCTCGGAAGCCGAAGCCATGATGCGACGCTCCGGCATCCGCTGGCTGTCCACCACCACCAAGTCCATCGAAGAGATCGCCACCACGATCTTGCAGGAGATCCGCCCCGAGCGGCTCATTTACTGAGTCGCCCTCGCCTGTTCCGGCAACTCAGGGGGCCAATGTGGCGGCAATACGCTCGGCGTATTGCCGAGCCATTGCGGGGTCACGCGCCTCCACCATGACACGCACCAAGGGCTCCGTGCCGCTGGCACGGATCAAGACGCGGCCAGAATCACCTAAAGCTGTTTCGGCCGCCTTGGTCGCATCCCAGAGGGCTTGATGGCCTTGCCAGTCAAATCCGGGGTTCAAGCGCACATTGATCAAGGTTTGCGGGAACAGATCGATGCCTTCCAGCAATTGCGCCATGGTCTGACCACTGCCCACACAGGCTTGCAAAACCTGCAAGGCGCTCACCAGGCCGTCGCCCGTAGTGTGCTTGTCCAGGGCCAACAAATGGCCCGATCCTTCGCCGCCCAAGAGCCAACCCTTGTCGTGCAAGACCTCGAGCACATAGCGGTCCCCCACCTTGGCGCGCACAAAATGGACACCTTTCTTTTTGAGGGCCACCTCCACCGCCATATTGGTCATCAGCGTGCCGACGGCACCGGGCACCGCTTCGTCACGGGCGAGGCGATCGGCCACCATCAAATACAGCAATTCATCGCCGTTGAACAAGCGCCCCGAGGCATCCACCAATTGCAGGCGATCAGCATCCCCATCGAGTGCCACGCCGTAATCTGCCTGCTGGTCCTTGACCAATTGGACCAAGGCTTCCGGATGCGTGGCCCCCACGCCTTTGTTGATGTTCAGGCCATCGGGCGAACAGCCCATGGCAATGACCTCGGCACCCAGTTCATGAAAGACCTTGGGCGCAATTTGGTAAGCCGCGCCATGGGCCGCGTCAACCACGATCTTCAAGCCTTTGAGGGTCAAGTCATTGGAAAAGGTGCTCTTGCAAAACTCGATGTAGCGTCCTGCCGCATCGTTGAGCCGCCGGGTTTTTCCAAGCGCAGCAGAGTCCACCCAGACCGGATCCTCCAGCAAGGCCGCCTCCACGGCCTCTTCCCAGGCATCGGACAACTTGGTGCCTTGGGCGCTGAAAAACTTGATGCCGTTGTCCGCAAACGGGTTGTGGCTGGCACTGATGACCACCCCCAAGGAGGCGCGTTGTGCACGGGTCAGGTAGGCCACGGCAGGCGTCGGCACGGGCCCCAGCAAGACCACATCCACACCCGCAGAATTGAAGCCCGACTCCAGCGCGCTTTCAAGCATGTAGCCGGAAATGCGCGTGTCCTTGCCAATCAATACGGTCGGATGGGCTTCCTGTGATTTCAAAACACGCCCAACAGCGTGCGCCAGACGCAAAATGAAATCAGGCGTGATGGGTTTTTGACCGACCGTGCCACGAATGCCATCTGTACCGAAATATTGCCGCGCCATGCCTACAGTCCTGAATTTTGTAATTGATCGTTGATTTTATGACGGCTCATCACGCTGCCATCAAGCCTGTGTGCGTCACGTCACCTTCAGGCCATTTTCAGGCATTGCCCTGAACTGCTTGCCAGACCTTCAGGGCATCCACCGTGTCTTTGACATCGTGCACACGCACGACGCTGGCACCCCGCTCCACCGCCAGCAAAGCGGCTGCCACACTGGCCGCTTGTCGCTGGAAAGGCTCGGGCACTTGGCCCTCGTGCGCGAGAACCGCCCCCAAAGAAGACTTGCGCGACCATCCTGCCAGCAGCGGGCGCTGCAAATCCAACAGCTCTGCCTGACGGGCCAGCAAACGGAAATTCTGAGCCACTGTTTTGCCAAAGCCAATGCCCGGGTCCAAGACCAAACGCCGGGCATCCACCCCCAAGCGCTGCAAAGATTGCAGACGCTCCTGCAAAAACAGGCGAACCACATCCAGAACATCCCCATCCATGGTGTGCAGCTGCATGCTCTGCGGCTCCCGATGCATGTGCATCAGGCACACCCCACAGCGCGGGTGCGAAGCCACCACCGCCTCAGCTCCACTTTGGCGCAAAGCCCAGATGTCGTTGATGATGTCGACTCCCAGATCCAGCACAGCTTGCATGACTTGGGGCTTGTAGGTGTCCACCGAAATCGGCACATTCCAGCGCACCAACTCCTTCAGAATCGGCACCAAGCGTGCCAACTCCAGCTCAGCAGGCACCACCTCTGCGCCTGGACGGGTGGACTCTCCGCCGACATCAAGAATGGCCGCCCCTTCTTCAAGCAGCCGCTGCGCATGCTGCAAGGCACTTGAGGTGTCGGCATGGCTGCCACCATCCGAAAAAGAATCCGGTGTCACATTGACAATGCCCATCACCAGAGGGCGTGACACATCCAGATCAAAACGTGTGGTTTGCCAAATCATGTCCATGGGTTTTCCTTCCTCATTCAGCCCACCATGAAAAACGGGGCACAAGGCCCCGTTCACATGCACGGCTTGATGTTCACTCAAGCCGCTGTGGTTGCAGGTTCTGCCTGCACAGCGGGTGTGCCGCCACCCGAGCCACCGCCGGAGGGCGGGTTACGCGGTGTCCAGTCCTTGGGCGGCATGGGGTCGCGCCCGGCCATGATGTCGTCGAGCTGGTCCTTGTCGATGGTTTCCCATTCCAGCAAAGCCTTGGCCATGGCATGCATCTGGTCGCTGTGCTCTTCAATCAAACGACGGGCCAAGCTGTACTGCTCGTCGATGATGCGGCGCACCTCGGCATCCACCTTTTGCATGGTGGACTCGCTCATGTTGGTGGTCTTGGTCACCGAACGGCCCAAGAACACTTCACCTTCGTTTTCGGCATAAACCATGGGGCCTAGGGCATCGGTCATGCCATAGCGCATCACCATGTCACGGGCAATCGATGTGGCACGCTCGAAGTCATTGCTGGCACCCGTGGTCATCTGGTTCATGAAGACTTCTTCGGCAATGCGACCACCGAACAACATGCTGATCTGGTTCAGCATGAACTCCTTGTCGTAGCTGTAACGGTCTTGCTCAGGCAAGCTCATCGTCACCCCCAATGCGCGACCACGCGGAATGATGGTGACCTTGTGCACGGGATCACACTTGGGCAAAAGCTTGCCAATCAGGGCGTGGCCGGCTTCGTGGTAGGCCGTGTTGCGGCGTTCATGCTCGGGCATGACCATGCTTTTGCGCTCAGGGCCCATCAGGATTTTGTCTTTGGCTTTTTCAAAGTCCTGCATCTCGACCACGCGTGCATTGCGGCGTGCTGCCATCAAGGCCGCTTCGTTGCACAAGTTGGCCAAATCTGCACCGCTCATGCCGGGCGTGCCACGGGCAATCACATCGGCTTTGACGTCCTGGCCAATCGGCACTTTGCGCATGTGCACATTCAAAATCTGCTCACGGCCACGGATGTCCGGCAAGGTCACATAAACCTGGCGGTCAAAACGCCCAGGGCGCAGCAAGGCCGCATCCAGAATGTCAGGGCGGTTGGTGGCGGCGACCACGATAACCCCCAGGTTGGTCTCAAAGCCATCCATCTCGACCAGCATCTGGTTGAGGGTTTGTTCACGCTCGTCGTTGCCACCGCCCAGGCCCGCGCCGCGTTGACGACCGACCGCATCGATTTCGTCAATGAAGATGATGCAAGGTGCATTTTTCTTGGCGTTCTCGAACATGTCGCGCACGCGGGCTGCGCCCACGCCAACAAACATTTCGACAAAGTCTGAACCGGAGATGCTGAAAAACGGCACTTTGGCTTCACCCGCGATGCCCTTGGCCAGCAAGGTTTTGCCGGTGCCAGGAGGCCCCACCAAGAGCAAGCCACGGGGAATGCGACCGCCGAGCTTCTGGAACTTTTGAGGGTCTTTGAGGAAGTCCACGACCTCCGTGACTTCTTCTTTGGCTTCGTCGCAGCCAGCCACATCGGCGAATGTCACCTGGTTGTTGTTTTCGTCGAGCATGCGGGCTTTGGATTTGCCGAAGCTGAAAGCCCCTCCCTTGCCACCGCCTTGCATCTGGCGCATGAAATACACCCAAACACCAATCAAGAGCAACATCGGGCCCCAGCTGACCAGCAAGGTCATGAGCAAAGAGCCCTCTTCGCGAGGCTTGACATCAAATTTGACGCCGCTGTTGATGAGGTCGCCCACCAGACCACGGTCCAGGTAAGTGGCGGTGGTCTTGATGCGGCGGTCATCGTTGGTGGTGGCCAAAATTTCTGTACCGCCAGGGCTTTCCTGAATCGTGGCGGTCTTGATGCGGTTACCACGCACTTCTTCCAGGAAGTCCGAATACCCTACGGCATTCGCACCCGCGGGACCACGGCTGTCAAACTGTTTGAACACAGTGAACAGCACCATGGCTATCACCACCCAGACGGCGATCTTGGAAAACCAGGGGTTATTCAAGCGAGGCTCCAATTAAAAAATTACTGTTGTCATTTTAGGCCTGTGCACTGACGCTTCTTGACGCGCACCGGTGTTTTGGCCCTGTAAAACCCGGGAATTACTCAGGAACGGGGAGAAATCAGACCCATGCCGACCAAAAAAGTCTCTGAAGATTTATCCCGAGAAGACTTGGGTTTGATCGGCTTGACCACTTTGAACGTGGCCTTGAACTGTTTGACCAACTGGCTGTAGCCGCTGCCGTGGAAAAGCTTGACCACCAATGCCCCCTGAGGCTTGAGGTGGTTTTGCGAAAACTCGAGCGCCAACTCGATCAAATGGGCAATGCGCGCCGCGTCTGAGGACTCGATGCCAGACAAATTGGGCGCCATGTCCGACACCACCACGTCGGCCTGACGGCCGGCCACAGCGGCCTCTAACTTGGCCAGCACCTCATCTTCGCGAAAATCGCCCTGAATGAACTGCACGCCTTCGATGGGCTCCATAGGCAAAAGATCCAAAGCCACAATGGTGCCGTTGAGTTCCCCCACCGCGGCCCCTTGCGGCGACAGACGACGGCGCAGGTACTGGCTCCAGGCCCCCGGTGCCGACCCCAGATCCACCACCAGATGCCCGGGACGGATCAAGCCCAGGGTCTCGTCGATCTCCTTGAGCTTGTATGCGGCACGTGCCCGGTAACCCTCTTTCTGGGCCATCTTGACGTAGGGATCATTGACGTGATCGTTCAGCCAGGCTTTGTTGACCTTTTTACTTTGTGTTTTTACTTTCATTCCTGTCCGTCCTTGCGGGGATAATAGCGGCATGCCTCAAATTCAACTCACTCCTGCAGAGCGTAAGGTTTTCCGCGCCGATGCACACCACCTTGATCCCGTCGTCATGATCGGCGGCGACGGCTTGTCTGCCGCCGTGATCAAGGAAACCGAAGCGGCGCTCAATGCCCATGGCCTGATCAAAATCCGGGTTCTGGGCGACGACCGCGCCGCGCGTGAAGCCATGTTTGTTCAGTTGGCCGATCAACTGAACGCGGCCCCCATTCAACACATCGGCAAACTGCTGGTGCTGTGGAGACCTCAGCCCGAAAAGATCAAGGAAATCGACGAAGACCGCAAAGCGGGTCCACGCGACTTCAAGGTTCTGAAATACAGCAAGCGCGGTGGCCAACGCCCTGAGGTGAAAACATTGCGTGTTCTGGGCAACCAGCGCCTGACCGCAGGTGGCCAGATCAAACGGGCCAAGCCCAAACAAAAATCTGTCAAGAAAGGCCGCCTGGACTGATCCAGCGGCAGCAAGCCATCGCGCTTGCCTCATCAGCTCAAAGTCTGGATTCGCCCTGTGCGACTCCAGACTTTTTTATGGGCTTCAGATGTAGGAAACGCCCACAATTTCGTAGCGACGCACGCCGCCGGGGGCCTGCACTTCAGCCACATCGCCCTCTTCTTTGCCGATCAAGGCACGGGCAATCGGGCTGCTGATGTTGATCAGGCCAAGCTTCAAATCAGCCTCGTCCTCACCCACGATCTGGTAAGTCACCGCGTCACCGGTGCTTTCGTCTTCGAGTTCAACGGTAGTGCCAAACACCACGCGCCCACCCGCATCCACCGTCGCGGGGTCGATGATCTGAGCGGCCGACAGCTTGCCTTCGATTTCCTGAATTCGGCCTTCAATGAAACCTTGACGGTCCTTGGCGGCATCGTATTCGGCGTTTTCACTCAAGTCACCTTGCGCACGCGCTTCGGCAATGGCCTGGATGACGGCGGGACGGTCCACGCTTTTGAGGCGATGCAACTCGTCCTTGAGCTTTTCTGCACCGCGTTTGGTGATCGGGATGGTCGACATGAAGTGTTCTCCAAAAGGAAACCGCCGAGAGTTGCCTCTCGGCGGCGGTTCTTGCCATTATGCCTTGCAGCTGTGCAAGGCCGGGCTTTAGGCGGTCAGTTGGGCATGCATTTCCTGCACGGAAATGACGTCCAAATGGTCCATGCTCTTCATGCCCTGCACGGCCGCTTCCGCGCCCGCGATGGTGGTGAAGGTGGTCACGCGGTTGAGCAAGGCCGAGGTGCGGATGTGACGCGAATCGGCGATCGCATTGCGACGCTCTTCCACGGTGTTGATGACCATCGCCACTTCGTTGTTCTTGATCATGTCCACGATGTGTGGACGACCTTCGGTGACTTTGTTGACCAATTGCACCGGTACTTGCGCGGCTTCAATCGCAGCGGCCGTGCCTTTGGTGGCCAACAATTCAAAACCAAGGGCCACCAACTGGCGAGCCACTTCGACAGCGCGTGGCTTGTCGTTGTTTTTGACCGTGAGGAACACCTTGCCTGAACGGGGCAACTTCGTGCCCGCACCGAGTTGGCTCTTGACGAAGGCTTCGCCAAAAGTCTTGCCCACACCCATGACTTCGCCGGTGGATTTCATCTCGGGGCCAAGAATGGTGTCCACGCCTGGAAACTTCACGAACGGGAACACCGCTTCTTTCACGCTGAAGTATGGCGGGGTGACTTCTTTGGTGATGCCCTGAGAGGCCAGTGTCTGACCGGCCATGCAGCGTGCAGCGACCTTGGCCAACTGGATGCCCGTGGCTTTGGACACATAAGGCACCGTGCGTGAAGCGCGGGGATTCACCTCCAGCACGTAGATGACGTCTTTGCCGTCCACATGTTGAATCGCGAACTGCACGTTCATCAAACCCACCACATTCAATGCACCGGCCATTGCGGCCGACTGGCGCTTGAGCTCGGTCACTGTTTCGGCCGACAGCGAGTAAGGCGGCAAGGAGCAAGCGGAGTCTCCGCTGTGCACGCCGGCTTGCTCGATGTGTTCCATCACGCCACCGATGAATGTCTTGCCTTCGGGGTCGCGCAAGCAATCCACATCGCATTCAATCGCATCGTTCAGGAAACGGTCCAGCAACACGGGCGAATCGTTCGACACCTTGACCGCTTCGCGCATGTAGCGCTCGAGGTCACGCTGCTCATGCACGATTTCCATGGCGCGACCACCCAGCACGTAGCTGGGGCGCACCACCAAGGGGTAGCCCAAAGCGGCTGCTTTTTCCAAGGCTTCCGGCTCGGTACGGGCCGTGGCGTTGGGCGGCTGACGCAGACCCAGGTCCTGCAACAGTTTCTGGAAACGCTCACGGTCTTCGGCCGCGTCGATCATGTCGGGGCTCGTGCCGATGATGGGCACGCCAGCAGCTTCCAGACCCAGCGCCAATTTCAAAGGCGTCTGACCGCCGTATTGCACGATCACGCCTGTTGGCTTTTCCTTTTCGACGATTTCCAACACGTCTTCCAGCGTCAAAGGCTCGAAGTACAAGCGGTCGGAGGTGTCGTAGTCGGTCGAGACGGTCTCGGGGTTGCAGTTGACCATGATGGTTTCGTAACCATCTTCGCGCATGGCCAAAGCGGCGTGCACGCAGCAGTAGTCGAACTCGATGCCCTGACCGATGCGGTTCGGACCACCGCCCAGCACCATGATCTTTTTGTTGTTCGTCGGTTCGGCTTCACATTCGCCATCCCCATTGCCCTCGTAGCATGAGTACATGTAGGCCGTGTCGGTCGAGAACTCGGCCGCACAAGTGTCCACGCGCTTGTAGACAGGGCGGATGTTGAGTTCATGGCGGCGTGCGCGAACCACATGCTCGGTCGTCTTGAGCAATTTGCCCAAACGGCGATCCGAAAATCCTTTTTTCTTCAAGGCACGCAGTTCGACAGCGGTGATCGCATCTAGACTGGTTTTTTCCAACTCCAGTTCGATCTTCACGATCTCTTCGATCTGCACCAGGAACCAGGGGTCGATCTTGGTCAAGGAAAACACCTCGTCCACACTCAGGCCCATGGCGAAAGCATCGCCCACGTACCAAATGCGCTCAGGACCAGGCTCGCCCAGTTCCTTCTCGAGCACTTCGCGGTCTTGGGTTTTCTCGTTCATGCCGTCCACGCCCACTTCCAAACCGCGCAGGGCTTTTTGGAAGGACTCCTGGAAGGTACGACCCATGGCCATCACCTCGCCCACCGATTTCATCTGGGTGGTCAAACGGCTGTCAGCGGTTGGGAATTTCTCGAACGCGAAACGCGGAATCTTGGTGACCACATAGTCGATCGAGGGCTCGAACGACGCAGGGGTTGCACCACCGGTGATTTCGTTGCGCAGCTCGTCCAGGGTGTAGCCAATGGCCAGCTTGGCCGCCACTTTCGCAATCGGGAAACCCGTGGCTTTGGAAGCCAATGCGGATGAACGCGACACACGTGGGTTCATCTCGATGACGACCATGCGGCCATCTTTGGGGTTGATCGAGAACTGCACGTTTGAGCCACCCGTATCCACACCAATCTCGCGCAACACGGCCAAAGAGGCGTTGCGCAAAATTTGGTATTCCTTGTCGGTGAGCGTCTGAGCAGGTGCCACGGTGATGGAGTCACCGGTGTGCACACCCATCGGGTCCAGGTTCTCGATCGAGCAGATGATGATGCAGTTGTCCGCCTTGTCGCGGACCACTTCCATCTCGTACTCTTTCCATCCGAGCAGCGATTCTTCGATCAGCAGTTCGTTGGTGGGCGATGCCTCCAGACCACGCTTGCAGATCGTCTCGAATTCTTCAGGGTTGTAAGCAATGCCACCGCCCGTGCCGCCCAGCGTGAAGCTGGGGCGAATGACGGTGGGGAAACCCACGCGCTTTTGAACGTCCCAGGCTTCTTCCATGCTGTGGGCAATGCCCGAGCGCGCAGAGCCCAGACCGATCTTGGTCATGGCATCTTTGAACTTCAGGCGATCTTCGGCTTTGTCGATGGCCTCAGGCGTTGCGCCAATCAGCTCAACCTTGTACTTGTCCAGCACGCCGTTGTGCCACAGGTCCAAAGCGCAATTGAGCGCCGTTTGCCCACCCATGGTGGGCAAGATGGCATCGGGACGCTCTTTGGCAATGATCTTCTCGACCGTCTGCCATGTGATGGGTTCGATGTAAGTCACGTCGGCCGTGGCCGGGTCGGTCATGATCGTCGCAGGGTTGCTGTTGATCAGAATGACCTTGTAACCCTCTTCACGCAAGGCTTTGCAAGCCTGAACGCCAGAGTAGTCGAACTCGCAGGCCTGACCAATGATGATCGGGCCCGCGCCAATGATGAGAATGCTTTTAAGGTCGGTGCGCTTTGGCATGTTATTTCGCCTCCATCAGTTTGATGAAGCGGTCAAAGAGGTAAGCAATGTCGTGCGGGCCGGGCGATGCCTCAGGGTGGCCCTGGAAGCAGAACGCGGGCTTGTCGGTGCGGGCCAAGCCCTGCAAGGTACCGTCAAACAAAGACACGTGCGTGGCACGCAGGTTGGCAGGCAATGATTTTTCATCCACCGCAAAACCGTGGTTCTGGCTGGTGATGGACACACGGCCGGAGTCGAGGTCTTTCACAGGGTGGTTGGCACCGTGGTGACCAAACTTCATCTTGAAAGTTTTCGCGCCACTGGCCAAGGCCATGATTTGGTGACCCAAGCAAATGCCGAAGGTCGGGATGCCGGTTTCGATCAACTCAGCAGCGGCGGCGATCGCGTAGTCGCAGGGCTGTGGGTCGCCAGGGCCGTTGGACAAGAAAATGCCGTCTGGCTTGTGCTTGAGCACTTCTGCCGCAGGTGTCTTGGCAGGCACCACGGTGACTTTGCAGCCACGCTGAGCCAACATGCGCAAGATGTTTTTCTTCACGCCAAAGTCATAGGCGACCACATGGAACTTCGGTGCGGTCAAGTTGCCGTAGCCTTCGCCCAAAGTCCACTCGGTTTGTGTCCACTCATACGACTTGGACACTGTGACTTTTTGCGCCAGATCGAGGCCGGCCATATTGGGCGCGCCTTTGGCAGCAGCCACTGCTTGGTCGATCACCGCTTGTGTGACTTCCTGGCCTTTGGCCAAGCCCACGATCGCGCCATTTTGCGCGCCCTTGGTGCGCAGGGTGCGGGTCAGTTGACGAGTGTCGATGTTGGCAATGGCGACCGTACCGGCATCGGCCAAATAAGCCGAGAGGGTTTGATTGGAGCGGAAATTGCTCGCGATCAAGGGCAGATCTTTAATGATCAAGCCAGCAGCATGGACTTGGTCGGCTTCGATGTCTTCCGTGTTGACGCCGTAATTGCCAATGTGCGGGTACGTCAAGGTGACGATCTGCTGGCAGTAGCTGGGGTCGGTGAGGATTTCCTGGTAGCCGGTGAGCGAGGTGTTGAACACCACTTCGCCGACTGTGGAGCCGGTGGCTCCGATCGAGTTGCCGATAAAGACCGTGCCGTCTGCGAGCGCCAGAATGGCGGGCGGGAAGGTTCCCTGAAGAGACAAAAGCACTGGGTTCTCCGGAATAGTTCGGGTACGCCTCAGCGCTCATCAGAGATGCGATCTCTTTTTGGCTGCTTGTTCGAGGAATGGGCCTGGGATGGACTGTGGCGTACGGGTTGATGCGGGAAAGCCTCTCATTATAGCCGAGGACCACCGCAAAAAACCTGACAAGCTGCGACAAGCCACGCTTGAAAAACAGCCCAAAAGCATGCGTTTCAGGCTGTGGCGCTGGCGTGCAAGCAAATCGCAGCAGCCGTGGCCACGTTGAGCGATTCTTCTCCGCCAGGCTGCGCAATGCGCACTTTCTGGCGAGCCTTGGCCATCAAGCCTTCGCTCACGCCCTGCCCTTCGTGCCCCATGAGCCATGCACATTGCGGTTGCAAACGGCCATTTTTCAACAGCTCGTGCAAATACTCGCCCTCGTGCGAGCTGGTCGTCAGGATCGGGACAGTCAAAGCCGCCACATCTTCGTGCGTGGCGGATTCCACCAGATGCAGTCCGAAATGCGCCCCCATGCCCGCACGCAGCACTTTGGGTGACCACAAAGCAGCGGTGCCTTTGATCGCCAGGACCTGCCGGTAACCAAATGCCGAAGCACAACGCAAGATGGCGCCCACATTGCCGGCATCTTGCAAGCGATCCAAAATCACCGTCGATGCATCAGGCAGAACCTGGGTGGCGTCCGACCAGGCCACCACAAAGCCCATTCTGGCCGGAGACTCCAGACCGCTCAGGCTTGCAAACAAGGCATCGGGCATGACCAAGACCTGATCACACACCCCTTGCCAGCCGGCGCCCTGCTCCGCCCAAAAAGATTCGGTCAACACCAGCTGCAAGGGGCGAACACCACGCTCTACAGCAGCACGACACAGGTGATCACCTTCCAGCCAGAACTGACCGGCTTTGCGGTAAGCCGTGGTGTCTTGGGCCAGACGGCGGATGGTTTTCACCAGGGGATTGTCACGCGAGGTGATCAGATTCATCGAACGCTCCTGGCCACAGGGGCAAAAGTCAGTCTGTGGCAATCGGCTGGACCGTGCGCTTTCAATGCGGCCAAATGCAGCGCAGTGCCATAGCCCTTGTGCTGGTCAAAGCCATATTGCGGATAGCGCGCATGCATCTCCTCGCACAAACGATCGCGATGCACCTTGGCCAAAATCGAAGCGGCCGAGATCGCCGGCACCAGGGCATCGCCTTGCACGATGGCTTCTGCCCGAATGTCAATTGTCGGCAAGCGGTTCCCATCGACCAGCACCTTGACGGGTTTCAGCCGCAAACCTTCGACCGCCCGCTTCATGGCGAGCATCGTGGCTTGCAGGATATTGATCTCATCGATCTCTTGCACAGAAGCCTGGGCAATCGAAAAGCACAAGGCCTTGGCCTTTATTTCATCGAATAATTTCTCTCGGCGTTTGGCGGTGAGTTTCTTGGAGTCGTTCAAGCCCGCAATCGGGTGCAAGTCGTCCAGGATCACCGCAGCGGCCACCACAGGTCCGGCCAAAGGACCCCGACCGGCCTCATCGACCCCGGCCATCAAACCGGGGACGTCAAAATTGAGCGGGGACTGCTCAAGCACCCAGGACTTTTTCGAGGGCATGGGTGGCCAAATTTGCGGTATCGCGCAACAAGGTTTGGTGCAGTTGCTCAAAGCGCTTGTGCAAGGCATCGACCCGGTCAGGTTGAGACAGCCAAGCCAGCGTGGCCGAGGCCAAAGCATCGGGCGTGCATTGATCCTGGATGAGCTCGGGCACCACAAAATCCTGACACAGGATGTTGGGCAACCCCACCCAAGGCTGCAATTTCTTGCGCTTCATGATCTGCCAGCTGATACAGTTCATGTGGTACCCAATGACCATGGGCCGCTTGAACAAAGCCGCTTCAAGCGTGGCGGTGCCGCTGGCGATCAGGGTCACATCGCAGGCCGCCAGCGCTGCGTGCGATTGGCCAGTCAAGACCTGCAAGCCTTTCAAACCGCCTTGCGCAGCGACCAGTTGCTGAACTTGGGGCAGCAAGCTGGGAATGGCCGGCAACACAAATTGCAAAGAAGGCTGTTGGCGTTGCATGAGCTGAGCCGCTTGAATGAAGCGCGGCACCAAATGCTCAATTTCCGATTGACGGCTCCCCGGCAACAAGGCCACCACAGGGCGATTCGGGTCCAACCCCAGAACCTCACGGGCAGCCGCACGGTCGGGTTTCATGGCGATGGTGGAGGCCAGCGGATGACCGACATACGTCGCATCGATGCCGGATCGCGCCAGCAAGTCCGTTTCAAACGGAAAAATGCACAGCATATGGTCAACGCTGCGCTTGATTTTTTCGATGCGCTCAGGACGCCAAGCCCAAATAGAGGGGCACACAAAATGCACCGTGGGAATGCCCGAAGCCTTGAGGCTGGCTTCCAGGTCCAGGTTGAAATCGGGCGCATCCACCCCGATGAACACATCGGGCGGCGACGCCAACAACCTTTGCTTGAGTTGTTCACGGATGGCCACAATGCCCCGGTAATGGCGCAAGACCTCCACATAACCGCGAACGGCCAGGCGCTCATGCGGCCACCAGGCGTCAAAACCCAAAGCAGCCATGCGCGGGCCGCCAATGCCAAAGCCTCGGGCCTGTGGCCAGCGCTGCTGCAAGCCCTGGATCAAAAGGCCAGCGAGCAAATCGCCAGAGGCCTCGCCAGCCACCATGCCAAAGGACAAAGCCCCCGAAGGGGCTTGTGGTGTCGGCGTTTGCACTTCAGGCATGTCTGGTCAACGCACAATGCCGCGCTGTGGAGACGCCGTGGACAAAAAGTCGAGCATCATCTTCACATCGACAGCGGCTTCGGGCGTTTGCGCGGCCAGGCCTTCGATGCGGGTCATGGCGTCCGCCAACGACAAACCATCGCGGTACAAGGCCTTGTGCATGGCTTTGACGGCGCTGATGCGTGCAGGCGTGAAGCCGCGTCGGCGCAGGCCTTCGAAGTTCATCGAGCGCGCTTGTGCAGGTTGACCTTGCGCCATCACAAAAGGCGGCAAGTCAGCAAACAAGAGGGAATTCATGGCCGTGAAGCTGTGTGCCCCGATGCGGCAGAACTGGTGCACCACCGTAAAGCCGCCCAGAATCACCCAGTCGTCCACCACCACGTGACCGGCCAGTTGGGTGTTGTTGGCAAAGATGGTGTGGTTGCCCACAGCACAGTCGTGCGCCAAGTGCACATAAGCCATGATCCAGTTGTCATTACCCACCGAAGTCACAGCACGGTCACCGGGTGAGCCGATGTTGAAGGTGCAAAACTCACGGATCGTGTTGCGATCACCAATGATCAGTTCACACGGTTCGTTGTTGTATTTTTTGTCCTGAGGCACTGCTCCCAAAGAGCTGAACTGGAAAATCCGGTTGTCGCGTCCGATGGTGGTGTGGCCTTCGATGACGCAATGGCTGGCCACCGTGGTGCCCGCACCGATGCGCACGTGAGGACCGATCACGCTGTAAGGGCCAACGGTCACGGAGCTGTCAAGCTCAGCGCCCAGACTGATGATGGCCGTGGGGTGGATCTTGCTCATGGTGTTCAAGCCTGAGGAATTTTCCGCATGGTGCACATCAACTCGGCTTCGGTGGCGATGTCATCACCCACCTTGGCGCGTGCCTTGAATTTGAAAATGCCAGCTTTCATGCGGTCGAGTTCGACTTCAAGAATCAGCTGATCACCCGGCTCCACAGGGCGCTTGAAACGTGCCCCATCGATGCCAGCAAAGTAGTACACCGTTTGGTCATCGGGCGTCTCACCCAGGGTGTCAAAAGCCAACAATGCAGCAGCCTGCGCCAATGCTTCAAGCATCAACACGCCCGGCATGACGGGACGGTGCGGGAAATGGCCCAGAAAATGCGGCTCATTGATGGACACGTTTTTCAGCGCCTTGATGCGAACGCCTTTTTCCAGCTCCAGAACGCGATCGACCAACAGGATGGGATAGCGGTGTGGCAGTTGCTTGAGGATTTGGTGGATGTCCATCATGGTCAGTTTTCCTTGTTATTTTGAATGTCTGTTTCCAGCGCTTTGATGCGCTCACGCAAACGTGAAAGTTGTTTGAGACTGGCGGCGTTCTTTTCCCAATTGGCATTGCTGTCCAAGGGAAACATCCCGGTGTATTGACCTGGCTGCAAGATAGAGCGCGTCACCACCGAAGCAGCCGAAATGTGCACATGATCGGCCAAGGTCAAATGCCCCAAGACCACAGCACCACCGCCCACAGTGCAATGCGCACCGATGCGTGCACTGCCGGCCACGCCCACACAACCGGCCATGGCCGTGTGTTTGCCAATGTGCACGTTGTGGCCGATCTGGATCAGGTTGTCCAGCTTGACGCCGTCTTCAATGACGGTGTCATCCAGTGCCCCCCGATCGATGCAGGTGTTGGCACCAATTTCCACATCGTCGCCAATGCGCACTGCACCCAATTGTTCGATTTTTTCCCATTGCCCTTGGTGCAAGGCAAAGCCAAAACCATCGGCACCAATCACCACGCCCGAATGGACAATGCAACGGGCCCCGATGCTGCAGCCCTCGCTCACCGTCACCCGCGACTTGAGGTGCGAGCCAGCGCCCACGTGAGCCCCCCGCTCAATCACGCACAAAGGACCGATCACTGCATCGGGCGCAATCACAGCCTCGTCATCGATGACTGCGCTGGGGTGGATTCGCGGACCTGTTCGCACTTGGTGTTCGCGCTTCCACAAACGGGTCAAGCGGGCGAAATAGAGATAAGGATCATCGGCCACGATGGCGGCACGTCGCTCCTGCACGAGCGGCTCGAACGCAGGAGAGACAATCACACAGCCTGCCAAGCTTGCACTCAGCTGGCTTTGGTAACGGGGGTGACTGAGAAAACTGATCTGGTCTGGGCTCGCGGTTTGCAAAGGTGCCAAACCGGCAATTTGCCAATCAGCGTCACCCAGCAAACGGCCACCCAAGGCCTCAACGATTGAGCCGAGCTTCAAGGCCACCACTCCAACAGGCCTTGGGCCTGCTATTTGCCCGCCGAGGCGTTGAGGGCCTTGATGACTTTTTCGGTGATGTCGTGCTTGGGATTGATGTAGACGGCTTCCTGGAAAACCACATCGTATTTCTCGGACTCGGCCACTTGCTTGACCGCACGGTTGGCACGCTCGACCACGATTTGTTGCTCTTCGTTTTTACGGGCGTTCAAATCTTCCTGGAATTCACGGCGCTTGCGCTGGAACTCGCGGTCTTGCTCGATCAATTGTTTCTGACGTGCGGTGCGCTGAGACTCCGCCAATGTGGGCGCTTCACGCTCAAATTTCTCAGAGGCTGCCTTCAAGGCATTACCGGCATCGACCAATTCTTTTTCGCGTCGCGAAAACTCCTGCTCCAGCTTGGCTTGCGCCTGCTTGGCGGTCGCCGCTTCGCGGAAGATGCGTTCGGTGTTGACAAAACCCAGCTTGAACTCTTGAGCTTGAGCCGCAGAAGAGAAAGCGGCAACACCGGCCATCAAGGCCAGTGCGAAGTGTTGACGAAGCGATTTCATTAGAAGGATGTTCCAATTTGGAATTGAAGTCTTTGAATTCTATCGCCAGTCTGCTGACGAATCGGCACACCGTAGGAAAAGCGCAAGGGGCCCATAGGCGAAATCCAGCTCAAACCGATACCGGCAGAGGCTCGGAGCTGACTGAAGGACACATTTTCGTCTTGGCCGAAGGCTTTACCCACATCGGTAAAACCAAACAGTCGCAATGTTTTGTCATTGCCAGCCCCTGGGAATGGGGTCATGAATTCGGCATTGAAGACCACCTTCTTCGGGCCGCCCAAATAAATGCCTGTACTGCTCGATTTGGGTCCCAAGGTTGATTGCTCAAAACCTCGCACACTGCCCAAACCGCCGACATAGAAGTTCTTGAACAAAGGATAGTCTTGGCCCTTGAGCCCCTGACCCCAGCCCAAATCCGTGTTGAATGCAAAAGTGTATTTTTTGCTCAATGGAATGTACTGTTGATATCGGTAATTGGTCCGCGCATAACGCACCTCACCCGCCACGCTCACATCTGCCGTGAAACTTTGCAAACTGCCGCGAGTGGGCACCAAAGCGCTGTCACGTGCATCATGCGCCCAACCCAAAGTCAGGGGTACTGCCGTGCTGGTGCTGCCAAATTTATCCGCATAGCTGGCGTATTCCGTGGGCAAATTGGTGCCAGCCACAATTTGTGTTTGCTCCAGATTGACGCCGACAAAAACCCGATCGGTCTCTGTCACTGGCACACCAAAGCGCAAACCCACACCCGAATTGACGAGGCTGTAGGAATTCAAGTCACCCAGATACGGACGGGTGGTACGGTGGAACAAATCAATCGAGCGAGACACGCCGTTCTGAGTGAAATAAGGATCGGTCGTGCTGACCACGTAATTGCGGTTGTATTTGCTGGTGTTGACCTGCACGGCCAGATAGTTGCCTGAGCCGAATGCGTTTTCTTGCTGAATGCCGAAAGTCAGAGCAATCTTTTCGGTCGAGGAAAAGCCAGCACCCAAAGACACGCTACCCGTGGGTTTTTCAGCCACCGTGAACAAGAGATCGACCTGATCCGGTGCACCAGGGATCTCCTGTGTATCCACATTGACCTCGGTGAAATAACCCAGTCGATTGACACGGTCACGCGACAAATTGATCTTGTCGCCGTCATACCAAGCCGCTTCCAATTGGCGGAATTCACGGCGAATGACTTCGTCACGCGTCCGGTTGTTGCCCGCCAGCAAAATGCGGCGCACATAAGCCCTGCGGGAGGGCTCGGCCTGCAGAACAAACTGAACGCGGTTGTTTTGGCGGTCAATGACAGGTTTGGCTTCCACGCGGGCAAAAGCGAAACCAAACTTGCCGAAATACTCGGTGAACGCCTTGGTCGTTTCAGCCACCGTCTCGGCGTTGTAGGCATCACCCACAGCAATCTTCACCAGGGACTTGAACTCCTCGTCCTTGTCGAGGTAATTGCCCTCCAGCTTGACACCCGACACCACGAAGCGCTCACCTTCGTTGATGTTGATGGTGATCGACATCTGCTGTTTGTCAGGTGACATGGCCACTTGGGTCGAGTCAATGCGAAATTCCAGATAGCCCCTGGCCAAATAAAACGAGCGCAGGGCTTCCAAGTCTCCGTTGAGTTTAGTCCGGGCGTAGCGGTCCGACTTGGTGTACCAACTCATCCAGCCGCCGGTGTCCAGATTGAACTGGTCACGCAAGGTGTCGCTGGAAAACGCCTTGTTGCCGACGATGTCAATTTGAGCAATCTTGGCAGGGCCACCTTCGGTGATGGTGAAGCTCAGGTTGACCCGGTTTCTGTCAATCGGGGTGGCCGTGGTCACCACCTGTGCGGCATACAAGCTGCGACTGATGTATTGCCGCTTGAGTTCCTGCTCAGCTTTGTCAGCCAAAGCCTTGTCATATGGGCGCCCTTCTGCCAAGCCCACTTCCTTGAGTGCTTTGGTCAGAACATCCTTGTCAAATTCTTTGAGGCCAATGAACTCCACAGCCGCTACCGAGGGACGCTCTTCGACCACCACCACCAGCACATCGCCCTGGGTTTCAAGGCGCACATCCTTGAACAAGCCCAGCGCGAACAAGGCGCGGATGCCTGCGGCACCTTTGTCATCGGTGTATTGATCGCCCACCCTCAGGGGTAACGACGCGAAAACCGTCCCTGGCTCGATGCGCTGCAAACCCTCGACGCGGATGTCCCGAACAGTGAAGGGGTCCACAGCCCACGCCGGCAAACACGCCATGGCCGAAGCCAGCAAGGTCAACGCGGCAGGAGTCATGCGCGAACGAACAAAGGAAAAATTCATGGGTGACCCGGTGAAAAATAGAAGGCTGAAATCAATGCGCCCAAACCACCTCGGTGGCTGCGAAGATCATATCTCAGGACTCATCGGAACCCGCTTCTCACGTCGCAGGTCCTCAGGTAAAAGACTGTTAAGGCTGCAAGCTGCCAAGCACTGCACGCGCCACTTCACGGCTACGGCGATCCAGCTCCAGCAGATCTGCCAGATCGCTGGGTGCCGGACAGCTCACCCTGTCCAAGGTTGAACGGTTCACCTGATGAATCTGATCAAAACGGATCTGACGGTTCAAAAAGGCGTCAACCGCGATTTCATTGGCGGCATTGAGGACCGCACAACTGCCCGGTGCGCCCCACAAGGTTTCCCAGGCCAACGCAATCCCCGGGAAGCGCAAGGGATGGCCATGGTCATCCATGGCCTCAAAAGTCATGGCCGCCAAAGCGTGAAAATCCAAGGCTGAAGCCCCCGAAGTCATGCGCTCGGGCCAGCTCAAACCGTAGGCAATGGGCACCCGCATATCGGGTGTACCCAATTGAGCGACCACCGAGTTGTCCTGGTACTGGACCATGGAGTGAATGACGCTTTGCGGATGAATCACCACCTCGAGCTGATCAGGCGACATGCCAAACAGGTAACGCGCCTCAATCACTTCGAGCGCCTTGTTCATCATCGTGGCCGAATCCACGGAGATTTTGCGTCCCATGACCCAATTGGGGTGAGCACAGGCCTGCTCCGGTGTCACATCCCTGAGCGTTGCAGGATCACGCCCACGGAACGGTCCGCCCGAAGCGGTCAAAATGATCTTGTGCACTCGGCGCTGCCAGCTGGACGGGTCCTCTGGCAGGGACTGAAAGATCGCAGAATGCTCACTGTCGATGGGCAGCAATACGGCACCGCCCGCTTTCACGGCGGAGAGGAACACTTCACCGCCGACCACCAAGGCTTCCTTGTTGGCCAAGAGCAAACGCTTGCCCGCACGCGCAGCCGCCAAGCAAGGCGACAAACCTGCCGCCCCCACGATGGCCGCCATGACGGCATCGACCTCAGGTGCGCTCGAAACGTCATCAAGGGCCTGCGCACCTGAGCGCACTTCCACTTGCAGGCCAAGTGCTTTGACCTTGTCGGCCAGCATGCGTGCAGCCGCTTCTTGCACCATCACCGCCACCTGCGGCTTGAACTGCACGCATTGCGCCAGCATCAAATCCACTTGACTGGATGCCGTGAGGGCATACACAGCAAACTTGTCCGGATGGCGTGCCAGCACATCCAGTGTGCTGGTTCCAATGGAACCTGTCGAACCCAAAATGGTGATGTTTTGCATTTGGCTCATGTCTTAAGGCTCCATCAAATCCAGGCGACCAACATCATGGCCAGCGGCAAGGTCGGCAGCAAGGCATCCACCCGATCAAGCACACCGCCATGCCCGGGCAAAAGTGCGGAACTGTCTTTCATGCCGGCACTGCGTTTGACCAGGGATTCGACCAAGTCACCCACCACGCTCATGGCACACATGAACAGCAAAGCAGGCCAAGCCACCCAGGCCCCTTTGGCCAACAACACGCTGAAAAAACTCAAAGTCGAGACGGCCATGCGGCGATCCAGCTCAGCCCACACCAGGGCCACCAACATCACCCCCAGCATGCCGCCGAACACCCCTTCCCAGCTTTTGCCTGGGCTGATACTGGGTGCCAGCTTGGCGCGCACCCATCGGCCTCCCAGCGCACGCCCGAAGAAATACGCAAACACATCGGCTGCCCAGACCAACACCAGAACGGACAACAAGAAATTCACACCACGCTGATGCGCTTGTGCCATGGCCAGCCAGGCCATCGACAACAAAAACAAACCGATCAACCAGCGCAAGGTCTGTGGCCACAAGACCCAAGCGGCCACGCCACGGCGGATCATCCATGCCCCGAGCAACACCCAACCCGCACCGGCCAGCAACCACATGACAGGCGGCGTTGCAGCCACCCAGCCTGCGCGCTCGGCCAAGCCGCACAATGCCAGAGCGAGCAAGGCCCCGGTCCAGGACCACAATGGCCCCATGGCGTTCAAACGCCCCCACTCCCATGCCCCGGCGGCAATCATCAGCACCGTCAAAGCCATGAAGGGCCAAGGATTGGCCGCAAACAGGGCGGGCAGCAACAAGGCCAAAAGGACCAGTGCAGTGATGACTCTTTGCTTAAGCATGCGTTCTCCAGAAAAAAAGGCCGCCAAAGGGGCGGCCATTCAGGCCGTGGCAAGCCACGGCATCGTGTGCAGACTCAGACCGCCATGATCTCTTGTTCTTTGGCGGCGACCAATTGATCGATCTCGGTCATGCGCTTGTCTGTCAATTTTTGCACATCTGCTTCTGCGCGTTTTTGATCGTCTTCAGAAGCGAGTTTTTCCTTGACCAATTTCTTCACCGACTCGTTGGCATCACGGCGCAAGTTGCGAATGGCGATCTTGCCATTCTCACCCTCGGTGCGGGCCAGTTTGGTCATCTCTTTGCGGCGCTCTTCGCTCATGGGTGGCATGGGCACACGGATGAGGTCGCCCATGGAGGCAGGGTTCAGGCCCAACTCGCTCTCGCGAATGGCCTTTTCAATCTTGGCACCCATGCCTTTTTCCCATGGCTGCACGCTGATGGTGCGCGCATCCATCAAGGACACGTTGGCCACCTGCGACAAAGGCACAGGCGAGCCGTAGTAATCCACATGGATGGTGTCCAGCAATGCGGGATTGGCACGGCCCGTTCGGATCTTGGTCAGGTTGTTCTTGAAAGCCGCAATGGACTGTTCCATTTTGGCTTCGGTCGTTTTTTTGATGTCAGCAATCGTCATGGAGTTCTCCTCGTCAATCAGAGATCAAGCGTAAACCAGCGTGCCTTCGTCTTCGCCCATCACCACACGCTTCAAAGCGCCGTTCTTGATGATCGAAAACACCTTGATGGGCAACTTCTGGTCGCGGCACAAGGCAAATGCGGTGGCATCCATGATGCCCAGATTGCGCGAAATGGCCTCATCGAAGCTGATTTCGCTGTACCGGGTCGCCAATGGATCTTTCTTGGGGTCAGCGGTGTACACGCCATCCACCTTGGTGGCCTTGAGCACCATCTCAGCCCCAATCTCTGCACCCCGCAAAGCAGCGGCCGTGTCAGTGGTGAAGAAGGGGTTGCCCGTACCGGCCGCAAACACCACCACTTTGCCCTCTTCAAGGTACTGCAAAGCTTTGGGACGGACATAGGGCTCCACCACTTGGTCAATGCCAATGGCCGACATGACACGGGCGGTCAAACCGGCCTTGTCCATGGCATCGGCCAGGGCCAGCGAGTTCATCACCGTGGCCAGCATGCCCATGTAGTCGGCGGTTGCGCGGTCCATGCCGACCGAGCCCCCCGCCACACCACGGAAAATATTACCGCCACCAATGACCACAGCCACTTGAACGCCCAGTCGGGTGACTTCGGCGATCTCTTCGGACATGCGAACGATGGTGGCACGGTTGATACCGAACGCGTCATCGCCCATCAGGGCCTCGCCGGACAGCTTGAGCAAGATGCGCTTATAGGCTGGCTTGGCTTCGGACATGATGGACTCCTTCAATATACAAACGAACGGTGGAATGACGCGGTGGATTCAACTCAAGCAGCAGCTTGTGCTGCGGCGACTTGAGCAGCCACTTCAGCAGCAAAGTCGTCCACTTTCTTCTCAATGCCTTCGCCCACCACGAACAAGGTGAATGCCTTGACGGTGGTGCCAGCGGCCTTGAGCATTTGCTCCACGGTTTGCTTGTCGTTTTTCACGAAAGGCTGGTTGAACAAAGACACTTCTTTCAGGTACTTCTGAACCGAACCGTCGATCATCTTGGCTGCGATGTCAGCAGGCTTGCCGGACTCAGCAGCCTTGGCTGTCGCCACAGAACGCTCTTTTTCGATCAATTCAGCAGGCACATCGGCGCTGGTCAAAGCCACAGGCTTCATCGCAGCCACGTGCATGGCGACGTCTTTGGCGGCTTGCTCTTGGCCGTCGAATTCGACCAACACACCAATGCGTGTGCCGTGCAGGTAAGTGGCCAATTGAGCACCACCGGTCGCGCGTTTGAAGCGGCGGAAGCTCATGTTCTCGCCGATCTTGCCGATCAGGCCTTTGCGCACTTCTTCCAAAGTGGGGCCGAAACCGTCTTGGCTGTAAGGCAACTCGCCCAGAGCCGCCACGTCGGCGGGGTTGTGCTTGGCCACCAGTTGGGCGGCAGCATTGGCCAATGCCAGGAAGCTGTCGTTCTTGGTCACGAAGTCGGTTTCGCAGTTCACTTCGATCATGGCACCGGTGTTGCCTTCGACGAAGCTGGTGACCACGCCTTCAGCGGTCACACGCGATGCGGCCTTGCCGGCTTTGGTGCCCAGCTTGACGCGCAGCAGCTCTTCTGCTTTGGCCATGTCGCCATCGGCTTCAGTCAGGGCTTTTTTGCACTCCATCATAGGGGCGTCGGTTTTTGCGCGCAGTTCAGCGACCATGCTTGCGGTAATTGCAGCCATTTGATTTCTCCGTATTCAGTCTAAAAGTCAGGTTAAAAAAAAGGGGCCACAAAGCCCCTTTCCTCGAGTCTTGGGGACTCAGGCAGAAGCGTTGGCTTCTTCGACGAACTCGTCAGCGCCTTCGGCCACAGCCTTGACCACGTCGTTGACGGCGTTGGCACGGCCTTCGATGATGGCGTCAGCGATACCGCGTGCGTACAAAGCCACAGCCTTGGCCGAGTCATCGTTACCGGGGATGATGTAGTCGATGCCTTCGGGCGAGTGGTTGGAGTCCACCACACCGATCAATGGGATGCCCAATTTCTTGGCTTCGGCGATGGCAATCTTGTGGTAGCCCACGTCGATCACGAAGATCGCGTCAGGCAAAGTGGCCATATCCTGGATACCGCCGATGTCTTTTTCGAGCTTTTCGATCTCGCGCTTGAACATCAGCTGTTCTTTTTTGCTCAGGCTTTCGAGGCCGACTTCTTGCTGAGCCTTCATGTCCTTCAGACGCTTGATCGAGGTCTTGACGGTTTTGAAGTTGGTCAGCATGCCGCCCAACCAGCGTTGGTCGACGAAAGGCACACCAGCGCGCTGGGCTTCAGCAGCCACCAGCTCACGAGCTTGGCGCTTGGTGCCAACCATCAGGATCGTGCCGTGGTTGGCAGACAACTGCTTGGCGAACTTGATCGCGTCCTGGAACATCGGCAGCGATTTTTCCAGGTTGATGATGTGAATTTTGTTGCGGTGGCCGAAGATGAAGGGTGCCATCTTGGGGTTCCAGAAGCGGGTTTGGTGACCGAAGTGGACACCGGCTTCCAGCATTTCGCGCATGGTAACGGACATAAAGTACTCCAAAGGTTGTGTCTAAAATCCTGTCCACTGATCACACCGACGGGGTCGGCGCAACACCTTGATGGGACGGGTTTGCGGATGAACTTGGTTCAGCTGCACGCGCCTTTTGCACCCGTAGTGCAAGAGACAGCACCCAAGCTGCACAAAGCCTTAGGATTATAGCATTCCGAGTCACCCTGATGGAGCCCATCTGAATGAAATCCGACCTGATCGCCACGCGTCAAGCCATTTTGAATGGTGAAATCCACCCGCAAGCGGTGGTTCAAGCCTGCTTGGAGATGGCCCAAAGCCCCGCCTGTCGGGATGCCTTCATTCTGTTGACCCCCGATGACGCGCAGCAAACCGCATCAGCCAACAGCGCCTCACGGCCTTTGGCCGGCCTGCCCATTTCGGTGAAGGACCTGTTTGATGTCCAGGGGCAAGTGACTGCGGCGGGCTCCCAGGTCTTACAAGGCGCCGCGCCAGCCGCTCGCGACGCCGAGGCGGTGCGCCGCTTGCGGGCGGCAGGCGCGGGTCTGATCGGGCGCACCAACATGGTCGAATTCGCCTTTTCGGGCGTGGGCGTGAACCCGCATCACGGCACGCCATGTGCCTGGGACGCCCGAAGCGATAGCCCTGTGGGAGAGCCAAACGAGCCCCACGTCCCCGGCGGCTCCAGCTCGGGCGCGGCCGTCTCGGTGGCCACCGGAGCTGCCTTCATTGGCCTGGGCTCTGATACTGGGGGCTCGATTCGCATTCCTGCCGCCATGAACGGGATCGTGGGTTTCAAAAACACTGCGCAACTTGTGCCCACCGACGGTGCCCTGCCCTTGTCCAGCACACTGGACACCGTCTGCGCCCTCACCCGCACCGTGCGCGACGCCATCTTGGCGCACGAAATCCTGTCCCAGCGTCAAGTGCCTATTTCTGACAAACCTTTGTCCAACTACCGCCTGGCCGTGGTGCGCAGCCTGATGCAAGACCACATGGATGCGCATGTGGCACGGGCCTTTGATCGCAGCCTGGCGGTCTTGCGCCGCGCCGGGGCGCAGATCGAAGAGATCGCACTGACCGAACTGGAAGAACTCGGCCCGATGATGAGCACCGGTGGCTTCAGCCCCGCAGAGAGCTATGCATGGCACCGTCAACTCCTCGCCCAAAACGCTGAACGCTACGATCCGCGCGTCGCTCAGCGCATCCAGCGCGGCGCACACATGATGGCACACGACTACATCGACTTGCTGCACGCCCGCCGCGACTGGATGGCACGCATGAACAAAGCGCTGCACACTTTCGATGCGGTGCTCTCGCCCACCACCCCGATTGCGGCGCCGCGCATCCGTGATGTGGCCCCAGGGGTCTCTCGTGATGCTGAATTTTTCAGGGTCAATGCCTTGCTGTTGCGCAACACCAGCGCGGTCAATACACTGGACGGCTGCGGCATCAGCCTACCCTGCCACGCCCCGGGCGAGTTGCCTGTGGGCCTCATGGCCTGGCATGGCGCGATGCACGACGACACCATCCTTCAACTGGCGCTCCTGATCGAACCCCTTCTCCAATTCGATTGATCTGCATGCAACGCCTCACGCCCACATCCAATTGGCCTGTTGACCGGCGCGACGCGCTGCGCACGCTGGAGCGGCAAATGCAGGCGCGCAGCAAAACACCCCCCATGCAGCTGGCGGGCCGGGCGTCTGCTGATCTGGCCATGGCCATCGCTCCGCATGCGCAACGCATTTGGGTGGCCGCAGGTCCCGGTAACAACGGCGGCGATGGCCTCGAAGCGGCCATGCACCTGCACCGCGCAGGCTACACGGTCATCGTCAGCCTCCTGCTAGACCGCGACAAACACCCCACAGATGCCCAAGCGGCTTTGGCCAGGGCGTTGCAGGCGGGCGTCAAGGTACAAACCCAGACCCCGCAAAGCTGGATCGCGTCCATGACGGCGCAGGACCTGTGCATCGATGCCATGCTGGGACTGGGTTCGTCCAAGCCTTTGCCCGCCGACCTTCAGTCCTGGGTCGAGCTGATGAACCGATCCCAGGCCCAGATCCTGGCGCTGGATTTGCCAACAGGGCTGAATCCCGAATCGGGGCAACTGCTGGGGACCAATCAGGCGCACGGCGTTGTGCACGCAGACCACACCCTCACCTTCATTGCGGCCAAACCCGGCCTGTTCATGGGCCATGGCCGTGACGTGTGCGGCGAGATCTGGCTCAGCACGCTGGACGAGGACATCCCCAACACGCCCACCACACTGAAACGTCCGGCCCAGACCGCATGGCTCAACAGCCCGGCACAGCGTGTGCACAAATCGCACGCCAGCCACAAAGGCAGCCATGGCGATGTGGCCATCATCGGCGGTGAAGCCCTGTCCCTGCGCGGCATGGGCATGAGCGGGGCAGCTGTCTTGGCCGCAAGCGCCGCCTTGCATGCAGAGGCTGGGCGGGTCATCCTGAACTTGCAGGGGGACGCCTCATGCCCTGTTCCTGCCGACTTGATGCAAAGGCAATGGGGCCAGCTTGATCTCGAAAACCTCCATGTCGTGGCCGGTTGCGGTGGCGGCCAAGCCATGGAAGCCCTCATGCCGGAGATCCTGACCCGAAGTCAACAATTGGTGATCGACGCCGATGGTCTGAACGCTGTGGCCACGCATGCGGCACTGCAACAGGCCTTGCGCCAGCGGGATGCAGCCCAACCCACCGTCCTCACCCCCCATCCGCTGGAAGCGGCCAGGCTGCTGGGCTGCAGCACCGCAGACATCCAAAACGATCGGCTTGATGCCGCACACCGCCTGGCCGAACGCTTTGCCTGCGTGGTGGTGCTCAAAGGCTCAGGCTCCGTCATCGCCGCACCAGGACACATACCGCGCATCAACACCACGGGCAACGGCCGACTGGCCACCGGCGGCACAGGCGATGTTCTGGCGGGCTTGGTGGGCGCACGCATGGCCCAGGGCTTGAATGCCTTCGATGCGGCTTGCTCGGCCGTGCACCAGCATGGCCTGATGGCCAACCGCTGGCCCGATCACACCAGCCTGACCGCCAGCCAATTGGCGCAAAGCCTGAACTGACACCCCATGCAAAACGGCCATGGGCTTGCGCACATGGCCGTTGACACAAAGCGAAAGTTCAGCGCCGCGACTTGCTGGTGCGTGGCCCCTTTTTCTTTGCCGATGGCTTTTTCGCAGCCGCTTTCTTGACCGAGGCTTTGAGTGCCTGAATTGGCGAACGGTTGCGTTCTGCATCGGCCATGCGCCGATCTGCAGCCCGATCACCTTTGGCCTGGCCATGGCGCTTCTTGCCGGGTAGCACGTCTGACGGCACCGCCACACCTTTGTCACGCATGGCGCGGGGCATCAAATCGTCGCCCGGATGAACCAGGCGGAAGTCGATCTTGCGACCATCCAAATCGACGCGACTGACTTGCACCTGCACCCGAGTGCCGATGGCGTAGCGGATACCGGTGCGCTCGCCACGCAGCTCCTGTCGCAGCTCGTCAAAGCGGAAGTACTCACCACCCAACTCGGTGATGTGCACCAGCCCCTCGACATACAAGGCATCCAAGGTCACGAAAATGCCGAAGCTGGTCGCCGCAGAGACCACGCCGCCATATTCTTCACCCAGATGCTCGCGCATGTATTTGCACTTGAGCCAGGCTTCGACATCGCGACTGGCTTCGTCGGCGCGGCGCTCGTTGGCGCTGCAATGCAAACCAGCGGCCTCCCAGGCCTGCTGATCGGCTGCCGACATGCGCACGCGTGGCGCGTTGGCGTCCGACGCACCTTTGGCGGCCTTGTTTTTTTCAAGGCGCTTGGTCAGTTTGGCATGGGCTTCGCCCGGTACGGGCAAATTGGGCAGCTTGTACTTGCGTCCCAACAAGATCGACTTGATCACCCGGTGCACCAGCAAATCAGGGTAACGACGGATCGGGCTGGTGAAGTGGGTGTAGGCCTCGTAGGCCAAACCAAAGTGCCCGCTGTTGACCGGCGTGTAGATCGCTTGCTGCATGGAGCGCAAGAGCATGGTGTGGATCTGCTGCGCGTCCGGACGGTCCTTGGTGGCCTGAGCGATTTTCTGAAACTCGCTGGTGTGCGGGTCATCGCTGATGCTCAAGCCAATCCCCATGGCCTTGAGGTAATTGCGCAGGATGTCTTTTTTCTCGGCCGTGGGGCCTTCATGCACCCGGAACAGGCCGGGGTGCTGACCTTGCTGAATGAAGTCGGCACTGCACACGTTCGCCGCCAACATGGCTTCTTCAATCAGGCGGTGCGCTTCATTGCGCACACGCGGCACGATTTTCTCGATGCGACCGCTTTCATCGCAGACGATCTGGGTTTCAGTGGTTTCAAAATCCACCGCACCGCGCACCGCACGCGAAGCCAGCAAGGCTTTGTACACGTCCTGCAAATTCATCAGGTCGGTCACGCGCTCCTTGCGCTTGGCCGCCTCCGGCCCACGGGTGTTGGCCAAAATCGCGGCCACCTCGGTGTAGGTAAATCGCGCATGGCTGTGCATGACCGCAGGGTAAAACTGGTAGGCGTGCACCTCGCCCTTGGCGTTGACCAGCATGTCGCAGACCATGCACAAACGGTCCACATCGGGATTGAGCGAACACAAACCGTTGGACAACTTCTCGGGCAGCATCGGGATGACGCGGCGCGGGAAATACACGCTGGTGGCGCGGTCGTAGGCATCGATGTCGATGTCGCTGCCGGTTTGCACATAGTGGCTCACATCAGCAATGGCCGCCAGCAACCGCCAGCCTTTGCCGCGTCCCACTTTGGCCGGCTCGCAATAGACAGCATCGTCAAAGTCGCGGGCATCTTCACCATCAATGGTGACCAAGGGCACATCGCGCAGATCCACGCGGTCCTTGCGGTCCTGGGCTCGCACCTTGTCGGGCAAGCCTTTGGCCTGCTCCAGGCAAGCCGCCGAAAACTCATGCGGCACACTGTATTTGCGCACCGCAATTTCGATCTCCATGCCGGGATCATCGATCTCACCCAGCACTTCCTTGATGCGCCCCACCGGCTGACCAAACAAGGCTGGCGGCTCGGTCAACTCGACCACCACCACTTGCCCGGGCTTGGCTGTGCCTGTCGCACCTTTGTGGATCAACACATCCTGGCCGTAACGCTTGTCTTCAGGCGCCACCAGCCACAAACCGCTTTCATTCAGCAAGCGACCAATGATGGGCTGCTCGGGTCGTTCGATGATCTCCACCACACGCCCCTCGGGGCGGCCTTTGCGGTCTTGGCGCACGATGCGCACCTTGATGCGGTCCTTGTGCAGCACCGCCCGCATTTCATTGGGGGGCAAATAAATATCGGCCTGACCGTCTTCACGGATCAAGAAGCCATGACCATCGCGGTTACCTTGCACCTGGCCTTCGATTTCTTCCAGCATCCCGCTGGTTGGAGCTATTTTTTTAATATACAATCCTTGGATTCCTGAGATGCCCAGATGGCGGAATTGGTAGACGCACTAGTTTCAGGTACTAGCGCTGAGAGGCGTGGAGGTTCGAGTCCTCTTCTGGGCACCATCTTATACAAATAAGATCTTCAAAAGCCGATGACCACAAGTCATCGGCTTTTTTATTGGTGCATTCACGCCCCCTCGGAAATTTCGCACATTTTTCCAAACGTGCCCGGACATGCCCTCTGGATGCCCTATAATTCAAAGCTTCCTGAGATGCCCAGATGGCGGAATTGGTAGACGCACTAGTTTCAGGTACTAGCGCTGCGAGGCGTGGAGGTTCGAGTCCTCTTCTGGGCACCACCAAAAAACAATTAAAAGCCGTTGATTTCTGATCAACGGCTTTTTTGTTGCCGACCGCAAAGCCGCTGCGCATGCGGCGCGCGCCGCCAGGCTGCTCGCTGGTCGGCCGCAAGTGCCGCATCAGACCGGCACCCCCACCAAGTCGTGACCTTCCACCGCCACGATGCGGGCGCGGATGAGTTCACCGACTTTGAATGTCTTGCTGATTTTTTCAGGTGACAGCAAACGCACCACGCCGTCGATCTCGGGCGCATCACCGTAGCTGCGCGCCACACCACCACGACGCCCCATGGCAGGAGCCGAATCGACCAGCACCTGCAGGGTCGAGCCCACGCGCTGCTGCAAACGGGCAATCGACACCTCTTCGGCCACGGCCATGAAACGGGCACGGCGCTCTTCGCGCAAAGCGTCCGGCAACATGCCCGGCAACTCATTGGCGGTGGCCCCCTCAACGGGGCTGTAGGCAAAGCATCCGGCGCGGTCGATCTGCGCTTCGCGCAAAAAGTCGAGCAAATGCTGAAACTCTTCTTCGGTCTCACCGGGGAAACCGGCAATGAAAGTGCTGCGAATCACCAGCTCGGGGCACAACTCTCGCCAACGCTGGATGCGCTCGAGGTTTTTCTCGCCGCTGGCAGGCCGCTTCATGCGCTTGAGCACATCGGGGTGGCTGTGCTGAAAGGGCACATCCAAATAAGGCAAGACCAAGCCCTCGGCCATCAAGGGGATGATGTCGTCCACACTGGGGTAAGGGTACACATAGTGCAAACGGACCCAGGCATCGTGCTCGCGGGCCATCTCGCCCAAGGCACGCACCAGTTCCAGCATGCGGGTTTTAATCGGCTTGCCGTCCCAAAAACCGGTGCGGTATTTCACATCCACGCCATAGGCCGAGGTGTCCTGGCTGATGACCAGCAATTCTTTGACGCCGCCTTCAAACAAGGCTTTGGCTTCCTTGAGCACATCGCCAATCGGGCGCGAGACCAAGTCGCCGCGCATGGACGGGATGATGCAAAACGTGCAGCGGTGGTTGCAGCCTTCGCTGATTTTCAAATACGCATAGTGGCGCGGCGTGAGCTTGAGGCCTGCCTCACCAAAACCACCCGGCACCAGATCGAGGAAAGGATCATGTGGCTTGGGCAAGTGGGTGTGCACCGCGTCCATCACCTCTTGCGTGGCATGCGGGCCGGTCACGGCCAGCACGCTGGGGTGCATCTCGCGGATCATGTTGCCGCCGCCCTCGCCTGTCTTGGCACCCAAGCAGCCGGTCACGATCACTTTGCCGTTTTCATTGAGGGCTTCTGCAATCGTGTCCAGGCTTTCTTTGACCGCATCGTCAATGAAGCCGCAAGTGTTGACGATGACCAGGTCAGCGCCATCAAAAGTCTTGGAAGTTTGGTAACCCTCAGCGCTCAGCTGCGTGAGGATCAACTCGGAATCGGTCAAGGCCTTGGGGCAACCCAGGCTGACAAAGCCCACTTTGGGGGCAGGTGTGGAAATCGTTTCGCTCATGCCCCGATTGTCCCCGCAAAAACGACTGCGCTGTGACAAAAGGGCATCCAGCGCCCATCAGGTCCTCAAACCGAGCACACCCAGCATCTGTTCGGTGTTCTTCTGGATCTGCTTTTGCATCTGTTCCTGCATCTGCGAGACCATGTTCTGGGAGGGGTTGGCCAGACCGGAAAACATGTTTTGCATCAGCGGGTTTTGCCACTGCATGAACTGCGACCAAACCTCCGGGCTCAGCGTCTGGCTGTTGGCCCCCAACTTGGATTGCCAGTCCATGAAGGATTGCACATGGTTTTCCAGATACGACCCCATGTAGCCCTGCATGGCATGACCATAAAACCGGATGATGTTGGACAGCACCGCCTCGCTGAACATGGGCACGCCAGCCGACTCTTCTTCCAGAATGATCTGCAGCAAGATGGACCGGGTCAGATCCTCCCCGGTTTTGGCGTCGCGCACCACCATGGCCGTGCCATCCATCACCAGTTTTTTGACCTCGGCCAGCGTGACATAAGCCGACGACTGGGTGTCATACAGACGGCGATTGGGGTATTTTTTGATCGTGCGCACAGAACCGGCCGCAGCAGAGGAAATCGATGAGGAAGCAGAAGACGGGGACGGCACAAGACACTCCAGACAAAACACAGTGCACCAGTCATGCTGCACTGCAACACATTTTAGACAGGCACCAAAACTGGGCAAACCCGGTTTACCCTGATAAACGGCCACTCCAATGCGCTTTGCGCCGAAAAATCAGGGGTCATCAAGGTTTTTCTGTGTCTTACGGCCGATTCAGGGGCATTCCCTGCGAAAATAGGCAGCTATGTTCACCGGAATCATCACCGGCGTGGGGCGAATCGTCGCCATCCACGACCTGGGTCGCTCTTTACACCACGGCAAGCGCCTCACCATCGAGGCCCCCGCCGGGTACCTTGACGATGTGGGCCTGGGCGACAGCATCGCCCTCAACGGCGCTTGCATGACCGTCACCACCTTCAACCCCGAGAGCCGTCAATTCACGATCGACATCTCGGCCGAATCGCTGGACAAGACCAGCGGCCTCGACCAAGAAGGCACCATCAACCTCGAAAAAGCGCTGCGCGCACATGACCGACTGGGTGGGCACATCGTGTCCGGCCACGTGGATGGTGTGGGCCAAATCAGCCATTTCGAGCAAATTGGCGAAAGCTGGGAACTGCGCGTTCTGGCACCCCACACCTTGGCCAAGTACCTCGCGTACAAAGGCTCCATCACCGTCAATGGCGTGAGCCTGACGGTCAACAAGGTGGCCGATGTGGCGCAAGGCTGCGAAATCAGCATCAACCTGATCCCCCACACGGTGGAAAACACCGCACTCGGCAGCCTGAAAGCGGGCAGCCGGGTCAACCTCGAAATCGACACGGTGGCCCGCTATGTTGAGCGCATGCTCAGCCTCGAAGCCACACAACAGGACAAGCCATGAACGCGCCAGCCCAACTGACCCCCGTGGCGATCTCGCCCGTCGAAGAGATCGTGGCCGAGATGAAAGCCGGCCGCATCGTGATCCTGGTCGACGAAGAAGACCGCGAAAACGAAGGCGATCTGGTGCTGGCCTCTGACCACGTCACGCCTGAAGCCATCAACTTCATGGCCCGATTTGGACGTGGCCTGATTTGCCTGACGCTCACCCGTGAGCGTTGCGAATTCTTGAAGCTTCCACCCATGGCAGCGCGCAACGGCACCGTGTACAGCACCGCGTTCACCGTCTCCATCGAAGCCGCCGAAGGCGTGACCACCGGCATCTCGGCCGCCGACCGCGCCAAGACCGTGCAAGTGGCCGTGGCCAAGAACACCCAGCCCACCGACCTGGTGCAACCCGGCCACATCTTCCCGCTCCAAGCGGTGGACGGCGGCGTGCTTATGCGCGCGGGTCACACCGAAGCGGGTTGCGACCTGGCGGCCATGGCCGGTTGCAGCGCATCGTCCGTGATCTGCGAGATCATGAAAGACGACGGCACCATGGCCCGCCTGCCTGATCTGCAAATCTTTGCAGCCGAGCATGGCCTGAAGATCGGCACCATCGCCGACCTGATCGAATACCGCAGCCGCAATGAGTCGCTGGTCGAGCGCATCGGCAGCCGCACACTGCAAACCGCGCACGGCGAATTCACGGCACATGCTTTTCGCGACCAACCCAGCCAGACCGTGCACCTGGCGCTGGTCAAAGGCCAATGGTCTGCCGATCAAGAAGTGCCTGTGCGCGTGCACGAGCCCTTGTCGGTGCTCGACGCGCTCGAAGTCAACCGCTCCATGCACTCCTGGAGTCTGGACACCAGCTTGCAATACCTGAACGCCCAAGGCTGCGGCGTGGCCGTGCTGCTCAACTGCGGCGAATCGGCCGACCAGTTGCTGGCCCAATTTGAAGGCCGCGCCCGCGCTGCCCAAGCCCCCGAGCGCGGCAAGATGGACCTGCGCACCTACGGCGTGGGCGCGCAAATTTTGCGCGAGTGCGGCGTGCACAAAATGAAACTCATGGGCCAGCCCCGACGCATGCCCAGCATGACCGGCTACGGCCTCGAAATCACCGGCTACATCCCCAAGGAATAACCATGCTCGATGCAAACAAAGGTCAAGAACAAGAACTCGACGGTCAATTTCTGCACGTCGGCATCGTCCAGGCACGCTTCAACGAAGACATCACCAACGCCCTGGCCGCCGCCTGCATCCAGGAGCTCGAAGCCCTGGGCGTGTCCCACATTGACCACGTCATGGTGCCCGGCGCACTCGAAGTGCCGATCGCCTTGCAAGCCATGGCCGAGCGCGCTGAATACGACGCCCTGATTGCCTTGGGCTGCATCATCCGCGGCGAGACTTACCACTTTGAACTGGTGGCCAACGAGTCGGGCGCAGGTGTGAGCCGCATCGCGCTGGACTACAACCTGCCGATTGCCAACGCGATTTTGACCACCGAGAACCTTGAGCAAGCTGTGGCCCGCCAAACCGACAAAGGCCGGGACGCCGCCCGCGTGGCCGTCGAGATGGCCTGCCTGATGGAAGACCTCTCGGCCGACCTGGCCGAAGAACTTGACGACGAAGAGACCACCTGATGAACGATCAGACCTCCACACCGAGCGCCGCCACAGCAGGCACACGCAAGTCCTCCGCCAAGCCTGCCCGCAGCCGCTCGCGCGAATTCGCGCTCCAAGCGCTGTACCAACACATCGTGGGCCGCAATGAAGCGTCTGACATTGACGTTTTCACCCGTGACCTGTCTGGTTTTCACAAAGCCGACTCGGCCCACTACGACGCCCTGCTCTACGGCTGCACCGAGCAAGCCCAAGCGCTGGACGCCTTGATTGCGCCGAAGCTTGACCGCAGCTTTGCCGAGATTTCGCCCGTTGAACACGCCGTGATGTGGATCGGCGTCTATGAGCTGCAGCACTGCCTGGATGTGCCTTGGCGCGTGGTGCTCAACGAGTGCATCGAATTGGCCAAAGACTTTGGCGGCACCGATGGGCACAAATACGTCAACGCTGTGCTGGGCGGTTTGGCCCCTGAGCTGCGAGCTGCCGAAGTGCAAGCTGACCGCCAGGCCGGTCGCATCAAGTAAAGCCACACGCTGAACATGCGCATCTCTCAACGTGCCGAGCGCATCGAGCCGTTTTACGTGATGGAGGTGGCCAAGGCCGCCTCGCAAAAAGCCCGTAAAGTGGCCCACACCGACCGCCCGGTCGTGTTCCTCAACATCGGCGAGCCTGACTTCACCGCGCCCCCTTTGGTGCAGGCTGCAGCGCAAGCGGCCATCGATGCCGGTCAAACCCAATACACCCCTGCCTTGGGACTGGAGCCCTTGCGCCAGGCCATCAGCGATTGGTACGGCTCCCGCTTTGGCGTGCAGGTGCCTGCCAGCCGAATCGTCATCACCGCAGGTGCATCGGCCGCTTTGCAACTGGCTTGCCTGGCGCTAATCGATCGCGGCGATGAAATCCTGATGCCCGACCCGAGCTACCCCTGCAACCGCCACTTCGTGAGCGCTGCAGAAGGTGTGGCCAAGTTGATCCCCACGACGGCCGATGAACGTTTTCAACTGAGCGCCGACAAAGTCGCCGCTGCTTGGGGCCCGCACACGCGCGGCGTCTTGCTGGCCTCGCCCTCCAACCCCACAGGCACGTCCATCGATCCCGCCGAGTTGCGTCGTATCCACGACGTGGTGCGCAGCCGTGGCGGCATCACCCTGATCGACGAAATTTACCTCGGTCTGAGCCACGACGAACAATTCGGTCACAGCGCTTTGGCTTTGGGCGAGGACATCATCAGCATCAACAGTTTCAGCAAGTACTTCAACATGACCGGTTGGCGCTTGGGCTGGCTGGTGGTGCCCGAAGCCCTGGTGCCGGTGCTTGAGCGCCTGGCGCAAAACCTGTTCATCTGTGCCAGCACCGTGTCGCAACAAGCGGCTCTGGCCTGCTTTGAGCCCGAGAGCTTGGCCGAATACGAACGCCGCCGCGCCGAGTTCAAGGCCCGTCGTGACTACTTCATCCCGGCGCTGAACGAGCTGGGGCTGACGGTGCCTGTGGCAGCCGATGGTGCTTTTTATGCCTGGGCCGACTGCTCCGCCGCCTGCCAGAAGCTGGGCTTGAAGGACAGCTGGGCATTCGCCTTTGCCGCGCTCGAGCATGCCCATGTGGCCATCACGCCCGGGCGCGACTTCGGCACCGACCAGACGGCACGCTTTGTGCGCTTTTCCACCGCCAATTCGATGGCCGAATTGCAAACGGCCATTGCACGCCTGAAAGCCTGGTTGAAACCATGAGCAACATGACCCCCTTTCAGTTCCCCATTCGCATCTATTGGGAAGACACCGATGCCGGTGGCATCGTGTTCTATGCCAACTACCTGAAGTTTTTTGAACGTGCCCGCACCGAGTGGCTGCGCAGCCTGGGCTTTGGCCAACAGGTATTGCGCGACGAATCGGGCGGCATGTTCGTGGTGTCTGAGACAGCCGTCAAATACCATTCACCGGCCCGGCTGGACGACACCTTGGTGGTCACCGCCGAGCTGCAAGAGGCCGGTCGCGTCAGCCTGACCATTGCCCAACGAGCCTACCTGCGCACAAGCGGCCAGGCAGACCGACTCCTGGCCGAAGGCACCATTCGCCTCGGCTGGGTGGACAGCCAAACTTTGAAACCGGGCCGCATTCCGGCCCCCGTTCTGGAAGCACTGAAATGAACCAAGACATGTCCATCGTCTCGCTGCTGCTGCATGCCAGCTTTGTGGTGCAACTGGTGGTCGGCATTTTGCTGGCCATCTCAGTCACCAGCTGGGCCGCCATCGTGCGCAAGCTCTCGGCCATCAAACGCATCAAGAACCTCAACGAAGACTTTGAACGCGTGTTCTGGTCGGGCACCAGCCTGAACGAACTGTTCACGGCCGCCACCCAAAACGCCAAAATGTCGGGGCCCATGGAACGCATTTTTGCCAGCGGCATGCGCGAGTATCAAAAGCTGCGTGAGCGCCGCATCAGCGATGCCGGCACCTTGCTCGACGGCGCACGCCGCGCCATGCGGGCGAGCTTCCAGCGCGAGATGGACGTGGCCGAAGCCCAGCTGGCTTTTCTGGCCTCGGTCGGCTCGATCTCGCCTTATGTCGGTTTGTTCGGCACGGTGTGGGGCATCATGCACGCCTTCACCGGCTTGGCCAGTTTACAGCAAGTAACCCTGGCCACTGTGGCCCCCGGCATTGCCGAAGCCTTGGTGGCCACCGCCATCGGTCTGTTCGCTGCGATTCCTGCCGTGCTGGCCTACAACCGCTTCTCGCACGATGTGGACCGCATCGCCATCAAGATGGAAACCTTCATCGAAGAGTTCTCCAACATCTTGCAACGCAGCCTGGGCTCGGCCGGTGCCAGCAGCTCGGCCTCTGGCCACTGAAGGACAAGGCCATGCCCGCCGTTTCATCCCGGGGTCGCGGTCGCCGCACCATCGCTGAAATCAACATGGTGCCCTTCATCGACGTGATGTTGGTGCTGCTCATCATCTTCATGGTGACCGCCCCCATGATCACGCCCAGCATGGTGGATCTGCCCAGCGTGGGCAAAGCCGCCAAGCAACCCGACAAAGTCATCCAGGTCGTGATCCAGAAAGACGAACGGCTTGAACTGGTCAGCGAGGGCAAAACCGACAGCGCGAGCCTCAGCAGCGTGGCGTCCAACGTGAAAAAACTCATCGGCCCAAGCGACAACACCGCCGTGGTCATCAGCGCCGACCGCACCGTGAAATACGAGACCGTGGTCAAGGTCATGGACAGCTTGCAACGCGCCGGCATTGCCCGCGTGGGCCTGTCGGTGCAATTGGCCCCCTGAGGACGGCATGAGGAATTCGGCTGTGAGCCCACGCCCTGCACCGCATCTGGAGTTTGCGCCCCCACCACCCGAGGGGCGGCAAGGCTCTTTGCTGATCGCCATTGCGGCACACGCGGCGCTGTTTCTGGCGCTGACGTTGGCCACCCAATGGCGCACCCAGCCGCAGATCGTGCAGGCCGAAGCCGAGTTGTGGTCGGCCACACCGCAGGCCGCCGCGCCTCGCTTGCAAGAGCCGCTGCCGGCGCCGCAACCCGAGCCTGAACCGCCCAAACCCGAGCCCAAGCCAGAACCCAAGGCCAAGCCGACACCGCCCCCTCCTCCCGCCCCCGATCCAGAGATCGAGCGCCGCGACGCGCAAATCGCACTCGAAAAGAAAAAGCAAATCGAGAAGAAAAAAGAAGCCGAGAAGCTGGAAAAAGAAAAAGCCGAAAAGGAAAAGGCCGAACTCAAGCGCAAAGAGCGTGAGAAAGAAGAAAAAGCGGCCAAGGAAAAGGCTGAAAAAGATAAAGCCGCCAAAGACAAGGCCGAGAAAGAGAAAAAAGCCCAGGAAGACAAAGCGCTCGAAAAGAAAAAAGCTGCCGAGAAGGCCGAAGCCGACGCCAAAAAGCGCAAACAAGACGAGGCCAAAAAAGCCGCCGATGCCAAAGCCGATGCGGCACGCATGGACGCGCTGCGCAGCGAAAACATCAAGCGCATGCAGGGTCTGGCCGGCGCGTCTGGCGGCGAGAATGCCACGGGCAGCGCACTCAAGTCATCTGGCCCCTCATCCAGTTATGCCGGTCGCCTGGTCGGCCGCATCAAGCCCAACATCACCTACCCCGGCGATGTGGTCGGCAACCCGCGTGCCGAGGTAGAAGTCAAAGTCAGCCCCGACGGCACCATCTTGAGCCGCCGCATTGTCCAGTCCAGCGGCAACCGCGCCTGGGACGACGCCGTGCTGCGCGCCATCGACAAAACCGAGGTCTTCCCCAAAGACACAGATGGCCGCGTGCCCTCGGTCATTGTGCTGGGCTTCAGGCCACAAGACTGAGCGCAACAATTGTCGGCCTATGGCTTCGGACATCTGAAGCTTCAAATGTCGATCCAGGTGCAGGTCAAGCTGAAGCAGCTGACCCCACGCTGCATCGCGTAGGTCGGCACCTTCAGGTCCGACACAGGGCAATTGCAAATGCACGTCGGGGCTGAAGCCGCCGACCTGCGAACCATCTCCTTGCCAAGAGGCGCGCGTTCAGACTTCAGTGGGCCAACTTGATAAGACGCGGCACAGCTCAAATACGCTTGTCAGGGCTTGGCCTCAGGACTTACTGCGACACCGTCCGCAAGGTCAGGATGGGGTTGTTGTCTTCGTAAACGATGACCGCCTGACCCTGGTCGGCTTGGGCCATCCAGCTGGCCAAAGCGGCATCCGACGGAAAGAACTTGGCTTGCTCGCCCAGTGCCAATTCAGCACGCGCACCCAGTTCGCCGTTGCGGCGTTCCAGCTTCAGGCGCACCGGCAAGCCGCGGACCAGATCGCCCTGCTCGGTTTGTTCGCGCTGCGCCGGGAATTCCTTGACCAAGCGCGCAATGTCGGGCGCTCGGCCGTTGACGGCCACGCGCAGGAACTTGCCATAGCGGCAACGCGCCGCGCCCAAATCCATGATCTGTTCGATCTTCAGGCGAAAGCCGCCTGAGAAACGGTCCGCCTGCATCTTGGCGGTGACGATGATCAGCTCATCGTCTTTGAGCAGGTTTTTGGCCGAGTTGATCAGGCCTTCGTCGGCCGTGGCCTCCATCACGCCCGATTTGTCGTCGAGTTTGAAGATCGCCACTTTGCCGCGCTGGCCGTTGATGATGCGCAGATCGCTCACGATGCCCGCCAAAACCATGGACTCGCGGCTGTCGATCAGATCGTCGATCTTGCGGCGGGCAAACTGGCGCACCTCGCGCTCGACCGCGTCGAACAGGTGGCCCGACAGGTAAAAGCCCACCGCGGTTTTTTCCAGCAGCAAGCGTTCCTTGATGCCCCAGGGCAACACATCCACCAGGTCGGGCTCTTGGGTGCTGGAGCCGTGCGAGTCGTCGCCCAGCATGTCAAACAAACCACCCTGATTGGCGTTGGCCGTGGTGGCATTGGAAAACTCAAACGCCCGGTCGATGCTGGCCGACAAGGCTGCGCGGTTCATGTGCAGCGAGTCGAAAGCGCCTGCCTTGATGAGCGCGTCCACCGTGCGTTTGTTGATGCGGGTGCGGTCCACGCGCACGGCAAAGTCGAACAGGCTGGTGAAAGGGCCGCCTTCGTTGCGGGCAGCCACGATGGCCTCAATCGCCTGCTGGCCGGTGCCCTTGATGGCACCCAGACCGTAGCGGATGATCTTGTCGGTCACCGGTTCAAAACGGTAATGGCCACGGTTCACATCGGGCGGGTCGAAGGTGATGCCGAACTTCAAAGCGTCTTCGTAGAGCACCTTGAGCTTGTCGGTGTCGTCCATCTCCACCGTCATGTTGGCGCAGAAGAACTCGGCGGTGTAGTGCACCTTGAGCCAACCGGTGTGGTATGCCAACAGCGAGTAAGCAGCCGCGTGCGACTTGTTGAAGCCGTAGCCAGCGAACTTTTCCATCAGGTCAAAGACTTCGTCGGCCTTGTCCTGCGGGATGTTGTGCGTGGCCAGCGCGCCCGCGCGGAATTTCTCGCGGTGCTCGGCCATTTCTTCGGCCTTTTTCTTGCCCATGGCGCGGCGCAGCAAGTCGGCGCCACCGAGCGAGTAGCCGCCCAGAATCTGCGCCGTCTGCATCACCTGCTCTTGGTAGACCATGATGCCGTAGGTCTCAGACAGCATGTCGGCCACGGCCGGGTGCGGGTACTCCACCACTTCGCGCCCGTGCTTGCGGGCCACAAAACTGGGGATCAGGTCCATGGGACCCGGACGGTACAAAGCGTTCAGCGCAATCAGGTCTTCCAGCCGCGTGGGCCGTGCGTCGCGCAGCATGCCCTGCATGCCGCGGCTTTCAAACTGGAACACGGCCTCGGTCTTGCCATCCGAGAACAGTTTGTAGGTCGCCGCATCGTCGATCGGGATGTTTTCAAAGGCAAAGTTCTCCTGGCCCTTGTGCCGCTTCATGATGAACTCGCGAGCGATCTCCAAAATGGTGAGCGTGGCCAAGCCCAAGAAGTCGAACTTCACCAGACCTGCGGCCTCCACATCGTCCTTGTCGTACTGGCTCACCGCCGATTCGCTGCCGGGCTGCTGGTAGAGCGGGCAAAAGTCAGTCAGCTTGCCCGGGGCGATCAACACCCCCCCGGCGTGCATGCCGATGTTGCGCGTCATGCCTTCGAGCTTTTGGGCCAGCTCGATGAGCGTCTTCACATCCTCTTCGCGCTCAATCCGCTCGGCCAGGATCGGCTCCATGGCGATCGCGTAGTTGTTCTTGTCGCCCTCTTTGGGCGTGGCGGGTGGGTACTGCAGCGTGACCGACATGCCCGGTTTGTTGGGAATCAGCTTGCTGATGCCGTCGCAAAAGGTGTAGCTCATGTCGAGCACGCGGCCCACGTCACGAATCGCCGCACGCGCGGCCATGGTGCCAAAGGTGGCGATCTGACTGACCGCATCGCGGCCGTACTTTTCCTTGACGTAATCGATCACGCGGTCGCGGTTGCCTTGGCAAAAGTCGATGTCAAAGTCGGGCATGGACACCCGCTCAGGATTCAGGAATCGCTCGAACAGCAAGCTGTATTGCAAAGGGTCGAGGTCGGTGATCTTGAGCGCATAGGCCACCAGCGAGCCTGCACCCGAGCCCCGTCCTGGGCCCACGGGACAACCGTGCGTTTTGGCCCACTGGATGAAGTCACCCACGATCAGGAAGTAACCAGGGAAGCCCATCTTCAAGATGGTGCCCAGCTCGAACTCCAGACGCTCTACATAACGAGGGCGCTCGGCCTCGCGCTTGGCCTCGTCGGGGTACAGGTGCAGCAGGCGCTCCTTGAGGCCTTCGTGCGAGACGTGGCGGAAATAATCGTCCACCGACATGACCACGCCATCAACCGGCGGGATCGGAAAGTTGGGCAGCTGCGGCTTGCCCAGCACCAAGCTCAGGTTGCAGCGCTTGGCAATTTCCAGCGTGTTGGCAATCGCACTGGGCACATCGGCAAACAAGGCGCACATCTCTTGGGCGGACTTGAAATACTGCTCACGCGTGAACTTGCGCACCCGTCGCGGGTTGGCCAGGATCTCGCCTTCGGAAATGCACACACGTGCCTCGTGCGCTTCGTAGTCGTCAGCCGCATGAAACTGCACCGGGTGTGTGGCCACCACCGGCAAATGCAAACGGGCGGCCAAAGCCACCGCGCCCGCCACCTGGGTCTCGTCCTCCGGGCGGCCTGCGCGTTGCAGCTCCAGATAAAACCGGTGCGGGAAGATCGAGCCCAATTGCAGCGCCACATCGGCGGCCTTGTCGTGATCGCCCTGCACAATGGCCTGCCCCACCGGCCCGGCCTGTGCACCGGACAACAGGATCAGGCCTTCGGACAGCTCCTTGAGCCAGTCCAGTTTGACGACGGCCACGCCTTTGAGCACGTTTTGAGTCCAGGCGCGGGCCAGCAATTCGCAAATGTTCAGATACCCCTGGTGGCTTTGCACCAGCAAAATCACGCGGGACAGTGCACCTGCATCACCGCCCAGACCTTCGAGGTTGATTTCAGCGCCCAAGATCGGCTTGACGCCCTTGCCTCGGCCTTCTTTGTAGAACTTGACGCCACCGAACAGGTTGTTCAGATCGGTGATGGCCAGGGCCGGTTGCCCGTCTTTGGCGGCCATTTTGACCACATCGTCGATGCGGCAAGTGGAGTCAACGACCGAGAATTCAGAGTGGAGGCGCAGGTGGGCAAACATGGTCCCATTGTAGAAGGCTGGGGACCCTCAAATTGCCAAATTTGAGGGTGTTTTCACCAGCAGCGAAGCCACATCAATCCCGCAGAACCTGCAGCACTTCCGAGTGAAATTCACGCCCGTAAAGGATCATGACCACCAAGGCCGTGGCCAGCACCAGTGCCAGCGGCGAAAAGAACCAGGCCATGGCCGCGAATGAAAAATAATAGGCCCGCAAACCGTCATTGAAGGTTTCCGCGGCAGCCCCCACCAAGCGCCCTGCCCGTTCGGCCACTTGCTGACGGTCTTGAAGGCCTTCGTCAAAGCTTTCAGGCGGCGGCATGGCCCCGATCACCAAGGCCACAAAGGTGTACTGGCGCATCGACCAGGAAAACCTGAAAAAGGCATAAACAAAAATGCCCACCAGCACCAAGACCTTGAACTCGAACACCAGCATCGGCGTGGGTTGGGCAAACGGGATCTCACGCACCAGCTCGGCGGCCTTGTCGGTCGTGCCCAGCAAGGCAAACAGACCGCCGATGATGATGATCGTGGTGGACGAGAAAAACGAAGGGGTGTGCGACAGGTTCTGCGTGATCAGGCCGTCCAGCATGCGCGGATCACGGGCCGTGGTCTGCAGCATCCATTTCACGCGGTAGGCATTGGTCGTGGCGATCAGGCTCTGATCGCGCTGACCCCGCACGCGAGCAAACCAGGCATACCCGGCCCACAGACCGAAAAAGGTGCACAGCGCCAGCCAGTCGCCCCAAGGCAGCATCGAGATGATTTTCATGCCTGCATCCTAGCAAGAGTCAGACCGTCTGCATGAAAAAAAAGCCAGGGCAATGCTGGATCGCCCTGGCTTTGTCAACGGCTGGGCAAATGCCTGGCCTGATCAGCCGCGCAGTTTGGCAGCCACAGCGGCCACGCGCTCGCCATAGGCTTTGGCGGTGTCCAGATCACCCTGGGGAATGTCTTCCGCTGGGCTGGTGGGACCAACTTGGGCCATCACGCCGGAGTTGGAGCCGATGCGGTTGATGGTGCCATCGTTCATGGAGGGCTGGCCCACCCAGACCATGCCTTGCTGCATGGCCAATGTGATGAAGTACTGGATGGTCGACAGCTTGTCGCCGCTGGGGCTGGCCGAAATGGTGAAGCCGCCTGCGACTTTGTCTTTCCAGCCGCTGGTGAACCAGCGCTTGGAGGTCGCATCGGCAAACTTCTTGAACTGCCAGGAGGCCATGCCCATGTAGGTGGGCGAGCCGAAGATGATGGCTTCAGCGGCGTCCAGCGCTTCCCAATCTGCGTCGGTGATGTTGCCATCGGCATCGATGGTCACCAGTTGCGCATTGGCGCCCTGGGCCACAAATTGCGCGACGCGCTGGGTGTGGCCGTAGCCGGAATGAAACACAACAACAGTTTTAGCCATGAAAAGCTCCTTGAAAAAGAGGGGTTGAAAAAAGAAAATCAGGCGGCCAGATCAAAGACCAACACTTCGGCGTCCTGCCCCTGGCTCAAGGCCAGTGAAGATTCGGCCTGCAGCATGGCTGCATCGCCTGCTTGGAGTGCTTGGCCATTGACCTGCAATGCACCGCGCACCAAAAACACATAGGCCTTGCGTGCGAGGTTCAGCGCCAGCGTGGCATTTTCTGCGCCATCGAACAAGCCGGCATACATGCGGGCATCGGCATGGATTTTCACCGTGTGCTCTGCCGCCTCGGGAGCGGCCACCAAGGCCAGTTGGCCGCGTTTGGCGGCTTCAGGCACGGTTTTTTGCTCGTAACCAGGGTCGATGCCGGTCACATTGGGCTCGATCCAGATTTGCAAAAAGTGGGTTTGCTCGCCCTTGGCGTGGTTGAACTCGCTGTGGCGCACACCCGAGCCCGCGCTCATGCGCTGCACATCGCCAGGCGGAATGCCTTTGACATTGCCCATGCTGTCTTGGTGAGCCAAATTGCCCGACAGCACGTAGCTGATGATTTCCATGTCGCGGTGGCCGTGCGTGCCAAAGCCGGTGCCGGGGGCGATGCGGTCTTCGTTGATCACGCGCAGATTGCCCCAGCCCATGTGGGCCGGGTCAAAGTAATTGGCAAACGAAAAACTGTGGAAGGACTTGAGCCAACCATGGTCGGCGTAGCCCCGTTCGGCGGATTTACGGATGGACAACATGACGATCTCCTGTTCCTGCGCTTGCGGCACATGCCTTGCGCGATGGATTGAACTTTACCGGCTCAGCGCCCCTTGGCCGTTGCCCAAGTTTGCTGGCATCATTCAATTAAATTGAATGAATAAACACCCATCATGCAAACACCCCGCGACTGGCTCACCCCTGAAGCCTTGACGATGCTGCAAACCATTGAGCAAAAGGGCAGTTTTGCGGCCGCCGCCAGGGCGCTGAACCTGGTGCCCAGCGCCCTGACCTACCGTGTGAGGCAACTCGAAGACGCGCTGGACGTCTTGCTGTTTGACCGCAGTTCGCGCCAAGCCAAGCCGACTGCGGCAGGCCGCGAATTGCTGCGCGAAGCGACCCGCCTGCTGGACGACATGGACGCCGTGGCCAACCGGGTGCGCCGCGTGGCCACAGGCTGGGAGGCGGTGTTCACCGTGGCCGTGGACAGCGTGGTCTCGCGCAGCGTGGTGATGGACCTGTGTGCCAGCTTCCTGGCACTGGGTGCGCCGACGCGGCTGAAGCTGCGCTACGAAACGTTGTCGGGCACGCTGGTGGCCCTGACCTCGGGCCAAGCCGACCTGGCCTTGGGCGCGGTGTTGGAGCACGGCCTGCCTTCAGACATCCAGCACATGGTGCTGGGGCCCATTCCTTTTGTATTTGCCGTGGCCAGCCACCACCCACTGGCACAAGCGCCAGAGCCGCTGACCAACGAGCTGTTGCAACAACACCGCGCCGTGGCTGTGGCCGACTCGGTGAGCCGGGGCACCGGTTTGACCATCGGCCTGTTGGGCGGCCAAGACGTGTTCACCGTGCCGGACATGGCCAGCAAGCTCGAAGCCCAGCTGCGCGGCCTGGGCGGCGGTTTCTTGCCTGAAAGCCTGGCGCGGCCCTACATCGACAGCGGATTGCTGGTGGCCAAAACCGTGCAAAAACCGCGCATCAGCACCGGCCACTACGCCTGGCGCGACAGCAAGCAAGCGCCTGCCGGACAGGCCCTGCGCTGGTGGCTGTCGCAATTGGAACGCGAGGCCACACGCAACGCATTGCTCCAACCTGTCCATCGCGTGTAGAGTGTGAGCCATGAACACACAACACATCGCCATCATCGGCGTCGGCATGGCCGGCGTGGTTTGCGCACGAACTTTGCGCCAAGCCGGTCACAACGTGACCCTGTTCGAGAAAAGCCGAGGGCTTGGCGGTCGCATGTCGACACGCGCCAGCGCCTTTGGCAGCTTTGACCACGGGGCCCAGTACTTCACCGTGCGCGATCCGCGATTTGAACTGGCTTTGGGCACTGTGCCGGGCTTGTGCAAGCCCTGGAGCGCCAACGCGGTGCGCGTGCTCGACCCCAATGGCCGTGTGATTGAAGCGGGCCTGCCCGGCGGCGAACGACACTGGGTGGCCACCCCCGGCATGAACGGTCTGGTCAAAGCCTGGGCCGAGCCACTGGTCGAAGACAACAATGTGCTGCTGCAAACCCGGGTCACCAAAATCAGCGCCGACCCACTCAAGAAAAACGGCTGGCAGCTGCACACCGACGCCGAAGACGGCGCTCAACATGTGTACGGCGGCTTTGACAAAGTCATTCTGGCCATTCCCCCCTCGCAAGCGACCGATCTGCTGCGGGCCTCGCAGTTGACGGACTTGGCTACGCCTTTGAAAGACGTGCGCGTGGACCCTTGCTGGACGCTCATGCTGGCCTACCCCCAAGCCGTGCAGCCCGGCCTCATCACCATTGGCCCCCAATGGAATGCCGCTCGCAGCACGCATCACCGCATTGCCTGGATGGCCCGCGAGTCGTCCAAACCCGGGCGTGAACGCATCGAGCGCTGGACAGTGCAAGCGAGCGCCCCTTGGTCGGCCGAACACATCAACGACACACCCGAGCGCATCAGCGGCAAACTGCTCAAGGCCTTTGCCGAAATCACCGGCATCCGCGCCACACCGGCCCACGCCGAAGTGCACCGCTGGCTGTATGCCAAAACCGCCCAACCCTTGGGCCAAAGCCATCTGTGGTTCAAGGACCAAGGCATTGGCCTGTGTGGCGACTGGTGCCTGGGCCACCGCGTCGAAGACGCTTTTGTCTCGGGACTGGAGTTGGCCCTGTCGGTCCTCAAAGGACGTTGATCGTCGATGCTTGAGGTGTATACAGGCCGGTTTGCGCCATCGCCAACCGGCCTTTTGCATGCGGGCTCGCTGGTCGCGGCCTTGGCCAGCTGGCTGGATGCCCGTGCCCATGGTGGCCGCTGGTGGGTCCGGATCGAAGATGTGGACACCCCGCGTTGTGTCCCCGGGGCTGATCAGCGCATCTTGCAGCAACTGGCCGCCTGCGGCTTGCCGCCAGACGCAGACGTGCTCTGGCAAAGCCAGCGCCATGACGCTTACCAACACGCACTGGACACCCTGATCGACAAAGGCTGGGCCTATCCTTGCGGCTGCTCACGCAAAGAAATCGAAGCCGCCCAAAGCCAGGCGGTGGCCCGGCACCAGGCCGCGGTTTATCCCGGCACTTGCCGCCACGGCCTGCAGGGCAAAAGCGCACGGGCTTGGCGACTGAATGTGCAGGCCGTCCAACAAGCCCTGGGCTTGCCCGCCCTCATCGTTTGGCACGACAGGCGATTGGGCACACAAACCCAAAACGTGAGCGAAGCCGTTGGCGACTTCGTGCTGCGCCGGGCTGACGGCCTGTGGGCCTACCAACTGGCGGTGGTGGTGGACGATGCCGCGCAAGGCATCACCCATGTGGTGCGCGGGGAAGATCTGGCCGACAACACTGCCCGCCAAATCGTGCTGCAACAGGCCCTTGGCCTGCCCACGCCGCAGTACCTGCACACCCCTTTGGTGCTGGGCACAAACGGCGAAAAACTGAGCAAGCAAAACGGCGCGCAAGCGCTGGACCTGCGCGATCCGCTGGCCGCGCTGGCAGCGGCTGCGCAAGCGCTGGGCTTGTCAGCAGCACCCAACGGCAGCATCCATCAAGCTCTCCAACAGTGGCAGCAGGATTGGGCCAGCCGCTGGCCCTGATCAACATTTCTGCGTTCTTGGGACCTGCACCACGTGTCGTCCAGATCGGCCACAGATTTGCACCCCTCGAGAAATTCACACATAATATGTGAGATCGAAGGAGGTCTATCCATGAACATCACCCTGTCTGTGGACGAGCGCGTGGCTGAAGCGGCCCGCGAAGCGGCACGCAAAATGGGCAAAAGCCTGAACCAAGCCGTGCGCGACTATCTGGAACAACTGGCCGGCGAGGAGCGCCAAACCGCCGAATGGCAGGCTTGGGAACAACGGTGCCTGAGCGGCGGCGGTCGCCTACAGGGCTGGAAATTTGACCGGGACGCCGTGCATGATCGCGGCTGAACCCTCGCCGCCCTGGGCCCAGCGGCTGACGATGCCCAAAGGCCGCTGCTTCATCGACACCAACGTGCTGGTCTACGCCGACAGCACCGACGAGCCCCGCAAACAACGCATCGCCATCGACCTGCTCAGACACCTGCGCTTTGAGCGGCTGGGCGTGCTGTCCACGCAAGTGCTCAACGAGTACATCCAGGTGGGTCTGCGCAAGCTGGGGCTGCCACACACCCACATTCGGGAACAGCTTCAGTGTTACCGCCAACTCGATCTGGCGGCAGTGACGCCGGACACCATCGACATGGCACTCTACCTGCACCAAAAACACACGCTGAGCTACTGGGACGCCCTGATCCTGGCCAGCGCCCACATTGCGGGATGCGCTGTGCTGCTGACCGAAGACATGGGCACAGGCGAGGTGCTGGCCGGGGTCAAGCTGGTCAACCCGTTTGCCGCAGCCTGAGTCGGACGGCAGACCCGCGATAATCCAAGCTTTTGCGAAACACCTTTGACCCGTCCATGACCACGCCCGAAACCACCACCGAAACCCAGGCTGACGCCCCTTTCATGCGCACCATCAAGACCTATGTGCTGCGTGCCGGTCGTATGGGCTCAGGCCAGGTGCGGGCTTTTGATCAATTTGGGCCTCAGTTCCTTGTGCCCTACAGCGCTGAGCGCCTGGATGTGCAGGCCGCGTTTGGCCGCAGTGCGCCCCTGATTTTGGAAATTGGCTTTGGCATGGGCGATGCGACGGCCAAGATCGCGCAAGTGCGCCAGGGTGACAACTTCCTGTGCTGCGAAGTGCACGAGCCCGGTGTGGGCGCCTTGCTCAAACGTTGCGGCGAAGAACACATTGGCAACATCCGCATCGTGCAGCACGATGCAGTGGAGGTGATGGACCACATGCTGGGAACCGACAGCCTGGACGGCGTGCACATCTTCTTTCCGGACCCTTGGCACAAAAGCCGCCACCACAAGCGCCGTCTGATCCAGTCGCCTTTTGTGCAGCGCCTGGCACAACACATCAAGCCCGGCGGCTACCTGCACCTGGCCACCGACTGGCAGCCCTATGCCGAGCAGATGATGCAAGTCGTGAGCGCCGAGCCACTGCTGGCCAACACCAGCACTGCCGCCGACGGTTTTGCCACCAAGCCCGACTACCGCCCCCTGACCAAATTTGAAAACCGCGGCCTCAAACTGGGCCACGGCGTGTGGGACCTGGTGTTCCGCCGGGTCTGAGGCGGCGCTGAAAACACGCGGCCATGGCGCGCCCTCCCCGCAACCCGCTCATTGGCATGCACGATGGGGTCAGCCCCAGTTGCGTGGCGCTGCCGCCAGGACCCTGGGCCTCGGTTCTGGATTTTTTAAGCGATCGCCTGCCCAATGTGACGCGCAGCACTTGGGCCGAACGCATGGCCAAAGGCCTGGTGCTGCTGGAAGACGGCCATGCCCTGCGCGGCGACCTGCCCTACCAGCAAGGGCAACGCCTGTATTACTACCGGCATTTGGACAACGAACCGGCATTGCCTGTCTCGGCCAGCATCGTGTTCGAGGACGAGCTGCTGCTGGTGGCCGACAAGCCCCATTTCATGCCGGTCACGCCCTCGGGCCACTATGTGCAGCAAAGCCTGCTGGTGCAACTCAAGCGATTGACCGCCTGCGAAGACCTCACGCCCCTGCACAGGATTGACCGGGAAACCGCTGGTCTGGTCTTGTTCAGCAAACGCCCTCAAGACCGCAATGCCTACCAAGCCTTGTTCCGCGACAAAAGCATCCACAAGGTGTACCAAGCGGTGGCCCCCTATCGCCCCGATTTGGCGCTGCCGCGTGTACACACCAGCCGTATGGCCGAAGACCCTGCGCAATTTTTCAAAATGCGCGAAGTACCCGGTGAGCCCAACAGCGAAACCCACATTGGCCTGCTACACCGCACAGGCAGCCGGGCCCTGTACCGGCTCGAACCGGTGACCGGCAAACGCCACCAGCTGCGCGTGCACATGAACGCCCTGGGCATCCCGATCGAGGGCGACCAGTTCTACCCCCATGTGCTGCGCGGCCCCGATGAGGCCGAAGACTTCAGCCACCCCCTGCAGCTGCTCGCTCAAGCGGTGACCATGACCGATCCGGTCACGGGCAGGGAGCGGGGGTTTGAAAGCCAGTTGCATTTGGCCCTGAGCCCCGGCTGAAAGACACAAGCCTGCGGCACGCCCAGTCAGGTGCGCAATTGACGCAAATGCTGCAAAGCGGTCTGAGCACTGGCCCGCACCACATCGGCTGACACCTGCGCCCGCAGCAGCACAAACACCCCCAGCAGCAAGGTGGCCAGAAACTGGCCTTGCTGCGTCACATCGACGTCGGCGCGAATCTGTTGCGCTTGTTGCGCGTGGGCCAATGCGTTGGCCAATGCCGCGCTGATGCGTTCGACATGCCGGTGCACAAAGCCCTGACTGCCCGGATCGTAGGGCGCACGCTCTGTGGCGCAATTGCACATGAAACACCCCAGCTCGGAGCCGGGCTGCCCGGCAGCCTCGGTCAAGCCCTGCAGCATGTCCTCGATGTCCGACAGCCCCGCCTGCGCCGACTCCAGCGCCTGGAAATGCGCGTTCACCACCTCTTTGTCGTAGGCGGCCAGCGCGGCCTCGTAGAGGTTTTGCTTGTTGCCGAATTCGGCGTACACGCTGAAACGGTTCACCCCCATGGCATCCACCAGCGCTTGCGTGGACGTGCCGTGATAGCCCTCGCGCCAAAAAACCTCCATGGCTTTTTGGGCAATCGTTTCACGTTCGTAATTCTTGTGGAGTCCCATTTTGTATTTATGAAATCTTTGTGATTATAATTTCTAACCGATCAGTTAGAAAAAGGAGATTTTCCATGAGCAAGATGAAGCGTTACGGCCAATGGGCCTTGGTCACCGGTGGCACGTCAGGCATTGGCGCGGCCATCGTGCAACAACTGGCCCAAGACGGCCTGAATGTGGTGATGGTAGCCCGCAATGAAAGCGCCCTGGCCAGCCAAGCCCAAACCCTGCAACAAAGCACCGGCGTGCAAGTGCGCACGGTGTCGGCCGACTTGATGAGTCCCCAAGGGCTGGACCAGGTGATTGCCGCAACGCAAGACTTGGCCATCGATGTGTTGGTGCCCTGCGCCGCCATCGAAACACTGGGCCTTTTTGTGGACTCATCACCAGAACGCCACCAACAGATGGTGCAAATGAACGTCATCGCCCCCATGCAACTGGCGCGGCACTTTGGCCAGGGCATGGCCCAACGCCAGCGCGGTGCGATCTTGTTTGTCTCCAGCCTGTCGGGCTGGATGCCGCAACCCTTCATGGCGCAATATGGGGCCACCAAGTCTTACATCATGGGTTTGGCCGCAGGCTTGCATTTCGAGATGAAAGACCAAGGCGTGGATGTCTCGGTGCTCTCACCCGGCCCCACCGACACCCCGATGGCCAAAGCCACCGGCATCGACTTTGCATCGATGGGCATGAGCATCATGAGCCCGCACGATGTGGCCCGTTGCGGCCTGAACGCCTTGGGTCGCCGACTCGATGCCGTCCCCGGCGTGCGCAACCGGATGATGGCCTTCATGATGAGCCGACTCATGTCCAGGGCACTGGCCGGCCGCATGTTCAAGATGATGATGGGCCGCGCCATCAAGGCCTGAGTGCAAGCCAAGAAAAAGCCCCTGCATGCGCTGGCATGCAGGGGCTTTTTCTTGGGGCTCAAGCGGCCCTCAAGCGTTCACATCAGGCCTTCACTTCGGTGGCGGTGATGGTGTACTTGAATGCATCGGGGGCGTAAGAGTCCAGACGGCCCGAAGCGGTTTCGGCCACGGGGTACATCAGGAAGTTGACTGCACCCGCTTGCGCACCGGGCAAGCGCACATCGTGGGCAGTGTTCCAGGCCATCCAGTTGCCTTCCCAGCCGCCAAGCAAGTGTTTGTAGACCGGAGCCACCACCGCGTGATCGGTGGTCTTGATCCATTCGCTGGTTTCCAGGCGCATGACTTTGGCCACATCGGCCGGGTCTGCAGCCACCCAACCGTGGGCTTGCAGATACACCTCGGCGCGGCAATGTTGCGCGCCCTTGAGGCTGGCCGAATTGCCCGACAGCTCTTTGTAGCCAAAGGCCGAAGGGGCCAGGCGAATGCCATACACATCGCGGGCGGGCAGGCCCACTGCACGGCACAGGCCCACAAACAAGGCGTTCAGGTCGGCACACTTGCCGCCCAAGTTGCCGGTCTCCAGCATGGTCTTGATGTCGCCTTCGCCGCAACCGCGCACCTTGGGGTCGCGGAACGCATTGCGCACCACCCAGTCATAAATCGCACGGGCTTTTTGTTCATCGGTCTTGGCCCCCTGGATCGCTTCCAGAGCAGTGGTGCGCACGATGCCATCAATGGGCAACATTTGCGTGGCACGGGTGTAGTGGCGCAGGGTGTCCGAAGACTCGGGGGCCGCATTGCGTGCCTGCAGTTCAGTGGCACGGTTTTGTGTCTGCACACGGCTGGTGATCTCGATCACGGGCCGCACACCGGAGGCGAATTCGGCCGACACAAAGCGTGCGCCTTCCACCAAGTCGCTGCCCATGCGGGCGTTGCCATTGCTGCTGATGCGGGTGTCCAAAGAGCGTTGCCAAGTGCTGTCCACGCTGGGCACGGGCAACCATACGCGGGTCGCTCCTTGAGGTTCTGCGATCTCCACGCGCGTGGTCACATCAAAGGTGCGCCAGGCACCGACGGCGGGAGCAAAGCGGCGCTCGGCCGCGGGGGTTTGGGCATGCAGCCAGGTGGGTGCAGCGATGAGCGCGCCCATGGCGGCACCGCCTTTGAGCAAGGAACGACGAGCGGTAGTCATGAATGGAAACTCCGAAATAGACAGGAGACCTGTCGGCACATGCAAGGCAGCGTCAGTCCGCGCCAATGTCCCGAAGGCAGGTCGCCTTGCACACAGTGCGCAAGGTCGGGGTCGATTATCGCCGCAAGGCGCTCAGCCAGTCTCGGGCCTGTGGACCGTTCCAGTCCAGATCCCCCACCACACGCCAACGGGCTCGGCCATCAGGGGCGATCAACACGGTGCTGGGGTAAATGCGAACGCCCCATTGCCGAGCCAGTTCACCCCGCTCGTCCAGCACCACGGGCAAGCCCAGCTGAGCATGGTTCAAAAAAGCGCTCACGCGGGCCAGAGGCTCTTTGACGTTGATGCCGATCACCACCACGCCATCGCCCGCCTCGTGCAGGGCCTGCAAGGAAGGCAACTCTTCCTTGCACGGCGCGCACCAGGTCGCCCAAAAGTTGAGCACCACCGCCTTGCCTTGCAGCTGGCTCGACGTCCAGCGTCGGCCCTGAATGTCCAACACATCCAGCGCAGGCGTGGCCAGCTTGGCGGGCCAAGCCTGCTTGTCGAACTGCGCCCACGCGCCAAGCGGCAACATGCCCCCCGCAGCCAAGACCCAACACGGGGCCAGCAGACACAAAAGCCGAGAACGACAAGTCATCATGCGGGTTTACAGGGGTGAAATCGGAGGATCGCCAAGGTAGAAAAATGCCCCCATGCCGCAGGGCATGGGGGCTGCATCACACGGGGGTGAAAGTTTAAACCCGCTCGCTCACCCAAGCCTGCACGCTGGCCAGCGCAGCGGGCAAGGCCGATGGGTTACTGCCACCGGCCATGGCCATGTCGGGCTTGCCGCCGCCTTTGCCGCCCACTTGGCCTGCCACAAAACTGGCCAGTTCACCCGCTTTGACTTTGCCCACGGTGTCAGCAGTCACGCCAGCGGCGATCTGCACCTTCTCGCCGTCCACAGCGGTCAGCACGATCACAGCGGTCTTGATCTTGTCCTTGAGCTTGTCCATGGTGTCGCGCAGGGTCTTGGCATCGGCCCCTTCGAGCGTGGCCACCAGCAGCTTGATGCCTTTGATGTCCACCGCCTGCTTGGCCAACTCGTCGCCCTGTGCCGAAGCCAGCTTGCCTTTGGCAGCAGCCAGTTCTTTCTCCAGCGCTTTGACTTGGTCCAGCACTTGCGCAATGCGGGCATTAAGCTCGGCGGGCTGAGCCTTGAGCGTGCCTGCGGCTTGCGAGACGGTGTCTTCGAGGGACTGCAGATAGGCCAATGCGTTTTCACCGGTCACGGCTTCGATGCGGCGCACGCCTGCGGCCACGCCGCCTTCGCTCACGATCTTGAACAGGCCAATGTCGCCCGTCGCTTTGACGTGGGTGCCGCCGCACAGCTCACGGCTTGTGCCAATGTCGAGCACGCGCACGGTCTCGCCGTACTTCTCGCCAAACAGCATCATGGCGCCAGTCTTCTGCGCGCTTTCGATGTCCATCACACGCGCTTGCGCCGCGGCGTTGGCCAAAATTTCGGCGTTGACCTGGGCTTCGATCTGGCGGATTTCAGCGTCGGTCACAGGCGCGTTGTGCGCAAAGTCAAAGCGGGTGCGTTCGGCGTTGACCAAGCTGCCCTTTTGCTGCACGTGGCTGCCCAGCACTTCGCGCAGGGCCTTGTGCATCAGGTGGGTCGCGCTGTGGTTGCGCACGGTGGCAGCGCGCACGGCCAAGTCCACATGGGCTTGCACCGCATCGCCCACCTTCAGGCTGCCGGATTTCACTTCGCCGTGGTGGCCAAACACATCGGCCTTGATCTTGAGGGTGTCGGCCACGTTGAACTGGCCGCCCGCGTTGTGGATCATGCCTTGGTCGCCCACCTGGCCACCGGACTCGGCGTAAAACGGGGTCGTATCCAACACCACCACGCCTGCCTGACCGGCCTGGAGTTCGTTCACGGCGTTGCCGTCCAGGTACAAAGCCAGCACTTTGGCGTTGGCCGTCAGGTCGTCATAGCCCACAAAGTCGTTGCCCTCACCGGTGTACTCCAGCGCCTTGTCCATCTTGAACTTGCCAGCCGCGCGGGCTTGGGCTTTTTGCTTTTCCATGGCAGCGGCAAAACCGGCCTCGTCCACAGACAAGCCACGTTCACGGCACACATCGGCCGACAGGTCGAGCGGGAAGCCATAAGTGTCGTGCAGCTTGAAGGCCACTTCGCCAGGCAGCACTTTCACGCCGCCTTCGAGGGCCGCATCCAGGATTTGCATGCCGCTTTGCAGCGTCTCAAAAAAGCGCTCTTCTTCCACCCGCAGTACGTCCGCAATGCGATCGGCCTGGTCGGCCATGTTGGGGTAAGCCGCGCCCATGAGCTTGACCAGATCGGGCACCAGCTTGTGGAAGAACGGGGTCTTTTGGCCCAGCAGGTAACCGTGGCGAATCGCGCGGCGGATGATGCGGCGCTGCACATAGCCGCGGCCTTCGTTGCTCGGCACCACACCGTCGCTCACCAAGAAAGAAGTGGCGCGAATGTGGTCGGCGATCACGCGCAGTGACTTGTTGTTCAGGTCGGTGCAGCCGGTTTCGCGGGCAGCGGCCTTGATCAGCGCGTCAAAAATGTCGATCTCGTAGTTGCTGTGCACGTGCTGCAAGATGGCGGCCAAGCGCTCCAGGCCCATGCCGGTGTCCACGCACGGTGCAGGCAGCGGCGTGACGGCACCGGTCTCGTCCATGTTGAACTGCATGAACACGTTATTCCAAATCTCGATGAAGCGATCACCGTCTTCATCGGGGCTGCCGGGTGGGCCACCGGGGATGTGGGCACCGTGGTCGTAAAAGATTTCAGAGCAAGGACCGCATGGGCCGGTGTCGGCCATCATCCAGAAGTTGTCGGACTTGTAGCGACCGCCCTTGTTGTCGCCAATGCGGATGATGCGGTTTTCCTGAACGATGCGCTCAGGGGTCCAGCCCGACTTGACAAAAATGTCCTGCCAAATGGCATAGGCCTCGTCGTCTTCCTGGTACACCGTGGCGTACAGTTTTTCGGCGGGCAGTTTGTAGACCTCGGTCAGCAGCTCCCAAGCCCATTGCAGCGATTCACGTTTGAAGTAGTCGCCAAACGACCAGTTGCCCAGCATCTCAAAAAAGGTGTGGTGGCGGGCGGTGTAACCCACGTTTTCCAAGTCGTTGTGCTTGCCGCCCGCACGCAGGCAGGCCTGCACAGAGGCTGCGCGCACATAGCTGCGTTTGTCCGATCCCAAAAACACGTCCTTGAACTGGACCATGCCCGAGTTGGTGAACATCAAGGTCGGGTCGTTGCCGGGCACCAGGGGACTGGATGCCACCACGGTGTGGCCTTTAGACGCAAAAAAGTCCAGAAAGGTCTTACGGATGTCGGCTACGGAAAAAGTGGCTTGGCTCATGGTTTTGACTGCTTTCAAGTGCAACCTCAGATTATAAGTTTCGCCCCTGCCCTCAGTTGTCTGCGTGACAGCCTTTGTCCCTGTTGAGCGATATCCTCGCACCCATGGCACAATTTATTTAACAGCTTAAATAATTAACGGAGACCTCCATGGACATGAAGACCAGCCCTTTGGCCCTGCTCAATGACCCCTCTTTGCTCAAAACCGATGCGCTGATCAACGGTCAGTGGGTGTCAGGCACCCAGCGCTTTGCCGTGACCGACCCGGCCACCGGCGGCCACATGGCCGATGTGGCCAATCTGGGGGCTGCTGAAGCCGAAGCCGCCATTGCCGCGGCCAACGCCGCCTGGCCTGCCTGGCGCGCCAAAACCGCCAAAGAGCGCAGCATCATCATGCGCAAGTGGTTTGACCTGCTTGTGGCCAACACCGAAGACCTGGCCCGCTTGATGACCGCCGAAAACGGCAAGCCCATCGCCGAGTCGCGCGGCGAAGTGGCTTATGGCGCCAGCTTTGTGGAGTGGTTTGCCGAAGAAGCCAAGCGCATCAATGGCGAGACCCTGCCCCAGTTCGACAACAACCGCCGCCTGTTGGTGCTGCGCCAGGCCATTGGCGTGTGCGCGGCCATCACGCCCTGGAATTTCCCGCTGGCCATGATCACCCGCAAGGTGGCACCGGCCTTGGCTGCCGGCTGCCCGGTGATCATCAAACCGGCCGAGCAAACGCCGCTCACAGCCCTGGCTGCTGCAGAGTTGGCCATTCGCGCCGGTATACCGGCAGGGGTGCTCAACATCATCACCGCCGACGGCCCACAAAGCATCGCCATTGGCAAAGCCCTGTGCGCCAGCGATGTGGTGCGTCACATCAGCTTCACCGGTTCCACCGAAGTGGGCCGTATTCTGATGGCCCAGTCGGCCCCCACCGTGAAAAAAATGTCGCTCGAGTTGGGCGGCAACGCGCCCTTCATCGTGTTCGAAGACGCCGACATCGACAGCGCCGTCGAAGGTGCCTTCGCCAGCAAATACCGCAACGCAGGCCAGACCTGCGTGTGTTCCAACCGCATCTATGTGCAGGAATCGGTCTACGACGAGTTCGCCACCAAGTTCGCCGCCAAGGTCAAAACCGCCAAGGTGGGCAACGGTTTTGAAGACGGCGTGAATCAGGGCCCGCTGATCGAGCCCTCGGCCCTCGACAAGGTGGAGCGCCATGTGAAAGACGCCATTGCCAAAGGCGGTCGTGTGCTGACCGGCGGCAAGCGTTTGGACGGGCAGTTCTTTGAGCCCACCGTGATCGCCGATGCCGCGGCCGACATGGTCTGCGCCAAGGAAGAAACCTTTGGCCCCTTTGCGCCGATCTTCAAGTTCAAGACCGAGCAGGAAGCCATTGATGCCGCCAACAACACCGAGTTTGGCTTGGCCAGCTATTTCTACAGCCGCGACGTGGGCCGCATCTTCCGCGTGAGCGAAGCACTCGAATACGGCATGGTCGGCATCAACGTGGGCATTTTGGCCACCGAGCACGTGCCCTTTGGAGGCGTCAAACAATCGGGCCTGGGCCGCGAAGGCTCCAGCCACGGCATCGACGACTATGTGGAAATCAAGTACCTCTGCGTGGGTGATATCCTGAAATGACAAAAGCCGCCAAGCGGCGGCTTTTGAAGCTGTTACGCAAGGCACCTTCGGGTGCCTTGCTCATTTCTTGGCCAGACCCAAGCGCTCGATGGTGGCACGTTCGGCTTCAAACGTGCGCTGCCCGTACCGGGTGTATTCCTCGGTGCCCATGTAAATCACGGGTTGGAAAAAGCGGTCCAGGGTCTCCAGCACTTTGGGGTCTTCCAGCGTCTTCTTGAAGGCATCGTGCAGCACGCGCACCACAGCCGGGTCCATGCCCTTGGGGCCGCCAATGCCAAAGGGCGACTCGGTGATCGTGTCCCAACCGCTTTCCTTGACGGTGGGCACATCAGGAAAGGCCTTGGTGCGGTTGCGGCCCAGGGTGGCCAACAATCGCAGCTTGCCTTCTTTGACAAAGGGTGCAAATTCTGTCGTACCGCTCATCACACGGATGTGGCCACCCAAAATGGCTTGCATCAATTCGGCAGAGCCTTTGTAGGGAATGTGGTTCAGCTCAATGCCCGCTTTTTGCGAAAACTCCTCAATGGCCAGGTGCGGCGTCGTGCCCGTGCCGGTGCTGCCGTACTCCACCTTGCCTGGATTGGCCTTGGCATAGGCCACCATTTCCTTGAGGGTCTTGAACGGCGCATCCATGGTGGCCACCAGACCAAAGGTGTAGCCCGTCAGGCAAGCGATGTGCGTCAAGTCTTTGACCGGGTCAAACGCCATCTTTTGCATGTGCGGCAAACGGTACACGCCCAGGGGCAATTGCGTGAGCATGTAGCCATCGGGTTTGGCGTTGACCATGGCCGTGGCCCCCAGTGTGCCGCCAGCACCTGGACGGTTGTCCACGATGACCGACACGCCCAAAGCACGCGACGCACTTTCGGCAAAGGCCCGCATGACTGCATCGCTGCTGCCGCCGGGAGGCCAAGGGGCAATCAGCGTGATGGGGCGACTGGGAAATTTGTCTTGCGCCCACACTGGCGCACTGATGAGGGCCGGTGCCGCCATGCCCGCCAAAATGCCGGCCATGCCTTGCAGCGTTTTGCGGCGTGAGGCATCCGCCGATTCGATGGAGGTGTTGTCAATGCTCATGGTGAAAAACTTCCGTTGCACACAAAACCTCAAGGTATGTCATCCCGTGCAGCGCGTCCACCGGGTAAGCGCGAACCCGTCCACCGAAATCGTCACGCGTGAGACTGTCTTAGCGGCTCGTCTGGCAACGCAAGCAACGTACAATGGCGGCATCGCGGGTGTCGTTCAATGGTAGGACTCTTGCTTCCCAAGCAAATAACGTGGGTTCGATTCCCATCACCCGCTCCAGCACAAACAGAAGGCCCCGCAAGGGGCCTTCGGCATTTCCACGTGACACACATGAACATCACCGTCAACGAAGAACTCAAGGCCTACATCGATCCATTGACACCCGATGAACACAGGGCTCTGGAGCGCAGCATTCTGGCCGAGGGCTGCCGCGATGCGCTGGTCCTGTGGGGCGACGTGTTGGTGGACGGTCACAACCGCTATGGCATTTGCCAAAAGCACGGCCTGCCCTTTCAGACTGTGCAAAACACGCACTTTCAATCGATGGACGATGTGCACCTGTGGATGATCGACCAACACCTGGGCCGCCGCAGCGTGTCGGACTTTCAACGTGGCGTGCTGGCACTGCGCAAACGTGAAATTCTGGCAGAACGAAAAGCCCTGGCCGCAACAGCAGAAGACAGCGCGAGCGCATCCGATCAGACCACAGACGCCGCCCAGGATGCGGTGCAAGCACCGCCCCTCAAAAGCCGGGCCGACATTGCCAAAGCCGCACGCCTGAGCAACAGCCAGGTCATGCAAATTGAAAAAATACAGAAACAGGCCGCTCCCGAGCTGGTCGCCGCCGTCAAGGCCGGTGCCATTTCGATCAATGCTGCAGCGGCTGTGGCCACACTGCCTGCTGAAGAACAAAAAGCCGCTGCCCTGGGTGGCAAGGACGAACTCAAACAGGCTGCCAAGCGTGTGCGGGACACCCAACGCGCATTGGCGCCTGCGGCTGCTGAAGACTCCGAGCCTGCCATCGGCGAAAGCGGTGACGCCACCCCGGTTCAACGCCTGCAGCAACAAGTGGCCGCCTTGACCGCAGAAAACGAACAACTGCGCCAGCAAGTGGCGCAGTTGCAGTCGCTGCTGGGCGCTTGATGCCCACAGCCCCAAGACAAAGACCCCTCATGAGGGGCCTTTGTCTTGGGCTTTTCAAGCCGGGCTCAATAGTCGCCAGCGACTTCCTTGAGGATCACTCCGCTGACATCGCCTTCAGGCCAGTAAATTTTCTGGCCCTGAAAAAACATGTGCATGGGCACAGGCTTTTCGATGCGCAAGCTCCAAGGTGCTTTGCCCCAAAAAGTGTGCGACTCCTGTGCCTTGAGGTTCACGGGCATGGATTTTCCGCTGCCGTCTCGCACGCACATGACCAAGTCGGCCTGCGCCACCACATGCACACTCGCACCCGACTTGGAAGGCTGGCTGGCTGACAACGTTGTTTGAACCGCGTTGTTGTCGCACAAGGCTTGCGCACCCACTGTCACAGTATCTTGAGCAACCACAGTGGGTTCAGATTCGACTGCTGCCAATGAAACAGGTACAGCCGACTCTTGTAATTTCAAGGACGCGGCCTGTGCAGTTGACATAAATGGTTTGTGAGCAATCGGCCAACTTGAAACGAATTGCCCGTAATAACCAACAGCTCCAACCAGCCACAACACACCAAGACCGACGATCAACCATTTCCGAAAAGAACGGCGATCTGATGCGCCCATTTCTCGTGCTTGAGCCTGTTTTTTCAATAAAACGGCCAAATCATCCAGTATCTTCAGATCCGGGGGAACTTCAGGAACCGAGCCGGATGGGAAGGACTGATCACCCCAAAGTGTCTGAGGATCAGCACCCAAAGCCTGAACCCCGATGGCCACGCCAAACTGCCCCACTTATGGCCGGTCAAACTGCTCCAGGCAAGACGGCCCGATTATGACGTTTCAGAGCCGATGACGATGCGGGCGGCGGCCTCCTTGAGTCGGTAGCTCT
>Ga0228698_1000067_pt1 | contig 99516 bp, 100 predicted proteins | sample McNCre117_Aug_MG_FD_178015 | JGI IMG/M metagenome (GOLD analysis project Ga0228698, IMG submission 178015) | Freshwater microbial communities from McNutts Creek, Athens, Georgia, United States - 1-17_Aug_MG | ecosystem: Environmental > Aquatic > Freshwater > Creek | place: USA: Georgia...
CTGCGAATGCCCGTTGGTCGATGGCGCGCAAGTTAGAGGCGTGGCGCGACGTGATGCAATCTGTTGGTTTTTCTACCGATGCATGATTTGTCAGATTTGTTTATTTAATGTTTATTTTTGAGTTATAAATAAGCACTTAAATTTACTTAAAGAGATGCATAAAGCCATGAAACGTGTTCTGGTCGTCGACGATAACGCTGTCAATCGCAAATTAGCGTTGGCATTGCTTCAGCGTCGCGGTATGCATGTGGAGGAGGCCGATTGCGGTCAAATGGCGGTTGACATGCTGAATCAGGATGCGAGGTTTGATGCGGTTTTACTCGACATCAGCATGCCCGTGATGGATGGCAAGGAGGTCTGCCAGATCATTCGCAGCAGCCCCAAGTTAGCCCGGTTGAGGGTGGTGGCATATACGGCCCATGCGATGCAGTCGGAGCGTCAAAGCATCATGGCGGCTGGGTTTGATGAGTTATTGATCAAACCCATCAGTGCGCAAGATTTGTTGCGTGTATTGCCTGATTGAGTTCTGGGATCGAAAACTCAAAATAGGCCCCTTGCCCCAACTGTGAATTCAAACGCAGTTTGCCCCCCATCAAATGAACCAACTCGCGCACCAAGGCCAGTCCTAAGCCTGTGCCGCCGTATTCACGGGTCACAAATGCGGTGGCTTGCTGGAAACGCTCAAAGACGATGGCTTGTACGTGAGGTGCAATGCCGGGGCCTGTGTCTCGTACGCCAACGGTCAGTTCATGCCCTGTCCATTGAGCGTTCAATGTGACGTGTCCGACGTGGGTGAACTTCACTGCATTGCTCAACAAGTTGTTGATGACTTGGCGCAAACGCGTGGGGTCGGTGTGGAAGTGAAGGGGCAGGCTTGTGGCCAACTCAGCTTGTATCTGTAGCCCCTTTTGTAATGCACTGCTGGTGTGCAGCGTCACGACTTCTTCAATCAGTGCACGAATATCAACGCAAACCGGCTCTAGGGTCATGTGGCCGGCTTCGATTTTTGCAATATCCAACATGTCGTTGACCACGGACAGCAGATGTTGACCGCTTTGGTGAATGGTTTGCGCAAATTCGCGTGTTTCAGCGTCTTTGGCGTCTTCCAGAATAATTTCAGAAAACCCCAAGATGCCATTGAGCGGTGTTCGCAATTCGTGTGACACGTTGGCCACGAAGTCGCTTTTCATTTGGCTGTTTTCTTCAGCCTGACGGCGTGCCGCTTCGCTTTGCTCCAAGGAGGACTGCACACTGTCGGCCATGTGGTTGAGTGAGTTGTTCAAGTGGCCCAGCTCATCGTTGACGCCGCGTTGGAAACGAAACGACAAATCACCTGCTTCAATGCGGGCCAAACCTCCCACCAAATCTGTGACGCGACGTGTCAGCACGGAGGCGAGCCAGACAGCCACCACCAAGACCAAGATCAGCATCAATGCGGTGGAGCCTGATAGATCAGCAGCGGTGTAGTTGACAGAGCGTTCAATCATGCTTTGAAGACCGATTTGTTTGTGCTTCAAACGCTCGCTGAAGTCGGCTAATTTTTCATTCATCGCAGAGGCTGTTGCAACGGCTGGGGCATGGAAATCATCAATGTTCGCGCCGATGGTGATGTAGCCAAAACCGCGTGGCGAGTTGGCATATTGCCCTGTGAAGTAAGGGATCGGTGCGGCTGTGGTGCGTTTCCAAACGCCTGACCACTGAATCAAAAACGAGCCAGAGCCTCCGCGTTGCGTTAAGTCATGCCAGCCTTGGCATTGGGGGGCGAAGTTCAAATAGCGGCAGTCCAATCCCAGTTGGCCTGCGCGCGTGAGCTCTTTGGCAGGTTTCTTATCTCGACTTTGGTGATCAAAGGTGGGGATGGTGTTCAAAAAGTCTGGCAATGGCAGCTTGCTGGCTTTCCAGTTTTTGTAGATGGTGTCTTCTAGCCATGGCGTGGCGTACTCTCCCGTCTTGGGATCAAAGCCCATGATGGAGTGGTGACGCGGGTGGGCAATGTTGCGGTCTTTGTGGTCCCACATGAAGGCGTAGTTGCCACTGCTGGCATCGGGCAATGTGGTGTAGCGCTCGGAGGTCGGCGACAGGTTGTCTGTGAAGCTGCGAATATGCGTGTGGTTCAACGCCAAGGTGACGTAGCCCGTGATGACACCCTCTTTCACCACAGGCGTGGCCCAACGCACAATGCCTTGAAAAGGTTTTCCGTATGGGTTTTCTTGGCCTGCAAAAGCTTCTTGCTCTGGCTCATAAGGTACGCCCGTGCGTTTTGCATGGGCCGGCGTGACTGGGCCAATCAAACGAGAAGAAACGTAAGGCCCTACGACTTCAGACACGTAAATTTGCCCCGGCTTGAGGGACTTCAGATGATTGAAATACGTTTCAGCTTTGCTCCATGTGTTTGCCTTTTGTGACACATCACGCAGTTCTTTGGGGAGCACATCGCCCAAAGAGGCTTTGATGAGTTCTTGTCCATTCAAGTCGACATACGTGAGTTCGTAGTACAGCGGGGTTGGAACCGTCCGGCTGACAGTTTCCGGTGGACGTGAGTGAAAGTCTTGTAGATTTTCGGCGTTGAGCGAAGACGCGAGTTCAAAAGCGGGGCTAGTGCTTTTTTGTGGCTCCCAGCTTTGGCCGTCCGCAGCGAGTTTCCAAGTGCCTGCTTCTGTGGTGAATCGGGTGCGTGTTTCTAGAAAGGTTTGGTATTGCTGTGCGTTGGTGGGCAGTGCGGCTGCTAGCAAAATGTCGCGGTCTCGGTCATGCAAAAAGTCCGCCACAGCACGTGCCGTGTCGGTGGTCAGCCGCTCTAACTCTTCACGCGCACGGTCATCCAAGGCTTGCACCGACTCTTTGGCGAAACGCTCGCTCATGTCGGAGACTGTGGTTTTGACTTCCTTGGCCAGCTGATCGGTTTCCTGCGATAGGCTCAATCCCAGTTGCTCCACCCCTTGCCAAGCGAGATACGCGAGCAAGATGAGGGGCAGTACTTTGATGGCCACAAACAGGGCGATGAGTTTGGAGCGGATGCCGAACTTGATCACCGTCCAGTGATCTTGGGTTTTCATTATTTATTCAAAATTAATTAATTAATGCTAATAATTATAAATTCTAGATGGGATGCGTATTGACTGGCTATCTGATCTAGGCCGCTACACTTTGCAAACAGTTTTACAAGTTTTTTCTTTGACTCCTACTCATACACCCCTTGCCGAACGTCTGCGTCCACGCACCTTGGGCGAGGTCATTGGCCAGCAGCATTTGCTGGGCGAGGGCATGGCATTGCGCGTGGCGTTTGAGTCAGGTCAGCCACACAGTTGCATTTTGTGGGGGCCACCTGGGGTGGGCAAAACCACCATTGCACGTTTGATGGCCGATGCGTTCGATGCACAGTTTTTGTCCATCAGCGCGGTGCTCGGTGGGGTAAAGGAAATCCGAGAGGCGGTCGAGCTGGCGATCGCCGCCCGTGACTCGTTGGACCCCAAACGCACCATCATGTTCGTGGATGAGGTGCATCGCTTCAACAAAAGCCAACAAGATGCGTTTTTGCCGCATGTGGAGTCGGGTTTGTTCACCTTCATTGGCGCGACCACAGAGAACCCGTCGTTTGAGGTGAACTCGGCGCTGTTGTCGCGCGCTGCCGTATATGTGTTGCAGCCATTGAGCGACGATGATCTTGGCCAAATCATTGCCAAAGCACAGGCCATTGGTGCTGTTCCAGCTCTGGCGCAGCAGGCCTTGGAGCGCTTGATTGCTTACGCCGATGGCGATGCGCGTCGTTTGCTCAACACCCTTGAAACGTTGTCCGTTGCCGCTCATCGTGAAAAGCTGGCTGAAATCAATGATGCGTGGTTACTGCGTGTCTTGGGCGAGCGCATGCGCCGCTACGACAAAGGCGGTGAGCAGTTTTACGACACCATCAGTGCTTTGCACAAATCGGTACGTGGCTCTGACCCTGATGCAGCGCTCTACTGGTTGGTGCGCATGCTCGATGGCGGCGCAGAGCCCAAATACATGGCGCGCCGTTTGATTCGCATGGCCGCAGAGGACATCGGCTTGGCCGACCCACGCGCCTTGCGTTTGGCGTTGGATGCTGCTGAGGTGTACGAGCGCTTGGGATCGCCCGAAGGTGAGTTGGCGTTGGCTGAATGCGTGGTGTATTTGGCGGTAGCCCCCAAGTCCAACGCGGTCTACAAGGCTTATAACGAAGCCAAAGCACTCATTAAAAAAGACGGCACGCGCCCAGTCCCCATGCACTTGCGCAACGCGCCCACCCAGATGATGAAAGACATGGATTGGGGCAAGGGCTACCGCTACGCTCACGACGAAGAAGACGGCTTTGCCGCCGGTGAAAACTACATGCCGCAAGGCTTAGAAGGTACGGGCTTTTACCGCCCTGTGGAGCGCGGTTTGGAAATCAAAATAGCCGACAAGTTGCGCCACTTGCGCGACAAAAATCAACAAGCGGGTAAATAACACATGGACGTCTTGCTTCAACAAGTCATCAACGGTCTGGTGCTTGGCAGCATGTACGCGCTGGTGGCCTTGGGTTACACCATGGTCTACGGCATCATCAACCTCATCAACTTTGCGCATGGTGAGGTGTTGATGATTGGGGCACTGTGCAGCTGGTCCATCATTGGTTTTTTGCAGCCACTCATGCCCGACACTCCAGGCTGGGTGTTATTGCTGATTTCAATGCTGTTGGCTTCTGTTGCCGCGGCAGCACTGAACTATGCGATTGAAAAAATTGCCTACCGCCCCCTGCGCAACGCGCCCAAGTTGGCACCACTCATCACGGCGATTGGCATGTCAATCTTGCTGCAGACGTTGGCCATGATTGTGTGGAAACCCAACTACAAACCTTTTCCCACACTCTTGCCCACCACGCCGTTTGAAATTGGCGAAGCCGTCATCACACCCACGCAGCTCATGATTTTGGGCCTCACTGCGGTGGCTTTGGCGGTGTTGTCTTGGTTGGTCAATCGCACCAAGCTAGGTCGCGCCATGCGCGCCACGGCTGAAAACCCACGCGTGGCCAGCCTGATGGGGGTCAAGCCCGATGTGGTGATTTCGGCCACCTTTGTGATTGGCGCAGTGTTGGCCACCATCGCGGGGGTGATGTGGGCATCGAACTACGGCACGGTGCAACATGCCATGGGCTTTTTGCCCGGACTCAAAGCTTTCACAGCTGCCGTGTTTGGTGGTATTGGCAACTTGGGCGGTGCGGTGGTGGGGGGATTGCTGTTGGGTTTGATTGAGTCGATTGGCTCTGGCTACCTGGGAGAGCTGACAGGTGGTGTGCTGGGCAGCCATTACACCGACATCTTGGCGTTCATTGTCTTGATCGTCACGCTCACTTTACGCCCCTCTGGTTTGCTGGGCGAGCGTGTGGCAGACCGCGCCTAAACATCATGACGAAGACCATGACGCACACATTTTTTTCTAACCGTTGGGTCGTCGCCGCGTTCTTGCTGGCTTTGCCTCTGGTGCTGCAAACCTTTGGCAATGCGTGGGTACGCATCGCCGATATGTCGCTGCTGTATGTGCTGTTGGCGCTGGGCTTGAACATCGTGGTGGGCTATGCCGGCTTGCTCGACTTGGGCTACGTGGCGTTCTTTGCGGTGGGTGCGTATTTGTTTGCTTTGTTGGCATCACCGCATTTGACCGAGGTATTTCCGTGGATCGCCACGATGTTTCCCGATGGTTTGCATCTGAGCCTTTGGTTGGTCTTGCCGCTGGCTGCTGGATTGGCCGGTTTGTTTGGTGTGTTGCTGGGGGCGCCCACGCTCAAGCTGCGCGGTGATTATTTGGCCATCGTCACTTTGGGTTTTGGCGAAATCATTCGTGTGTTTCTCAACAACCTTGATCATCCCGTCAACATCACCAACGGGCCTAAGGGCTTGGGGCAGATTGATGCGGTCACTGTGTTTGGCTATCCCTTGTCCAGGCGCTTGGATTTAGGGTTTATCGAGCTGCCCTCGGTCACGCTGTATTACTACCTGTTCCTCACACTGGTGGTGGTGAGTGTGGTGGTGTGCCATCGCCTCGAGTACTCACGCATTGGCCGCGCTTGGATGGCGATTCGCGAAGATGAAATCGCGGCCAAGGCGATGGGGCTCAACACCCGCAACTTAAAGCTCATGGCCTTTGGCATGGGGGCCACGTTTGGTGGCGTGTCGGGGGCTATGTTTGCAGCCTTCCAAGGTTTTGTGTCGCCTGAGTCGTTCAGTCTGATGGAGTCGGTGATGATTGTGGCGATGGTGGTTCTGGGGGGCTTGGGCCATTTGCCTGGGGTGATCTTGGGGGCGGTGTTGTTGGCCGCTTTGCCAGAGGCGCTGCGCTATGTCGCAGGGCCTTTACAAGCCATGACCGATGGTCGTTTGGATGCGGCCATCTTGCGCCAGTTGCTGATTGCTTTGGCCATGATCACCATCATGTTGTGGCGACCACGCGGTCTGTGGCCCACGCCTGAACACGGCAAAAATTTGAACCCACAAGGAGGTGCGCGATGAGCACGCCTGAACTTGTGTTGAACGTTTCTGGCATTTCCAAACGCTTTGGTGGTTTGCAAGCCCTGACCGATGTGGGCATGCGCATTGAACGTGGACAGGTCTATGGCCTGATTGGTCCCAACGGCGCAGGCAAGACCACGTTCTTCAACGTCATCACCGGGCTATACCAGCCCGACAGCGGGCGCTTTGAATTGGCAGGCAAACCGTATGAACCCACGGAAGTGCACCGCGTGGCGCAGGCGGGTATTGCGCGTACGTTTCAAAACATTCGTTTGTTTGCCGAGATGACCGCACTCGAAAACGTGATGGTGGGACGTCATGTGCGCACAGGCTCTGGTTTGCTTGGGGCCATTTTCAGAACCCAAAAATTCATGGCAGAAGAAGTCGCCATTGAACAACGCGCCCGCGAATTGTTGGACTACGTGGGCATTGCCAATTTGGCCGACTACAAGGCGCGTACCTTGAGCTATGGTGATCAACGCCGTCTAGAAATTGCCCGAGCTTTGGCGACCGATCCGCAACTGATCGCACTCGACGAGCCCGCCGCTGGCATGAACGCGACAGAAAAACTGCAACTGCGCGAGTTGATTGACAAAATTCGCCGCGACCATCGAACCGTGCTGCTGATTGAGCACGACGTGAAACTGGTCATGGGTTTGTGTGATCGCGTGACGGTGTTGGACTACGGCAAGGTGATTGCCCAAGGCACACCCGCGGATGTGCAACGCGATCCACAAGTGATTGAAGCCTATCTCGGCACGGGAGGGCATTGAGATGAAACAAGACAACGCAGCCGTGTTGCTGAAGGTCAATGGTGTGAAGGTCGCTTACGGCGGCATTCAGGCGGTCAAGGGCGTGAGCTTGGACGTGCGTGAGGGGGAGTTGGTCTCGCTCATTGGCTCCAACGGTGCAGGCAAAACCACCACCATGAAAGCCATCACGGGACTCTTGCCTCTGAGTGCCGGTCACATTGAGTTGGCGGGCAAAACGATTGATGGTCAAGGCCCTTGGGACTTGGTGCAACAAGGCTTGGCCATGGTGCCTGAAGGGCGCGGTGTCTTCACACGCATGACCATCGTTGAGAACTTGCAAATGGGTGCTTACATCCGCAACGACAACGTGGCGATTGCTGAAGACATTGAGCGTGTGTTCACCACGTTTCCTCGCCTTAAAGAGCGCCGCGATCAGTTGGCTGGCACCATGTCCGGCGGTGAGCAACAAATGCTAGCCATGGGGCGCGCCTTGATGAGTCGCCCCAAAGTGCTGTTGCTCGATGAGCCCTCAATGGGTTTGTCACCCCTCATGATGGATAAGATTTTTGAAGTGATCCAAGCGGTGTCTGCGCAAGGCGTGACACTTGTGTTGGTGGAGCAAAACGCGAGTCGTGCGTTGCAAATTGCAGATCGCGCCTATGTGATGGAGTCAGGGTTGATCACCTTGAGTGGCGACGCACAAGACATGCTGCATGACCCCAAAGTGCGTGCGGCCTACTTGGGCGAGTAGCGTGAGCGCGTAGGGGACCAAGAGGAGAGCTTTAGCCCTCCATGAACCAAATGAGAACTTGCTTGGCGACAAAGCCCAGCATGCCAAAGGCGAGCACCAGAAACAACACAAAGGTGCCGAACTTGCCAGCTTTGGATTCGCGTGCGAGCTGAAAAATAATGAACAGCATGTACAGCATAAAGCCGCCCACGCCAAAGGTTAGCCCGAATTGGGCGAATTGTTCTTCTGTCATAAAAACTCAGTGGACCGATGGGTCGTAAGCGACCAAGTCCCGGTAAGCGTGCCAACTGGCATGTCCCAACATGGGGACCACAGCCAGCAAGCCTAAGAAGGCAGAGCCAATGCCCAGCGCCGTAAACAAACACAAAATGCCAGCCCAGCAGGCCATGGCAAAGGGATTCAAAGCCACCACACGCCAGCTTGTCAGTACAGCTTGTTGCACGGTGAGGGTCGGGTGATCCATCAGTAAGGGAATGGTCACCAAGGTTGAGGCAAACATCGGTGCGGCGATCAGCGCACTCATCAGCAACCAAATTTCAAACAGTCCAAAGTCAGATTGCAGCACCACCAGTCTGACAAAGTCGGCGGGCGTGTGCACGCTGGCAGGCAGCATCCAGTGGATCAACGCTGCAGAACACACCAGCCAACCTGCACTTGATAAAGCCAAGAGCAAACCAAATTGAATCAGGCGTTTGTCGCCACATGTCCAGATGCGAAAAGCATCGGTCAAAGTGGCTTCTTGATTGCGTTCCAAGCGGCGGCTGATGTCGTACAAACCCATGGCGAGCAAGGGCGCCACGATCATGCAAGCCGACAGCATGGCTGCAATCCACCAAAAATCGTGACGTGCAAACCAAAACAAACCACCCCCGATGAGCGCCAAGATCAAGCCATGCGTCACCCCAGCGGTGGGGCATCGCTCCATGTCTTTCCAAGCCAGCGCGAGCCAATGCATGGGCCGCAGCATGTCAATGTCTTTGGCTTCCAAATCGGGGTGGGGGGTAATGAGGTGCATGGGGCTTAGTCTATGCGCGCGCCGGAACGCTTGATGATGGGAGCCCATTTCACGGATTCATCGTGAATCAGCTTGGCAAACTGCTCGGGCGTGCCGCCGACAGGCTCAAGGCCTGCTGCTTTGAGGCGCTCTTTCACGGCCGCGTCATTGAGGGCTGTATTCAGGGCGCTGTTGATGCGATCCACCACCACGCGCGGTGTGCCTGCCGCTACCAAGACACCGTTCCAAGCCAAAGCCTCAAAGCCTTTGAGCTCAGGGACACCGCTCTCTGCAACCGTGGGGACATCGGGTAGCAGAGGATAGCGATGCGCGCTGGTGACAGCCAAGTATTTCAGCCGACCTTGTTTGACCTGTGGCGCAATCACGGTGGGGACGGAGGCGATGAATTGTGTTTCACCTGACATGGTGGCCATCACAGCAGGGGGACTACCGTTGAAGGGGATGTGCACTGCGTAGGTGTTGGTGACAGCCTTGATGTATTCCATCGTCAAATGCGACGAACTGCCGTTGCCCACCGACGCAAAGTTGTATTTGCCCGGTGCTGCTTTGAGCAAGGCTATGGCTTCGCGCATGGTGTTGGCTGGCAACTGTGCGCTGGCTGCAATCACGTTGGGTTGCGAGGTGGTGGTCATCACCGGCTGCAAATCTTTCAGTGGCTGATAAGGCAGCTTGGGGTACAGATACGGCGCGAAGGACAACGGGCCGTTGTAGGACATGACCCAGGTGTAGCCATCGGGTGCAGACTTGGCCACTTCGTTGGTGCCCAAGGTGCCGCCCGCTTGCGGCTTGTTCTCAATGACAACGGTTTGCCCCAAGTTGTCTTTGAGTTTGTCTTGCATGGCGCGTGCGATGACGTCCAGCGATGAGCCCGCCGGCGCCACAACGATCCAGCGAATGGGTTTGTTGGGGTAGCTCTGTGCCTGTGCACTTGGCATGCACAGCCCCGCACTCAAACTCACCAAAGCAGGCAGGAGGCGAAGCAGTTGGCGACGTGGTGAGTGCGTGGGGCGTTGCATGTGCATGGCGATGCCTTGTGTTTAAGCCTTGTCAGCCGCCGAGGTGAATGAGTCCGCGTAAAACTCATCCGATGGCAAGCCTGCCTGCGTATAGGCAGCGCGGGCCGAGTCCACCACGATGGGGGCACCGCAGGCATACACCTGATGGCCGCTGAGGTCTGGGGTGTCTTGCAGCACGGCAGCGTGTACAAAGCCCGTGCGCCCTGTCCAGTTGTCCTCGGGCAGAGCGTCGGAGATGACGGGCACGTAGGTCAGGTTCGGCATGGCCGAAGCTTGGGCTTGCACCCACGCGTGCATGTACAAATCGGCAGGGCGGCGACCACCCCAGTACAGAGTGACGGGACGTGTGATGCCTTTGTGCTGCATATGTTCAAGAATGGCTTTGATCGGTGCAAAGCCTGTGCCAGAAGCCAAGAACACCAAAGGTTTGTCAGAGTCTTCGCGCAAGAAGAAGCTGCCTTGTGGGCCTTCGATGCGTTGGATTTCTTTTTCTTTCATCGCGCCAAACACATGGTCGGTGAACTTACCACCGGGCATGTGGCGAATGTGCAGTTCAATCGCGGGTGCACCTTCAACTAAGGTGTGTGGTGCGTTGCCCATCGAATAGCTGCGACGATCCCCATCGCGCAAAAGAAAGTCGATGTACTGACCTGCATGGAACTTCATCACGTCGTTGGCAGGCAGTTGCAGCTTGACCACCATCACGTCGTGAGAGGCTTTCTCAAGCGAAATCACGCGCACCGGCATTTTCTTGATGGGAAAAGCACCTTCTTCCACCACTTGGCGTGATTCGAGCACCACGTCGCTGTGCGCGGTGGCGCAGCAGGTGAGCACAAAGCCGCTTGCTTCCTCTTGCGCGCTGAGGGCTTTTTCTTGGTGGGTGCCGTGGGTCACTTCGCCCGAAATCTTTTTGCATTTGCATGAACCGCAAGCGCCGTCTTTGCAGCCGTAGGGCAAACCAATGCCTTGGCGCAGGCCTGCGGCCAGCAAAGTTTCGTCAGAAGTGGCGGTGAATGCGCGGCCGCTGGGCTGGACCGTGATGTTGAAACTCATCTTTGGGTATCCTTGAACTTTTACAGGGTGTATTTTGCCTTCCAATCAATCTCCTCTCGGCGCTTTGCCTTCTCGTTTCAAACGAGAGCGTTTGCTCATCGTTGGCTGCGGTGATGTGGGGCAACGCGTGGTGCGTGTCCAGCGGCATGTGCGCGTTGTGGCACTGACCTCTCACCCGCAACGTGTGGCAGATTTGCGAGCCATAGGCGTGACCCCCCTCGTTGGCAATTTGGATGCGCCGGCCAGCTTGCAGCGTTTGGCGGGTTGGGCGACGCGGGTGTTGCATCTCGCACCCCCACCTTTGCAAGGCCATACCGACCCCAGAACCTTGGCACTCAGCCGCATGCTGATGCGCCGTAGCGCACCGCGCAGCGTGGTGTATGGCTCGACCAGCGGTGTGTACGGCGATTGTGCAGGGGCGTTCGTGAACGAAAGCCGCAGGGTCAACCCTGTGACTCCTAGGGCGCAACGTCGCGTCGATGCAGAGTTGCGCATGCGCCATTTGGGACGATTGCGTGTGAACACCGTGCGGGTGAACGTGCTGCGCATTCCCGGCATTTATGCGGCAGATCGTGAAGGCGGTACACCACGCGAGCGTTTGTTGCGTGGCACGCCTGTGCTCAAGCAAGACGACGATGTGTTTACCAACCACATCCATGCCGATGATTTGGCGCGTGCGTGTCAACTCGCCTTGTGGCGAGGCACGCCACAACGCACCTACAACGTGAACGACGACACTCAAATGCGGATGGGCGATTACTTTGACATGTCCGCCGAGTGGTATGGCTTGGCGAAGCCGCCGCGCATCAGTCGCGCACAAGCACAAACCGAGTTGCCGGCCATGCAGCTGAGTTTCATGAGCGAGTCGCGCCGCATGGCGAACACGCGCCTGAAGCGCGAGCTGCGTTTGCAGCTGCGCTACCCCTTAATCGAACTTGATGTTCCCCGCCTTGATGGCCTTGGCCCAGCTGGCCGTGTCTCGCTCTAGCAGTTTGGTGGTGTTGTCGGGCGTGAGGTAACGCACCTCTACGCCTGCGGCATCTGCGCGCTGTTTGGTCTCTGGCAACTCCATGCTGCGCTTGACCTCTGCCGACAGTTTTTGCACCACGTCTTTGGGGGTGCCGCTGGCCACGTAGAGCGCGACCCAAGATTCCAATTCAAATCCACTCAAACCGGCCTCAGCTGCCGTGGGCACTTGGGGCAGCTGTGGGTGGCGTGTTTTGCCTGTCACAGCGAGTGCTTTGAGCTTGCCGTTGAGCACGTGGCCCATCACCGAAGGCGGTGTGGTGATGAACACCTGCACCTGACCTGCCAGCACGTCTTGAATGGCTTGGCCTGAACCTTTGTAGGGCACATGCGTCATTTCAATGCCGGTTTGCTGTTTGAAAATTTCTGTACCAATGTGCGATACCGACCCATTGCCTTGTGAGGCGTAGTTCACCTTGCCTGGGTTTTGCTTGGCCCACGTGATGAATTCTTTCAACGTGTTGGCAGGCACAGATGGATGCACGGCAATCACGTTGGTGGCCACAGTGATGAGGCCCACAGGGGTGAGGTCTTTGATTTCCCAGGGCAGTTTGTCCATCAAGATGGGGTTGGCGATGTGATAGCCCGAGTACGACACCAGCACGGTGTAACCGTCTTTGGGACTGCGGGCGACCTGTGAGTAAGCCAAGTTACCGCTACCGCCCGGCTTGTTGTCGACGATCACCGACTGGCCGATGACGCGTGCCAATGGCTCGCTCACCAAACGTGCTGAGGTATCGACCAAACCGCCGGGCGGGTTGGGGACCACAAGCGTGATCGGTTTGTTGGGGTAGGTGTCAGCGTGTGCAGTCACAGGCAACACGCCCAAAGTGGTGGATGTGGCAACGCAAGCCAAGGCTGCGGCGATGCTGCGACGTGAAATTTTTTGCATGGTGTGTGTCTCTTGGATGTTTAACGTTGGCCCATGTGCGCGGCAGCAAAAATGCCCTGTGCTTCGCGTGGCATGCAGCGCCAGTATTGAGGGCTGGCTTCTACGGTGCCGTGTAACGCAGCGGCAGCTTCCCAAACCCAACGGGGCTTGTACAAAAAAGCGCGAGCCATGGCAATCAAATCGGCATCGCCACGCGTCAAGATATCTTCCGCCTGCTGCGGTTCGGTGATTAACCCCACCGTGATGGTCGGTAGCTGTGCTTTTTGCTTCACCAATTTGGCGAAAGGCACTTGGTAATCGGGGCCAATCGCAATCTTTTGTTGTGCAGAAACGCCGCCTGAAGAAATGTGCACAAAGTCTGCGCCTGCAAGCTTCAAACGCAATGAGAAGTCTGCTGTTTCTTCCGGTGTCCAACCACCTTCAACCCAATCGGACGCTGAGATGCGCATGCCCAATGCGCCTTTGAACACGGCGCGTACCGCTTGAAAGACTTCCATCGGAAAGCGTGTGCGATTGTCAAAATTGCCACCATAGATGTCCGTGCGGTTGTTCGCGACAGGTGACAAAAACTGATGCAGCAAATAGCCGTGAGCGCCGTGCAACTCGATGGCATCAATCCCCATAGCCTCTGCACGTTCGGCGGCTTTGGCAAACGCTTGTTTGATGTTTGCCAAACCTTGGGTATCTAACTCATGTGGCGCGGCTTCTTGTGCCAGATGCGGAATTGAGGAAGGGGCTTCGGTTTGCCAGCCGCCTTGTGTCGGCGTGAGCAACTGACCGCCTTGCCAAGGTGTGGCGCTTGATGCTTTACGCCCGGCATGGGCCAGTTGAATACACACAGGGACCTTGGGGGCCAATTTGCGAGCACGTTGCAATTTGTCGCTCAACGCGGCAGCGGTCACGTCGTCCCACAAGCCTAGGCACAGTGGTGTGATGCGTCCACTGGGTGTCACGGCTGTGGCTTCGATGATGAACATGGCGGCACCGCTGTTGAGCATGTTGCCCCAGTGCATCAGATGCCAGTCGGTGGCTTGGCCTTGGTCAGCAGAGTATTGGCACATGGGGGCCACGATGGCGCGGTTGGCCAAAGTCAGTGGGCCTCGAGGTGATGTGAGGGCGAATTCAGAAAAGAGATGACTCAAGGGAGCTCCAGAAACAAAAAAGCCTGCGTGTGAGGCAGGCGTGCATCGTAGTCATGGAATTTCCAAATGCATGGCATTTGGGTGACACGTTGTTGTTTAGGGTGTGGGGGAAAGACTGCGATTGAGTCAAGACGGTAGAGATACCGATGGTGCCCGGGGCCGGAATCGAACCGGCACGCCTCGCGGCGGGGGATTTTGAGTCCCCTGCGTCTACCAATTTCACCACCCGGGCACGGGAGAGAAGACTGATATTATGACACAAGTTTTTCAAGATTTCTACGCGATCTCACTTCGCATGCGTATTTTTTCAAAGCCGACGGTTTCGTGCGTGATGAGTTCTTCCCAGCAGGCAGATCACCACACTACTTATGGCACAGTGTGGCTTATGAATTCTCAAATGATGTATCCCACGATTGAAGATGCGATTGGTAAAACGCCTTTGGTCGCTTTGCAGCGTCTTGGTGCTGTAGAAAATGCCAAACGCGGCAATGTGATTTTGGGTAAGTTGGAAGGCAACAACCCCGCAGGTTCCGTGAAAGACCGCCCAGCTTTGTCGATGATTCAACGCGCTCAGGAGCGCGGCGATATCAAGCCTGGTGACACCTTGATTGAAGCCACCTCAGGCAACACCGGCATCGCCTTGGCCATGGCTGCGGCAATCAAGGGCTATCGCATGGTGCTCATCATGCCGGAAGACCTGTCTATTGAACGTGCCCAAACCATGAAGGCTTTTGGCGCTGAATTGATTTTGACGCCTAAGAGCGGTGGCATGGAGTACGCGCGTGATTTGGCAGAGCGCATGGCCAAGGAAGGCAAAGGCCGTGTACTTGACCAATTTGCCAATGAAGACAACCCGCGCATCCATTACGAAACCACAGGGCCAGAGTTATGGAATGACACGCAGGGTCGTATCACTCACTTTGTGAGTGCCATGGGAACCACGGGCACGATCACAGGTGTGTCGCGTTACTTGAAAGAAAAGAACCCTGCGGTGCGCATCATTGGTGCGCAACCGTCGGAAGGTTCTCGTATTCCTGGTATTCGCAAATGGCCGCAAGAGTATTTGCCCAAAATTTACGACGCTAAAAACGTCGATGAGTTGGTCTATGTGAGCCAAGACGATGCTGAAGATATGTGTCGTCGTTTGGCACGAGAAGAAGGCATCTTTGCCGGCATCTCTGCGGCGGGCGCTTGCTGGGTCGCGATGCAGATTGCACAGCAAGTGGAGAACGCCACCATTGCGTTCATTGTTTGCGACCGTGGTGATCGCTATCTGTCTACAGGAGTGTTTCCCGCATGAACATCGATGTAGAACTGGATACGCGCGGTTTGAACTGCCCGTTGCCGATTTTGAAAGCCAAGAAGGCGCTCACCACCATGGTGAGCGGTCAAGTGCTCAAAGTGGTGTCGACGGACACCGGCTCACTGCGGGACTTTGCTGCGTTTGCCAAGCAAACGGGGAATGAGCTGTTGTCGCAATCCACCGAGGGCAGCGACTTCATTCATATTCTTAAGCGACGTTGATGTGTTTGAGGTAGTCACGAAATTCAGTGCCTACCTCGGCGTGTTCCAACGCTAATTCCACTGTGGCTTGCAAGAAACCCTGCTTGCTACCGCAGTCGTAGCGTTTGCCTTCATAGGTAAACGCGAAGACTTTTTCGGTGGCCAACAAATCCGCAATGCCATCCGTGAGCTGAATCTCACCTTGCACGCCACGTCCGCCCGCACGGATGCGTTCAAACACACCAGGTGTCAAGATGTAACGGCCTGCCACGGTGGTGCGCGAAGGGGCAACTTCCGCTTTGGGTTTTTCCACCATCTGCTGAATCTCCATCAGGCCACCGCCAATGTCGATGCCTGCCACCACGCCGTAACGATGGACGTGTTCAAGGGGTACTTCTTGGACAGCCAATACCGATGCTTGGGTACGCGCAAACACCTCAGCCATTTGCTTGAGTACGCCGGGGCCGCCAGCTTTGCCGCGCATCAGGTCGTCGGCCAGCAAAACAGCAAAAGGCTCATTGCCCACCAAATGCTCGGCACACAACACGGCATGTCCCAAACCGAGTGCACGTGGTTGGCGCACATACACGCATTGCATGTCTTCGGGTTGCACGCTGCGAACGATCTCTAGCAGCGCGTGTTTGCCAGCGGCTTCGAGTTCTGTTTCGAGTTCGTAGGCCGTGTCAAAGTGGTCTTCAATCGCGCGTTTGCTGCGACCCGTGACAAAAATCATTTCACGAATACCCGCTTCATAAGCCTCTTCCACCGCATATTGAATGAGTGGCTTGTCGACCACCGTCAGCATTTCTTTGGGGCTGGCCTTGGTCGCGGGTAGAAAACGTGTACCCATGCCCGCAACAGGGAATACGGCTTTGGTGAGTGCGTGGGTCATGGGTATGAAGTGGATAGTTTTGCCAAGTCTAATGGGGCTTTATTTCCCCAGTTTGACAAGCTGCTCTTGCACTTTGGTCAAAGTGGCAGTGAATTCAGCCACGCGCTTCTTGGCTTCCTCAATCACGGCGGGCGGTGCTTTGGCTACAAAGGCTTCGTTGCTGAGTTTGGAGCCAGCTTTGGTGATTTCGTTTTGCAAACGGTCCACCTCTTTGCCTAAACGAATCTTCTCGGCTGCAACATCCACTTCGATGAACAAGCATACGCGCAGCTCGCCAATCACTGCGACAGGCGCGGCTTGTGCGGCAGATGCCCATGCCGCTTCGTTGTCAAACACCTTGACTTCGCTCAGTTTGGCCAAGGCTTGCAAGACGGGCGCGACGCTTTGCATGAACGCCAATTCTTCTGTGTTGCCAGCCAGCGCAAACAAAGGCATGCGTGTGGCGGGTGACACGCTCATCTCGCCGCGCAAATTGCGGCAAGCGTCCACCAGAGATTTCACACGAGCCACGTAGGCCTCGGCTTGTTCGTCGATGCGCTCGGGTTGGCTCACGGGGTACGCCGCAATGCTGATAGACGCTGTTGTGTCGTCGGCCTTGACGCGACCGGCCACGACCGCCACGGTTTGCCACAACGCTTCGGTGATGAACGGTGTGATGGGGTGGGCCAAACGCAGAATGGTTTCAAGCGTGCGAATCAAGGTACGGCGCGTGGCGCGTTTTTGAGCCTCATCGCCTGTGTTGATTTGCACCTTGGCGATTTCTAAATACCAATCGCAGAACTCGTTCCACACGAAGTCGTAAATTGTGTTGGCCACGTTGTCGAGGCGATATTCCGCAAAGCCTTTGGCCACTTCGGCTTCGACGCGTTGTAGCTTTGACACGATCCAACGGTCAGCTTGGCTGAAGTTGAGGTAGCCGTGTGCAGAGCCGCCCACAGAGCATTCTTCTTTGGTGTGCTCTTTCAGTCCGCAGTCTTGACCTTCGCAGTTCATCAGGACAAAGCGCGAGGCGTTCCATACTTTGTTGCAGAAGTTGCGGTAGCCCTCGCAGCGCTTGCTGTCAAAGTTGATGCTGCGGCCCAAACTCGCCAAGGCTGCAAAGGTGAAACGCAAAGCATCGGCGCCATAAGCGGGAATGCCTTCTGGAAATTCTTTCTCCGTCTGTTTGCGCACCTTGGGTGCCGTTTCTGGCTTGCGCAAACCTTGGGTGCGTTTGTCGAGCAATGGTTCTAACGTGATGCCGTCGATCAAATCGACGGGATCGAGCACGTTGCCTTCCGACTTGCTCATCTTCTTGCCTTGTGCATCCAGCACCAAGCCGTGGATGTAGACATGTTTGAACGGCACTTTGCCCGTGAAGTGCGTGGTCATCATGATCATGCGGGCAACCCAGAAGAAGATGATGTCGTAGCCGGTGACCAGCACGCTAGAAGGCAAGTACAGGTCGTAGTCGGGTGTTTTCTCAGGCCAGCCCATGGTGCTGAAGGGGACCAAGGCAGATGAGTACCACGTGTCCAGCACGTCTTCGTCGCGTTTGAGCGTCTTACCTGGTGCTTTGGCTTGTGCCTCGGCTTCATCACGGGCCACATACACGTTGCCGTCTTCGTCGTACCACGCTGGAATTTGGTGTCCCCACCAGAGTTGGCGGCTGATGCACCAGTCTTGGATGTTGTTCATCCACTGGTTGTAGGTGTTGACCCAGTTCTCGGGCACAAAGCTCACTTCGCCAGATTGCACTGCATCGATGGCTTTTTGCGCAATGCTCTTGCCAGTCGCGTCGCCTTTGCCAACTTGGTTCATGGCGACAAACCATTGGTCCGTCAACATGGGTTCAATCACCTGACCAGTGCGCGCGCAGCGCGGCACCATGAGTTTGTGTTTCTTGACTTCAACCAAGGCGCCCGTGGCTTCGAGGTCGGCCACTACGGCCTTGCGGGCCACGAAGCGGTCTAGGCCGCGGTATTTTTCTGGGGCGTTGGCATTGATCGTTGCGTCCAAATTGAGCACGCCAATGATGGGGAGCTTGTGGCGTTGGCCTACGGCGTAATCGTTGGTGTCGTGCGCAGGTGTGACCTTGACCACGCCTGTGCCGAACTCGCGGTCCACGTAATCGTCTGCGATCACGGGAATGGTGCGGCCACACAAAGGCAGGTTCACTTGCTTGCCGATCAGCGCGCTGTAGCGTTCGTCTTCAGGGTGCACCATCACGGCCACGTCGCCCAGCAGGGTTTCGGGGCGGGTGGTGGCAACCGTCAGGCTACCTGAACCATCGGCCAAGTCATAGCGAATGTGCCACAGCGAGCCGTCTTCCTCTTCGCTTTCTACCTCGAGGTCTGACACCGCGCTTTGCAAAATCGGATCCCAGTTGACCAAGCGCTTGCCACGGTAAATCAGGCCTTGCTCGTACAACTGCACAAAGGTTTCTGTCACGGTCTTGGACAGCTTGGGATCCATCGTGAAGTATTCGCGGCTCCAGTCCACGCTGTCGCCCATACGGCGCATCTGGCTGGTGATGGTGCTGCCTGATTCTTCCTTCCATTCCCAGACCTTGCTGACGAAGTTCTTGCGCGCTTCAGCTGGACTCGTGCCCATGTCGTGGCGGCTGATGCCTTGGGCTTGCAACTGACGCTCCACCACGATTTGGGTGGCAATGCCGGCATGGTCGGTGCCGGGAATCCAAGCGGTATTAAAGCCTGACATGCGGTGGTAACGCGTCAACGAGTCCATGATGGTCTGGTTGAAGGCGTGACCCATGTGCAGCGTGCCTGTCACGTTGGGTGGCGGCAGCTGGATGGCAAAGGCAGGGGCCTCTGCCGCGGGTGCACCTGTGCCACGGAAGCCGGCCACGCCGTAGCCGCGTTTTTCCCACTCGGGGCCCCAATGGGCTTCGAGTGCGGCGGGCTCGAACGATTTAGACAAGCTGTTCAAGCCGGGTTGTTCGACAGGGGTAACGGGCGTATTGCTCATGGGGTGCTTTGACAAAATAAAAACGGCATGCACAAAGGCAGCCGTTGGGCCAGAGGGCTAAAGGTGTCATTTTACCTAGGGGATACGGGCATCTGCGCTCCATAATTCAGGCTTGTCTGTGATGCCGTTTTTGCCCGTTCTATGTTGTTCTTGCTCTCACCTGCCAAAGCCCTTGATTACGACACCCCTGCGGGTGACGTGCCGCACACACAGCCCCTGTTTGTGAAGCAGTCGAGCGAACTTATCCATATTCTCAAAGAAAAATCACCGCAAGACATTGCCAGTTTGATGCATTTGAGTGATGCACTGTCTACCCTGAACGTGGCGCGCTACCAAGCGTGGCGTCCGACGTTCACGGCGAAAAATGCCAAACAAGCAGTGCTTGCCTTCAATGGCGATGTCTACGAAGGCTTGGATGCCAAAACTTTGAAGCCCAAAGATTTGGACTGGGCGCAAGCGCATGTCGCCATCTTGAGCGGACTCTACGGCGTGTTGCGCCCACTCGATTGGATGCAACCCTATCGCCTCGAGATGGGCACTTCGCTGGCAAACGACAAGGGCAACAACCTGTACAAATTTTGGGGTACGCAGATTGCTGATTATTTGAACCAACGTCTGAGTGGCGAGGCCGAGCCCATCATCGTCAACCTCGCGTCACAAGAATATTTCAAATCAGTGGACCGCAAAACTTTGAAGGCCCGCGTGATTGAATGCGTGTTTGAAGACTACAAAGGCGGCAAATACAAAGTGATCAGCTTCAATGCCAAGCGTGCCCGCGGTCTGATGACGCGTTATGCCGTGACGCACCAAATCAAAACACCCAAGGGCTTGGAAGGTTTCAACTTAGAAGGCTATGCCTTTGATGCGGCCGCCTCCGAGCCAGATCGCAAAGTATTTCGCCGCAAACTGGATTGACCCCGCCCATGCATACCCCTGAACAATCACAGCTCGGTAAAACCTCGTCCTATGTGGATCAGTACGACGCTTCGCTGCTGTTTCCTATCCCACGCCAGACCAAGCGTGACGAAATTGGTGTGCCTGCACAACCACCGTTTTTCGGTGCAGATTTGTGGACAGCCTACGAACTGAGTTGGCTCAACACACGCGGCAAACCCCAAGTGGCTTTGGCACGCATCACGGTGCCTGCCGAGTCCACCCACATCATTGAGAGCAAATCGTTCAAGCTGTACTTGAACAGCTTCAACAACACCCGCATCAACGATCTTGCGCAACTGCAAACACGCTTGCGTGAAGATTTAAGCGCAGCCATTTGGCATGACGAACCTGTCAAAGCCAGTGTGGGTGTGCAACTGGTGTTGCCCGAAAACTTTGACCGTGAGCCCGTGCATGAGCTGGATGGGTTGAGCCTTGACCGTTTGGATTTGGATTGCGACCAATACCAACCCAACCCAGAGTTGCTCACCGCCAACTTCAACGAAGCGCCCACCACTGAAACCTTGACCAGCAATTTGCTCAAAAGCAATTGTTTGGTGACCGGTCAACCCGATTGGGGCAGTGTGCGCATCAGCTACACCGGCCCTCAAATTGACCAAGCAGGTTTGTTGCGTTACATCGTGAGCTTCAGAAACCACAACGAGTTTCACGAGCAATGTGTGGAGCGCATCTTCATGGACATCACGCGTCGCTGCAAACCTTTGCGCCTCGAGGTGTATGCGCGTTACACGCGCCGTGGCGGCTTAGACATCAACCCGTGGCGCACCAGCCATCCACAAGCCATGCCAACGAACGTGCGCACGGCACGCCAGTGATTGAGGCCTGTTTTATGACGGTGGGTTTGAGAAATCGCTGAACAAAGATTCGGTGAATGGCTCAGGTGCGGCCTCATCGGCCCGCATGCCTTGCGCTTGCCATGCGTCCAACTTCATGAGTGAACCCACGCGAACGCCTAGTAACCGTAGGCGGCGTTTGAGGTCGACACGTTTGAGGCATTGCCCTGCTGCTTGCCGAATAGCGGGCGCTTGATGGATGTAGTTGTCGAGTGTTTGGTCACGCGTGACACTTTGAAAATTGTCGTAGCGCAGCTTGATGCCAATGGTTTTGCCTACATAGCCTTTGCGTTGCAAATCAGCTGCCACTTGTTCGCACAGTCGCGTGAAGATGGTGCTCAGTGCTTCGCGGTCATTGACTGCATGCAGGTCACGCTCAAACGTGGTTTCTCGGCTGATGCTCACAGGCTCACTCGCGGTTTCAACAGCGCGGTCATCTTTTCCGTGGGCCGCATCGTGCAGCCATGCACCGTAGCTTTTGCCAAAGTGCTGCATCAGCCATACGCGGTCACGTTGTGCCAAGTCGCCAATGCTGTGGATGTCGTATTTGGCGAGCTTTGCTTCGGCCTTAGGACCAATCCCGTTGACCTTGCGACAGGGCAGCGGCCAGATGAGTGTTTCTAGATCGCTGGCGTGGACGATAGAGATGCCATTGGGTTTGTTGAATTCGCTCGCCATTTTGGCCAGCAGTTTGTTGGGGGCGACGCCCACCGAGCAGGTGAGACCGGTGTCATCCAAGATGGCTTTTTGAATCAACCGCGCCAACACCCGTCCCCCTTCGCGTTGACCGCCCGGGACCTCGGTGAAGTCAATGTAGACCTCGTCAACCCCACGGTTTTCCATCACCGGCGCGATCTCGGTGATGATCGCCTTGAAGCGCTGCGAGTAATGGCGGTACTGGTCAAAGTCGACGGGCAACAAAATGGCATCCGGACACAGTTTGGCTGCTTTCATCACCCCCATGGCTGAACCTACGCCAAACTGTCGTGCCGCATAGGTGGCCGTGGTGATGACGCCTCGTCCTGTGTAGCCTGAGAGGCGTGGAAAAAAGCTGAGTGGAATTTCGTGCAGCTGGTCCTCGGACCATTCGTGTTCAGGGTGCGCTTGGCGTAGCCGACCCAACAAGTCGTCCTCACGGCGACGCCCCCCACCAATCACGACGGGCAAGCCTTTGAGTTGCGGGTAGCGCAACAGCTCGACGGAGGCATAAAAAGCATCCATGTCGAGGTGTGCGATGCGACGCATTTTTGGGGTGCTGGTTTCAGTCGGTCTCACAGGGTGCAAGCATAATCTCGGCCAGATTTAACCTGTAGGAGACCCCATGCCCACCATTCGCGTTGAATTGCTCGAAGGCCGTACACCTGAGCAAAAAAAAGAGTTGGCGAAAGCCTTGACCGAAGCCACGTGCAAGACTTTAGGCAGCAGCCCAGCGGCGGTGGATGTTTTATTTTTTGACATCAAGAAACACGACTGGGCCTCGGGCGGCGTGCAGTGGAGCGAAAAGCTGTAAGGCTTAAATTGCTTTTTGCACCAACCAACCCTTGAACAGCCAAGGCTGTTGCGGCTTACCGTTGAGTGGGCCGCGGTCTTTGTTCTCGACGCTGACGCCCAAAGCCCGCGCACCTTCGATGGCCTCAGTGGGTACATCCAGTTGCGTGGTCTTGTAGCGACTGGTCAACACGCCCAGCAAGCGCGGGGTGTCATCATCAGCGATGGCCCACACATGCAAGCTTTGTTCGCGGCCTTCCTTCACCTCATTGAGGCGCTGTACTTGCAGCGTTTGATTTTTCGGGTCGTAGGTCAGCAACATCGCTGGTTGCTGTGCATCGTCTAGCAACACCGACACTTCGCGCACTTGTGGCACCTCTACCAGTTTGGCTTCAAGGTGGTGGATTTGTGCTTTCAACTGCTCATACATGCTGGCGCTGAAAGCCCAACCGACGAAGACCACGAGGGCCAGCAGAATACTCAGTGCACGCCACCAAGCGCTCACGCCCGTGGGTTGAAGTGTGGTGTCTTGACTCATGCGTGAAGTGTGCCCGAATTCCAGTCCTTAAGCGGTGGGGAACGTGCCTGGCAACAAGATGTTGTGGTTCACGTTTTGAATGTTGGTGTGGCCGCAAAATGCCATCGTCACATCCAGCTCTTTGTGGATGATTTGCAGTGCTTTGCTCACCCCCTCTTCACCCATAGCGCCTAAGCCGTACACCATGGCACGGCCAATCAAGGTGCCACGCGCGCCCAGCGCCCATGCCTTGAGCACGTCTTGCCCCGAACGAATGCCGCCATCCATCCACACCTCAATTTGTGAACCTACGGCTGCAACGATGGCAGGCAGTGCTTCAATGCTGGATTGCGCCCCGTCCAACTGGCGGCCACCGTGGTTGCTGACCACGATGGCATCGGCACCACTTTGTGCCGCCAGTTTGGCATCTTCTACATCTTGGATGCCTTTGAGGATCAGCTTGCCGCCCCATTGGGCTTTCACCCAGGCCACGTCTTCCCACGACAAGCGGGGGTCGAATTGTTCGTTGGTCCATGACGACAACGATTTCATGTTGCTCACGCCTTTGACGTGTCCCACCAAATTGCCAAAGGTGTGGCGGCGCGTGCCCGCCATGCCGAGGCACCAGCGCGGCTTGGTCATCAGGTTGATGATGTTGGCGATGGTTGGGCTGGGCGGCGCGGTCAGGCCGTTCTTTAAGTCTTTGTGACGTTGGCCAATCACTTGCAAATCGAGTGTCAGAACCAAGGCGCTGCATTTGGCTTTGCGGGCGCGTTCAATCATGTTGGCCATCGCTTCGCGGTCGCGCATCATGTAGAGCTGGTACATGAACGGTGCGGTGGTGTGTGCCGCCACATCTTCCATGGAGCAAATGCTCATGGTGGACAAGATGAAGGGGATGCCAAATTTTTCAGCGGCACGTGCCGCTTTGATTTCACCGTCGGCGCTTTGCATGCCAGTTAAACCCACGGGGGCAATGGCGACGGGCATCTTCACATCAAGACCCACCATTTTGGTGGCGGTGCTGCGGTTTTCCATGTTCACAGCGACGCGTTGGCGCAGCTTGATTTTTTGGAAGTCTGCTTCGTTGGCGCGGTACGTGCCCTCGGTCCAGCTGCCAGAGTCGGCGTAGTCGTAGAACATGCGGGGCACACGTTTTTCGGCCAAAACGCGCAAGTCTTCGATGTTGGTAATCACGGGCATGTAGGTCTCCTAAAGATGGAGCGCATGGTAGCCCGAGGTCGGTGCGAAGTGCTGTGAAGAGTGTGACAGCAGGTTTGAAATAATTTAAACCGCGTGCACCACCACTTGCGGTAGCAACCCGTGCACATCTTGGGCTTGGGATAACGAGGTGCCGGGGGCCAACAGCGCCGCAGCGCCCGAAGCCATGGCGTATTGGAAGGCTTTGAGCAATGCATCACCTCGGCTCAGTGACCACACAAAGCCAGCCACAAAGCTGTCGCCTGCGCCAATCGTGGTTTGCACATCCACGGCGATGCCACGCGCTTGCCAACTTTGTGTTGCACTGATCACCATCGCGCCTTGTTCTCCCAAAGACAACGCCACAATTTGTGCTTGGCCGGTTTGGATGAGGTGCTGCGCCGCCGCCACTTGTGCGTCTTCGTCGAGCAAGGGTTGACCAGTCAATTCGCGCAACTCACGCAAACTGGGTTTGAACAAGTACACGCCGACCTTCAGTGCTTCAGCCAGCGCAGGACCGTTGGCATCAAGCACCACGCGCACACCATGTTGTTTGGCCAGTGCTGCTAGGCGTGCATAAAAGTCAATCGGCATTCCTGGCGCTAAACCACCGCTGATGACCAAGAATTGTTTGGGTAGGTGTTGTGCCACATAGTCAAAACAGGGCTCATATTCGGCGGCAGACACATTGGGCCCTGGCAGCACAAACCGAAAGTCGTGGCCGCTGGTGGTTTCGTGCACCGAAAAGCTCTCGCGTGTTTCTTCTGCAATCGGCATCACATGACAACGCACTTTTTCTGCGCTCATCAGTTTGTGGTGCCGCTCTCCCGTTACACCGCCAGCCAAATACAAAGCCATGCAGTTAGCACCTAAGCGATGCAGCACGCGTGCCACGTTCACGCCACCACCGCCCGGGTGTTTTATTACAGCGCCGCAGCGCATCTTGTGGGTGTCGCTCACCTTATCGATGGTGGTCAACACATCCAAGGCGGGGTTCATCGTCAGAGTCAGAATGTCGGTCATATGTGTGTTTTGAGTTGGTGTCGCAGCCACAAGGCGTGAACCAGATAGCCCACAATGAGCGCATTCAGCGCCACGATGGCTGCGTTGACCAGTGACGGTTCATGCATGAAATGCATCAGCTCAAACGGAATGTAGATGCCGCCTGACAGCGCACCCAAATATTCACCCCATGCTTTACCCAGCCAAAGGCCGGTGGCCTCTAAAAAGCGTAACGTGATGTACGCCGAACCTAGCAGAACCAGCATACGCACGTCGGCGTTTGGCAACAGGTCAGCGTAGTGCAGCAGCAATGAGGGGTAGTGCGCCTCGGGGTCAAGGCTAAAACGACCAATCAGCGCCATCACCACCGAATGCACATCGCGGTGCAGCAGGTCAAGCACCCCCACCAAACCAGCCAATGCGGCCAGACCTTTGGTCGCTTCAAAGATCGCGATGGCTTGGAAGGCGCTGCGTTGTTGTGTGAGGTTTGGCATTGCTGGAAGTTTAGGAGGCTTGTTCCCGTTGATGCATCTTTTTCGGAAATGACTTTGAGACCTGCTTCCAAATGCCTTCGTGTATTTGTATGAACTGATAAAAACAAAGAGTTATTAAAAAATAACAAAAATAATACAAAAACTAATTATTAAGTTAACTTTAGGTTAACATTTCGAGCGATTTAGTTTTTTCACAACTTTGGAGTTATTGATTCATGAAAAAAGTCGTTCGTTTAGTTTTCTGCTCAATGGCCATCGCCATGACGGGTTGCGCTGTTAAAAATGACCGTACAGCAATTGGCACTGGCAGTTTGGGTCTTGGGCGTGAATACCACTCAAATATCGAGCACCAGCCCAACGGCACGTACGTCGCTTCGGTTGAGACATCACTTTTTGCAGGTCGCATCGCAGGAGCTCAAGAAGCCGCGATGCGCAACGCCAATGAGCATTGCAAATTAACGAACAAAAAAGTGAAGGTCGTTGACGAAGCGACGGACAGTCACTTTTTGTTAAATGGCGTTGCGCGCTTGAATTTCAGGTGCGAATAACTCAGGCGAGCCTGAGTCAGCCCAATCGCGTGCGATGACGCTCAATTTGCGCGCGCACCTGTACTGGTGCCGTGCCACCCAAGGTGTTGCGCGCATTGAGCGAGCCATGCAGGCTCAAGCAGTCGTACACGTCTTTTTCGATAGAAGGATGAAAGTCTTGCAGCACATGGAGTGGTAGCTCCGACAGATCACAGTTGTGACTGGCTGCGGCTTTCACGGCATGAGCCACCGTTTCGTGGGCATCGCGGAAAGGCAGACCTTTTTTCACCAAGTAGTCGGCCAAGTCGGTGGCGGTGGCGTAGCCTTTTTTGGCCGCGTCTTCCATGGCTTGGGCGTTGACAGTGATACCGCCTTCTTTCGCACCGGTGGCAGGGTTGACTTGACCGCCCACCATTTCGCTAAAGATGCGCAAGGTGTCTTTGAGCGTGTCTACGGTGTCAAACAAAGGCTCTTTGTCTTCTTGGTTGTCTTTGTTGTAGGCCAGTGGCTGGCCTTTCATCAGGGTGATGAGACCCATCAAGTGACCGACCACACGACCCGTTTTGCCGCGCGCGAGTTCGGGCACGTCAGGGTTTTTCTTCTGCGGCATGATCGAGCTGCCGGTGGTGAAGCGGTCAGCGATTTTGATGAAGCCAAAGTTTTGGCTCATCCACAAAATCAATTCTTCAGACATGCGGCTGATGTGCACCATGCACAGCGAAGCCGCTGCGGTGAACTCAATGGCAAAGTCGCGGTCGCTCACGCCGTCCAAGCTGTTTTGGCAGACTTGCGGGTTGCCGTGTTCGTCCACCATGCCCAGTGTGCGGGCTACGCGTTCGCGGTCCAACGGGTAGGTTGTGCCCGCCAAAGCGGCGCTGCCCAAAGGCAAACGGTTGGTGCGACGGCGCACGTCGCTCATGCGCTCGGCATCACGCGCAAACATTTCCACATACGCCAACAAATGGTGTGCAAAGCTCACGGGCTGCGCCACTTGCAGGTGCGTAAAGCCAGGCAAGATGACTTCTACGTTTTTCTCAGCCACTTCCACGAGTGACTTTTGCAGATCCACCAGCAAGTCGATGATCAGGTCCATTTCGCTGCGCAGCCACAGGCGCACGTCGGTGGCCACTTGGTCGTTGCGGCTGCGGCCTGTGTGTAGGCGTTTGCCTGCATCACCCACCAGTTGGGTGAGGCGTGCTTCGATGTTCAGATGCACGTCTTCGAGGTCGAGCTTCCACTCGAACTGGCCGCTTTCAATTTCAGACCAAATTTGCGCCATGCCTTTTTGAATGGCGGCGTGATCGTCTTGACCGATGATGCCTTGGGCTTGCAACATTTCTGCGTGGGCCAAGCTGCCCGTGATATCGGCTTGCCACAAGCGTTTGTCAAAGAACACGCTGGCGGTATAGCGCTTGACCAACTCGCTCATGGGTTCAGAAAACAGGGCGGACCACGCTTGGGATTTTTTGTCGAGTTGGTTTGTCATAGGCGTCAGATTTTATCGGGCTAGCAGCGCCTTCTTGCCAAGACGTGCGCCTTTCCTTTCTGCAGAGCACGTGATGGGCATGTCAAACGCCAAGGGCACGCCTGCTAACATTTGCCGGAATTGATGTCGTCACGCGCTTCGTGGCTCTGAAAAAGCGAGTTTTCTTGTGTCTACTGTCCCCGCATCCCCCATTTCCTTGACCATTGCCACCCGCGAAAGCCGCTTGGCCATGTGGCAAGCCGAGCATGTTCAAGCCTTGCTGCAAGCGCAAGGCCACAGCGTGGCGTTGTTGGGCATGACCACACAGGGCGATCAAATCTTGGACCGCAGTTTGAGCAAAGTGGGGGGCAAGGGCTTGTTTGTGAAAGAACTCGAAGTGGCACTAGAAGAAGGCCGTGCCAACTTGGCGGTTCACTCCCTCAAAGACGTGCCCATGGATTTGCCTGAGGGTTTTGACCTCGCGTGCGTGATGGAACGCGAAGACCCGCGTGATGCGTGGGTGTCGTCCAAATACGCACACCTGATGGATTTGCCGCAAGGCGCCGTGGTGGGTACCTCTAGCCTGCGTCGCACCGTGCTGCTGCGTGCCTTGCGTCCTGATTTGAAGATTGAGCCGCTGCGCGGCAACTTGGATACCCGTTTGCGCAAACTCGACGAAGGTCAATACGACGGCATTGTGTTGGCCGCTGCAGGACTCAAGCGTTTGGGATTGGGGCAGCGCATTCGCCACATTTTTGAAACGACTGAAATGCTGCCCGCCGCAGGGCAGGGCGCTTTGGGCATTGAAGTGCGCAGCAGCCGCGCCGATGTGGCCCAAGCTCTGGCTCCTCTGGCTGATGCCGCCACATGGCTGACGGTGACGGCCGAACGCGCTGTGAGCCGCGCCATGGGGGGCAGCTGCTCGATGCCTTTGGCCGCACACGCCACCTTGACCGATGGCGTGCTGCATTTGCAAGCTGCTTGGGGCGACCCATCAGGCGCGCCTGTGTTGGTGCGCGCTGAGGCCAAGCAAGTTTTGGATGCGGCCGACCCCGCGTCACGCAATGCAGCCAGCCAATTGGGCGAGGCTGTGGCTGCCCAGTTGCGCTTACAAGGCGCACACTAAACCACGCTTTTGCCATGCGCGTTGTGATCACCCGCCCCGCAGCAGACGCACAACCTTGGGTGGACGCGTTGCAAGCGGCTGGCCATGAAGCGCTCGCGTTGCCTTTGATTCACGTGGCTCCTGCTGCTAACACGCAACCTGTGGTGCAAGCATGGGACCAATGGCAAGACTGGCAGGCTGTCATGTTTGTCAGCGCCCAAGCCGTGCGTTATTTTTTTGAATGTCGGCCCACCTCCGCTCGCGCTACATGGTCCAGTGGTCCTCGTTGTTGGGCCACTGGCCCCGGCACGCACAAAGCGTTGCTGCAAGCGGGCGTGCCCGAGGCGTGCATCGACAGCCCTGTTGCCGATGCGGTGCAGTTTGACTCCGAGGCCTTGTGGCAACGCGTGGGGCAACAGGTGAAAGCGGGCAGACCTGTGCTGATCGTGCGTGGACATGATGCCTGTGCCACGTCAGATGCAGCGCAAGTGCCAGCACAGGTCCCAGCCACTGGCACAGGCCGCGATTGGCTCGCCCAGCAGCTGCAAACCGCAGGCGCTACGGCGCACTTTGTGGTGGCCTATGAGCGCCGGTCTCCGGCTTGGACCGCGGCACAACTAAAACAAGCCAGCCAAGCTGCGGGTGACGGCAGTGTGTGGTGTTTCAGCAGTTCGCAAGCCATCACACACTTGGCCCAAGCGTTGCCAGCGCAAAGTTGGGCGCACGCACGCTGTGTTGCGACCCACGCACGCATTGCGCAGACTGCGCAAGACCTTGGTTTTGGTGAGGTGCACACATCACGTCCTAGCTTGGCGGATGTGCTGCGCTCATTAGAATCTCTGGCATGAAGCCAGAGCACGACGACACATCCGCCATCCCGCCCTTGGGCCCCACGACTGAACCGCTGGCCAACGTCAGTGAGTCAACCCGCACGGGCCCATGGCTCATGCGCAGCATCGGTGTGCTTGCTGTGGTGGGGGTGGTGGGCTCGGGCCTGATGTGGGCCAAGCTCTCTGGGATTCAAGAACAATTGGCGCGTCAAAGTGCCGACACGGGAAGTCAAGCCGTTGAAGCCCGCGTCACGGCCAAACAAGCCGAAGAACTGGCGCGTGAAACAGCGGCACGTTTGGCGGTGACAGATGCCAAGCTCAGTGAGGTGTCTTTGCAGCGCAGCCAACTCGAAGAGTTGATGCAAAGTCTGTCACGCTCTCGCGACGAAAATTTGGTGGTTGATATTGAATCTGCCATTCGCCTAGCGCAGCAACAAGCACAGCTCACAGGCAGCGTGCAACCTTTGTTGGCCGCGCTCAATTCTGCCGAACAGCGTTTGACCAAAGTGGCGCAACCCCGCCTCGCTCCCGTGCTGCGTGCAGTGACGCGTGACATTGAACGCATCAAAGCAACTGCAGTGGCTGATACACCCGCCTTGTTGTTCAAACTCGACGAATTGGTGCATGTGGTGGACACCTTGCCCTTGCTGAATGCGGTCGGGAGTGTCCCCAAAGACAAACCTGTGCAGGCCGTGCCAGCCACCAGCTGGGCCAAGGCCATCAGCATGAGTTGGTGGGAGAAGGTGTTGTCTGATGTTTGGGACGATGCACAAAACCTGATTCGCGTCAGCCGCATTGATCGCCCCGAAGCCAGCTTGTTGACGCCCGATCAAAGTTTCTTTGTGCGTGAAAACCTCAAGCTGCGCTTGCTCAATGCACGTCTTGGTTTGCTCGCACGTCACTTCGAGGCTGTGCAGTCTGACATGAAACAAGCCAACGACGATTTGGTGCGTTACTTCGACATGCAAACGCGTCAAGGTCAAACCACGTTGGCGCTGGCGCGTGAGGTGTTGGCGCAGTCCAAGCAAATTGAGATTCCGCGTGTGGACGACACCATCGCAGCGCTCACCACAGCTGCAGCGGGGCGTTGAGATGAAAGCAGCTCTGTGGTTTGTCGCTTTATTTAGTGTGGCTGTCGCTTCGGCGTTGTTGGCTGGTGGAAACCAAAGCACGGTCACGGTGTTTTGGTCGCCTTACCGTGTAGACCTGTCGCTCAATTTGGTTCTGTTGGTTTTGGTGGTGCTGTTTGTGATGTTGCATTTGGCGTGGCGCGCCATGTCGGCGTTGTTTGAATTGCCACACCAAGCGCGTCGCTGGCGCTTGCAACAAAAAGAGCGCGCCATGCACGCTGCGTTGTTGGATGCGCTGTCGCAGCTGTGGAGTGGCCGCTATGTGCGTGCCGTGAAGTCGGCAGAACAGGCGTTGGCATTGGACGCGTTGTTGGCCTCTGTGCGTACCGCCGACGATCCAGCGCCGCGCCATACGCAACAGCTGCGTGCCATGTCACACCTTATTGCGGCCGAAAGCGCACACGCGTTGCGTGACCGCGAGACCCGCGTGTCACATCTGCACGCCGTCACAGACATGGGGCGTGATTCTTTAGACGAGGCGGTGGAAGAGGCCTTGGAGTCGGCTTATATGAGCGCCGCACGTTGGGCCTTGAGTGACCGCGATGCGCCTGAAGCCCTGCGATGGTTAGACGGTTTGCGTCATGGTCCTGCACGCCGCACATTGGCGTTGCGCATGCGCCTCAAAGCCACCCGTTTAGATCTGCAACATGCTTTGGCCCTAGATACTGCTCGTTTGCTTGCCAAGCACGGTGCATTTTCTGAAACCGCTGCACAGAGCTTGTTGCGTGAATTGGCCGTGGCCAGTTTGAACGAAGCGCATGACAGTGCGCAATTGCAACGCGCTTGGGATGCCTTGGAATCGCCTGAACGTGACCAACCCGAAGTCGTGTTGCATGCCGCACAACGCATGCTCAAGCTCAGCGGTGAAGCTGCAACCGTGATGCCTTGGTTGACACCTTTATGGAACCGCATGGTGAAACAACCCGACAGTTGCACGCCGGTCATCCGTGAGCGCGTGGCTCAGACTTTGGCGCGTGCTTTGGTGTTGTTACCTGCCGATGCTGAGTGGTTGGCCAGCATTGAGCGTGCACGTCAAACTTACCCGCGTTGGGTGGAGTTGCAATATTTGGCGGGCATTGTGTGTTGGCATCACGCCCTTTGGGGCAAGGCTCAGCAGATGTTGGAGCTGGCTGCCCCTCAACTCAAGAACGCTGACATGCAGCGCCAAGCTTGGCGTACCTTGGCTCAATTGGCCGAGCAGAAAGAAGAAACGGCGCGTGCCCAGTTGTGCTGGAAACGCGCCGCTGAAGTATGAGCCAGCTGGGGTTAGCTGGCTAGGAGGTTGGTTCAGAGGTCCTTGCGGGTCTCGACCAACACCAAAGGACCTTCATCCAAGATCACCAGAGGTGGACGCTCGCGTGGCACATGCACGGGCTTAGGCTCGGCTGCAATGGCTGCTTGAACAGCGGCGATGCGTTCTGGGTTGGAGTTGACCCATTCCAAGCCACTGCCTTGTGCGACGGCTTGCATGTCGGCCACGGGCAGCGTGAACGCTTGAATGCGTGGCATGCCTTGGCTTGCAGCGACTTGCGTGGATGGCACTTCTGGTTGTGCTTCTGCGCGAGGTGCATGACGTGGCGCACGTTCCGTACGTTCGTTGCGTTCAGCGCGTTCACGAGGTTGACGCTCTTGGGGCGCTTGCGTGTTCGTCGCTTGCTCTTGAGCTTGGTCTGCTGGTGCTTGCTCAGTAGAACCTTCTTCGCGAGGAGCGCGCTCACCGCGTTCGCGGCGATCACGACCATAACGATCACGTGAGCGACGCTCACGACGTTCGCCACCGTTTTCGTCGGTTTGCGGCGCTTGGCCTTCCGTCACGGGGGCGTTGTCGAGGGGCAAAGCTTCTGTTGTGCCGTTTTCATCCAAGCGGGGGGCGCGTTCACGACGGCCTTGGCCTTCGCCGCGTTCGCCACGTGGGCTGCGTTCGCGACGGCCTTGACCTTCACCACGTTCACCGCGTGCTTCACGTGGCTCGGCACCGTTGCCGTTGCTGCCTTCGGTGCGTTCACCACGCTCTTCGCGTGCCATGCGCTCGTTGCGCGCTTTCGAGCGTGCTTCGGCTTGGGCTTCCGGTGTGGCGTTGTCGAGCGCCGGTTGAGCTTCGGCGTTGCGGCTGTTTTGCGCTTCACCACGACCGCCGCGGTTGCGGTCTTGGCGTGGGCCGCGGCCTTCACCACGACCTTCATTGCGGCCACCTTCTGTGCGGTTTTCAATGTTGCGTTCGCCACGCTCTGTGCGCTCACCGCGTGCAGGGCGCTCGTTGCGAGTTTCAGCGTTTTCTGCGCCGCGTTCTGTGCGGCCTTCTACGCTGCGCTCTGCACGATCACCACCACGGCTACCGCGACCGCCTCGGCCACCACGACCATTGGCGTTGCGGCCATTGGGACGTTCGTCTTTGCGTTCTGTGGTTTTCTTGTCGCCGATGGCAGGCTTCGCTTTTTCTTGCGAATCGCTGCTGAACAAGCCAGTGAACCAGCCCCACAAGCCTGTTTTGGCTTCAGGTGCTTTGGCTGCAGGCTTAGGACCACGTGGGTGTGCAGGGGCTTTCGTAGGCGCAGCCGCCACAGGCTTGGGCAAATGCGCTGGTGCCGGTGCATCGGGCAGCACGCCTTTGATAACGGGCGTTTGCTTGTTGGTGGGTTCTTGCGAGCGACGGGTTACGGCGGTAGGGTCTTCAAACTCCTCGGCCATTTTGTAGCTGGCTTCTACGCGGTCAAGGCGTGGGTCATCGTGCTTGAGGCGTTCCAACTTGTAGTTGGGTGTTTCCAGTGTCTTGTTCGGCACGAGCAACACGCTCAGGCGTTGTTGAATTTCGATCTTGGCAATCTCTGTGCGTTTTTCGTTCAACAAGAACGACGCAACTTCGACCGGCACTTGGGCGTACACGGCAGCCGTGTTGTCCTTCATGGCCTCTTCTTGGATGATGCGCAAAATTTGCAGTGCTGAACTCTCTGTGTCACGCACGTGGCCAGAGCCGCCGCAGCGTGGGCAAGGAATAGAAGCACCTTCGCTCAGCGCAGGGCGCAAGCGTTGACGGCTCATTTCCATCAAACCAAATTTGCTGATGGTGCCAAACTGCACGCGAGCGCGGTCTTGACGCAGCGCGTCGCGCAAGCGGTTTTCTACGTCACGGCGGTTGCGGCTTTCGTCCATGTCAATGAAGTCGATGACGATCAGGCCGCCCAAGTCGCGCAAGCGCATTTGGCGGGCCACTTCGTCAGCTGCTTCGAGGTTGGTGCGGGTGGCGGTTTCTTCGATGTCGCCGCCTTTGATGGCGCGGGCCGAGTTGACGTCCACCGACACCAAGGCTTCGGTGTGGTCAATCACAATCGCGCCGCCCGAGGGCAGGTTGACGGTGCGAGCGTAGGCCGATTCGATTTGATGTTCGATCTGGAAGCGGCTGAACAACGGTGTTTCGTCTGTGTAGCGCTTCACGCGAGCGGCATGCTCGGGCATGACGTGTGCCATGAACTGCTGCGCTTGGTCGTAAATGTCATCGGTGTCGATCAAGATATCGCCGATGTCATGGTTGAAGTAGTCGCGGATGGCGCGGATCACCAAACTTGATTCTTGGTAAATCAAGAATGCGCCTTTGGTGCCGGTGGCACCGTCGATGGCGCTCCACAACTTGAGCAAGTAGTTCAAGTCCCATTGCAGCTCAGGGGCGCTGCGGCCAATGCCTGCTGTGCGCGCGATGATGGACATGCCCTTGGGGTATTCCAATTGGTCCATTGCTTCTTTGAGCTCTGCACGGTCATCACCCTCGATGCGACGGCTGACGCCACCACCGCGTGGGTTGTTGGGCATGAGCACGACGTAGCGACCTGCCAAGCTGATGAAGGTGGTCAGAGCTGCACCCTTGTTGCCACGTTCTTCTTTTTCGACTTGGACTAGGAGTTCTTGGCCTTCTTTGATGACGTCTTGGATACGCGCTTGGCTTACCGACACGCCTTCAGTGAAGTACTGTTTGGAGATTTCTTTAAAGGGCAAGAAGCCGTGGCGGTCTTCGCCGTAGTCCACAAAGCAAGCCTCGAGCGATGGCTCGACGCGGGTGACTACTGCCTTGTAGATGTTGCCTTTGCGCTGTTCGCGGCCTTCGATTTCAATTTCATAGTCGAGCAGTTTTTGTCCGTCGACGATGGCCAGGCGGCGTTCTTCCGACTGGGTTGCATTAATGAGCATCCGTTTCATGATGCGGTTCCTTCACGTGTCAAATCATCACAGGCCCATGACGGGCCAACGATGCCTGAGGGGACGTCAGAGAACGAAGGGAATTGCCGCTGAAACCGTCGCCGCTGTGCTAAATAACTAATTAGCGCAGGGGACGGTGGTTGGGCGCGTGGATAAGGGCAAGAAGTCGCGGTTGTCCTGTTGTCGAGAGCGTGGCTTGATGAGCCGGTGCAGGGGAGACAGGGCTGGTCCAGCGGGCATTGGTGCGACGCGCAACGCTGCACACAGACGGTGGCAAAAGCCACTCTGTACAGAGTTCCATCAACATCAACATTGCCACAACCATCGTTTTTGCTTCTTGCAGTGATCCGTCATGGAGGCTTTTCAAAAGAGCCTCCACAACTTGGGGTATTCCGTTTCAGTGTTTTCTGAGCGTCGGCTCAACTTTTGGGGCGCGTGCCACTCAGTCTCTTGGGTACTGGGTCTGCGTCGCGTGCACAAAAGGGGCATCGACCTTACCGCGTTCGTCAGTCCATGATCTAATCTGTGTTAAATCAAGCACTTAGAGCAAAACGCTGGTGAATCACATTATAGGGGCTTTGGCCCCAACCCCCTCTCCCTCGGTAAAAACACTGACTGTCGACGAAGACTCGGCTGGTCAGCGTCTTGACAACTTCCTGATGCGTCACCTCAAGGGCGTGCCGAAAACCCACGTCTATCGCATCATCCGCTCCGGCGAGGTGCGGGTGAACAAGGGCCGCGCCTCGGCTGAGCAACGGGTGGAGGCGGGCGATTTGGTGCGTTTGCCACCTGTGCGCATATCCGCCCAAGTGCAGGCCAAGGCCGATGCCCCTGCACCCGCTCGCGAGTTTCCTGTGCTGATGGAAGACGAGGCCATGATGGCCATTGACAAGCCTGCAGGTGTGGCTGTGCACGGCGGCAGTGGTGTGAGTTTTGGTGTGATCGAGCAGTTGCGCCGTGCACGCCCAGCGTCTGCCAATTTAGAGCTGGTTCACCGCTTAGATCGAGAAACGTCGGGTGTGTTGTTGGTGGCTAAGAAGCGTAGTGCGCTTAAAAACCTGCAAGATCAGTTCCGTGATCGCGAAACAGGCAAAACCTATTTGGCCTTGGTGCTGGGCTTGTGGCCATCGAACAAAAAAGTGATTGACTCGCCGTTGATGAAATACACCGTGCCCAACGGTCAAGGCGAAGGCGAACGCCGCGTCAAAGTGGTGGGCAAGGATGACCCCAACGGCATGCGCTCCATCACCTTGGTGCGCGTGGCGCGCACCGTGGGGCCCTACACCTTGTTAGAAGTGACCATTAAAACGGGTCGCACGCACCAAATTCGCGTGCACTTGGCCAGTCAAGGTCACCCAATTGCGGGTGACGATAAATATGGCGATTTCGAGCAAAACAAAATCTTGCAGAAAATGGGTCTCAAGCGCATGTTTTTGCATGCTTGGCAACTCAAATTTCAGCACCCACAAAGTGGGCGATTGGTAACTTTGCAAGCGCCGTTGCCGCCCGAGTTGAAAAACTTTGTGGATTCGGTGCAGCCTCCCATCATTCAACCCCACCTTGACGTATGACCGTGCGCCCACGCCAGTTTGATTTGATTGCCTTTGATTGGGATGGCACGCTGTTTGACTCCACGCAAATCATCGTCCGCTGTATTCAACATGCTGTGGTCGATGTGGGAGGGCAAAAACCCACGGATGAGGCTGCGGCTTACGTGATTGGCATGGCGCTCATGCAAGCCTTGGCTCACGCTGCGCCTGATGTGCCCCAAGAAAAATACCCATTGCTCGGCGAGCGTTATCGCTTTCATTACATGAAACATGCGAACGACATCGCTTTGTTTGATGGGGTACTGCCTTTGTTAGCGGCTCTGCGCGAACGTCACCATTGGTTGACCGTAGCCACGGGCAAAAGCCGTCGTGGTTTGGATGAGGCTTTGCACACATCTGAACTCAAAGGCATTTTTGACGGTTCACGCACGGCAGACGAAACAGCAGGCAAACCACATCCCCGCATGTTGCATGAGTTGATGCGCGAATTTGGTGTGGAGCCTGAGCGCACCTTGATGATTGGCGACACCACGCATGACTTGCAAATGGCTGTTAATGCCGGTTGCGCCAGTGTGGGTGTGAGTTATGGTGCCCACGACCATGCGCAATTTGAATCTTTGAAACCACGTTTCATCGCGCACTCTGTGAAGGAGTTGCACGATTGGTTGTTAGCCCATGCCTGATTCCGAATCGCAAATCATTCCTTTGTGTCACAGTGCTGATTTAACCGAAGGTGGTCGCGCTGTGCCGTTCGATGTGGTGTACGCAGGCCAAACCTGTCGTGCGTTTGCCATTCGTTTTGAGGGCTTGCCACACGCTTATCTGAACCGTTGCACACATGTGGCGATGGAAATGGATTACCAACCCGACCAGTTCTTTGATGCCACTGGCCGTTGGCTGTTGTGCGCGACGCATGGTGCCGAGTACGCGCCTGACACGGGTGCGTGTGCGGGTGGGCCGTGCCGAGGAGGTCTGGTGAAGATTGAACTGACCGAGGTCGATGGCGTGGTCCACTGGCATACTGCGTATAACTTGAAGCCTTTTGAATTTTTAGATTAATTTACAAACAACTCTCGACATGTCCGAACCTCACGCAAATCCAGAAAACACCAGCCACAAAACGGCTTGGGAACGCGACACCTTAGAGCGCTTGGCCTTCGCCACCTTAGCCGAACAACGTGCAAGCCGCCGTTGGCGCGTTTTTTTCCGCATGGCATGGTTTGTCTTTGCGGTGGTGGTGTTGTGGACCGGATTACACAAGGGGGGCGTGGGTGGTAGCAATCCCAGTCAACCGCACACAGCGGTGGTGGCTATTAAGGGGGAAATTGCCGATGGCGCTGATGCCAGCGCTGAGTGGGTGGTGACTGCATTGCGTGCTGCGTTCGAGGACGAAGGTTCGCAAGCCATCGTGTTGCAAATCAATTCGCCTGGTGGCAGTCCTGTGCAAGCAGGCATCATCAACGACGAAATTCGTCGTTTGAAAGTGAAGCACAAAAAACCGGTTTATGCCGTCGTGGAAGAGTCATGCGCCTCTGCGGCTTATTACATTGCGGTGGCGGCAGATGAAATCTATGTGGACAAGGCCAGCATCGTGGGCAGCATTGGTGTGCTCATGGATGGTTTTGGGTTCACGGGTTTGATGGACAAGCTGGGTGTGGAGCGCCGTTTGATGACAGCGGGTGTGAACAAAGGTTTCTTAGACCCTTTCAGCCCTCAAACCAAACCCCAACGTGCGCATGCACAAACGTTGCTTGACCAAATTCATCAACAGTTCATCCAAGTGGTGCGTGATGGTCGTGGCAAGCGCTTGAAGGAAACGCCGGAGTTGTTCAGTGGTTTGTTCTGGAGCGGTGAGCAAGCGATTGATTTGGGTTTGGCGGATGGCTTTGGTAACTTGGACTATGTGGCTCGCGAAATTGTGAAAGCCGAAGACATCATTGACTACACCCGTCACGACAACGTGGCCGAGCGTTTGGCCAAGCGCTTCGGCGCTGCCATTGGTGAAGGCGCGGTGCATGCGTTGCAAACCATGCCCGCTGTACGCTAACTATTTGCCAATCAAGAACACGGTGGGTTCGCCTGAGATCTGAGTCTTCCCCGCGCTGCGCCAAGCTTGCACGGTTTTGCAATGCACTTGCATGCTGCTCATGGTGAGCCCGCTGGCGCGCGCCAAGCGTGTATGACCTTGCAAACCATTGACCAAGGCATCCCAAAGCGCTTGGTTGCGGTAAGGTGTCTCAATGAACATTTGGGTTTGGCCGTGTTTGGCGGCCAGGTTTTCTAGTTCGCGCAAACGCTGCGTGCGTGCGGCGCCGTCTTGCGGTAGATAACCAACAAAAGCAAAGTTTTGACCATTCAACCCACTGGCAGCTAAAGCCAGCAGCAAGGACACAGGACCGACCAGCGGTACGACGCGGATGCCCAAGTCGTGCGCAGCACGCACCACGGACGAGCCGGGGTCTGCCACTGCAGGCATGCCCGCTTCGCTGACCAAGCCCACGTCGTGGCCTGCCAGTGCGGTTTTGAGCAATGGCTTGGCATCGAATTCGCCGGTGTGATCGCCTTTTTTATGCACTTCGCGGGGCAGTTCGGTGATGGTGTTTTCTTGAATCGTTTGGGTCAGCGGCACATGGACATCGACGCGTTTCAAAAAAGCGCGTGTGCTTTTGGCGTTTTCAGTGATCCAATGCGTCACGCTGGCGGCAACGCGCAAGGTTTCTTGCGGTAACACATCGGTGATCGGCGCTTGCGTGTCACAACCAAAATCCAGTGGCGTGGGCACGAGGTAGAGCGTGCCTTTGTGGTTCGTGTTGTTCATGGCTTCATCGCTCCCAGCAAGTCAATGCCAGCCGCACGCAAGAGGCGTGCGGTTCGGATCAAGGGCAGGCCAATGAGGGCTGTGGGGTCGTCGTTGTCAATGGCGTCGAGCAGGGCAATGCCAAGGCCTTCGCTTTTGGCGCTGCCTGCGCAGTCATAGGGTTCTTCGGCGCGCAAATAGGCTTCTATTTCGGCATCGCTCAAATCACGAAAACGCACCTTGATTTGTGCAAGTTCAGTTTGCTCAAAGTTGCTGGCTTGGCACACCACGGATACGGCGGTTTGAAACACCACAGTTTGGCCCCGCATGCGTTGGAGTTGCAAGACGGCGCGTTCGTGATTGCCAGGTTTGCCCAAGGGTTCGCCGTTCAAGTCGGCCACTTGGTCCGAGCCAATCACCACTGCGTTGGGGTGCAGCACCGCGACGGCCTTGGCTTTGGCCAATGCCAAGCGGCAGGCCAAGGCATCTGGGGCTTCGTTGGGGTGTGGCGTTTCATCTACGTCAGGACTGACCACATCAAAAGGTAGGCGCAAGCGTTGGAGCAGCTCGCGGCGGTATCGGGAGGTGGAGCCCAAAATCAGGGCGGGTTGAGTTTGAGGCATGGGTGGATTCTCTTACACTGGCGTGCATGCAAAAACCTAAGAACCTTCATAGCCTCGATGTCCAAGCCTTTGCTAAATCGCAGATGCATTTGGAGGGGCACACCCCGTTGGTCGAGTTTGAGCGCTTGGCGCAAGACTGCAGCGGTGAGGTGACTGGTCAGGTGTCTTGGTCTGCGCAAGGCGCAACGCAGCCAGACCAAAGTGGCAAAGATGCCGCATGGCTTCACCTTGAGGCGAAAGCCACGGTGCCTCTGACGTGTCAGCGTTGTTTGCACCCTGTGCCCGTGGAGTTGCTGATTGAGCAAGATTTCCGTTTTGTAGCTGACGAAGCCACGGCCTTGGCTGAAGATGATGAGTCAGAAGAAGACCTGCTGGTCTTAGAGGACAGCTTCGATCTGATGGGCTTGATAGAAGATGAGTTGCTCATGAGTTTGCCATTGGTGCCTATGCATCCTACTTGTCTGAGTGAGCAGGTGCCAACTTCACCTGAAGAAGAGGCTGCCATGACAGAGGCTAAGCCTAATCCGTTTGCTGTGCTGGCATCGCTCAAAACGCGCAAGCACTGAAACGCGAGCAGTTGGGCTATAATCTTAGGCTTCGTGTCACGCTGACCCCGGTTGGTTTGTGGCCCAATGATCAACCACATTTAGTTCCAGGAGCCGATCATGGCTGTTCAGCAAAACAAAAAATCTCCTTCCAAGCGCGGTATGCACAACTCGCACACAGCGTTGACAGCTCCCGGTACAGCCGTTGAGCCAACCACGGGTGAAATCCACTTGCGTCATCACATCAGCCCCACCGGTTTTTACCGTGGTCGCAAAGTGTTGAAGACCAAGTCTGAAGCTTAATTACTTCATTCTTCATTGGCCCGTGGCTCTCTAAGTGCCTCGGGCTTTTGTTTTTTTGACGAGAAGAAACCTGCATGACCACTCTTGCTGTTGATTGCATGGGTGGCGACCATGGCCCGCGCGTCACGCTAGCGGCTTGTCGCCGTTTCTTGGATACGCATCCAAATGCCAATCTTTTATTGGTTGGTCTGCCTGATGCGTTGTCTTCCTTTTCCCATCCCCGTGCTCAGATCGTTGCCGCCTCTGAAGTGGTTGCCATGGACGATCCGATCGAGGTCGCCTTACGCCGCAAAAAAGATTCGTCGATGCGTGTGGCGATTGAGCAGGTTAAGAGTGGGGCGGCCCAAGCGGTCGTCTCTGCTGGTAACACCGGTGCTTTGATGGCGATTGCACGCTATGTGCTCAAAACCATTGACGGCATTGACCGCCCAGCCATTGCAGGCCGTATGCCTGACTTCAAAGGCGGTGGCACCACCATGCTTGATCTAGGGGCGAACGTTGATTGCACGCCTCAGCACTTGTTGCAGTTTGCTGTCATGGGCTCGGCCTTGGTGTCTGTGCTTGACAATATCGAAAGTCCGACCGTGGGGTTGTTGAATATCGGCGAAGAAGACATCAAAGGCAACGAAGTTATTAAAAAAACAGGTGAACTGTTACGAACTGCAGCTAATTCTGGTGATTTGAATTTCTGTGGAAACGTGGAAGGTAATGACATTTACCAAGGTACAGTGAATTTGATCGTGTGTGATGGCTTTGTTGGCAATGTGGCCCTGAAAGCCAGTGAGGGCCTTGCTCACAAAATCAGTGAAACGCTTAAAAATTCATTTACACACAGCATCTTTACGAAAATTGCTGCGATCTTTGCCTATCCCGTTTTATCTGACTTCAAGGACAAGGTGGATCATCGCCGTTACAACGGTGCTGCGCTGTTGGGTTTGAATGGCATTGTTTTTAAAAGCCACGGCTCGGCGGACGATGTTGCCTTTGGTACCGCTTTGAACCGCGCGTATGATGCGGCCCACCATAACTTGCTCGAACGTGTGCGTTCTCGCATTGCCCATGCGGCTCCCTTGTTAGCCCTAGGACAAGCGTCAGACGTGTCGGCCTGAGCCACCTGATTAATGACCCTTTTCTCCCGAATCACTGGCACCGGAAGTTTTCTCCCTCCTCGCCGGTTGACCAACGCAGACTTGGTTGCGGAACTTGCCACACAAGGTGTGGAAAGTTCAGACGAGTGGATTGTTGAGCGCACGGGTATTCGTGCTCGCCATTTCGCCGCGCCTGATGTGAACAGCAGCGACTTGGCTTTTGAGGCTTGCAAACAAGCCTTGGCGGCTGCAGGTCGTCGACCCCAAGACATTGACCTCATCATTGTTGCGACATCTAGTCCGGACATGGTGTTCCCATCGACCGCCTGTATTTTGCAGCACAAGCTGGCACAGTTGGATGAAGAGGCTACCGCTATTGCTGGTGCCCCTGCGTTCGATGTGCAGGCTGTTTGCAGTGGCTTTATTTACGCGCTGACGGTGGCTGATGCCATGATTCGTGCAGGCTCAGCCAAGCGTGCTTTGGTGGTGGGATCAGAAATTTTCTCTCGCTTGCTCGACTTCCAAGATCGCACGACTTGTGTGTTGTTTGGTGATGGCGCTGGCGCTGTTGTGCTGGAAGCATCGGAAACGCCTGGCATCTTGGCCACAGATATCCATGCGGATGGCAAACATGTGGGCATCTTGTGTGTGCCTGGTCATGTCCGCAATGGCAACATCTTGGGCGATCCTGTCCTCAAGATGGATGGTCAAGCCGTGTTTAAGCTGGCGGTTGGTTTGCTTGAAGGTGCCGCACGTACGGTACTCGACAAAGCAGGTCTGAAAGACAGCGACATTGATTGGCTCATTCCTCATCAAGCAAACATTCGCATCATCCAAAGTACTGCTAAAAAACTGAAGCTTCCTATGGAAAAAGTTGTTTTGACGGTTCAAGACCACGGCAACACTTCGGCCGCTTCAATTCCTTTGGCGCTGGATAAGGCTGTTCGCAGTGGTCAAGTGAAAAAAGGCGAAACCCTCATGCTCGAAGGCGTGGGTGGCGGCTTCACTTGGGGTGCAGTGCTCGTCAAGCTGTAAGTCCGCACAAGACTTGCTGTGACAAACTTTTCAAATACGTTATGACTTCATTTGCTTTTGTATTTCCAGGTCAAGGCTCTCAATCCGTTGGCATGCTCGATGCGTGGGGTGATCACCCTGTGGTTGCTCAAACCTTGGTTGAGGCCTCTGATGCCATGGGCGAAGACATCGCCAAACTTATCCACGAAGGCCCCAAAGAGGCATTGGCTCTGACGACCAATACGCAACCTGTCATGTTGGTGGCCGCGGTTGCTGCTTACCGTGTGTGGTTGTCTGATGGGGGTGCACTACCGAGCGTGGTTGCAGGACATTCTTTAGGTGAATATTCTGCGTTGGTCGCTTCTGGTGTGTTGACGCTGGCTCAAGCTGCACCGTTGGTGCGTTTCCGTGCTCAAGCGATGCAAGAGGCTGTGCCTGTGGGGACAGGTGCGATGGCTGCTATTTTGGGGATGCCGGCTGCGCAAGTCATCGCGGGTTGTGCAGAGGCTCAAGCCACGTTTGGTGCGGGTTCTGCGGAAGTGGTGGAAGCCGTGAACTTCAATGACCCAGGTCAAACGGTGATTGCCGGTAGCAAGGCTGCTGTTGAAAAAGCGTGCGAAGTGCTCAAAGCCAACGGTGCCAAGCGTGCCTTGCCTTTGCCCGTGTCTGCGCCTTTTCATTCCAGCTTGATGAAGCCAGCGGCCGAACGTTTGAAAGAGAAACTTGCTGCCACTTCATTTGCGGCAGCACAAATTCCTGTTGTGAACAACATTGATGTGTCTGTTGAAACGGATGCAGACCGCATCCGTGACGCGTTGTATCGCCAAGCCTTTGGCCCTGTGCGTTGGGTGGAGTGCGTGGCGGCTATCAAGGCGCGTGGCGTGACCACCTTGGTGGAGTGTGGCCCAGGCAAAGTCTTGGCAGGCATGGCTAAACGCATTGACGCTGAATTAACGGGTTTGCCTTTGTTTGACCCAGCCTCCTTGGCTGAAGTCAAGGCTGCATTGGCTTAACTGAATAAGAGATGACTATGAGTGAAAACAAACAACACATCGCTTTGGTGACTGGCGCCTCGCGCGGCATCGGTGCAGCCATTGCTCAAGAGTTAGCCCAGCAAGGCCATTTGGTGATCGGTACAGCGACCTCTGATGACGGCGCTGCCAAAATTACCCAAGCCTTGTCTGCACACGCAGGTTGCCGTGGTGCGAACCTGAACGTGAACGATGGTACGGCGGTGGAAGCCTTGATTGACCAAATCATCAAGGACCATGGTGCTTTGCATGTGTTGGTGAACAACGCTGGTATCACCCGCGACACTTTGGCCATGCGCATGAAAGATGACGACTGGGATGCCGTGCTCGACACCAACCTCAAAGCCGTGTTCCGCATGTCACGCGCTGTGATTCGTCCCATGATGAAGCAGCGCTATGGTCGCATCATCAGCATCACCAGTGTGGTTGGAGCTTCCGGCAATCCTGGTCAAGCCAATTACGCAGCAGCTAAGGCGGGTGTGGCAGGCATGACCCGTGCCTTGGCGCGCGAGTTGGGTAGTCGTGGCATCACAGTCAATTGTGTGGCTCCAGGTTTCATCGAAACCGACATGACGGCTTCGTTGCCAGAAGAGCAGCAAAAAGCGTTGCTCGGTCAAATTCCGTTGGGCCACCTTGGTAAGCCTGCAGATATTGCACATGCAGTAGCCTATTTGGCGGGTGCAAATGCCAGTTATGTGACGGGCCAAGAGTTGCACGTCAATGGCGGCATGTTCATGGCCTAAGGCCTGAATCACAAAAGAATTAAAACAGAATCAATACGGTCGGTCCGTCCGGTTAAAATTGCGGACTTATTCACAACCCTCAGAGGGAATCCATGAGCGATATCGAAACACGTGTCAAAAAAATCATTGCCGAACAACTCGGCGTTGAAGAGTCTCAAGTTACCAACGAAAAAGCCTTCGTGGCTGATTTGGGCGCCGACTCCTTGGACACCGTGGAATTGGTGATGGCATTGGAAGACGAGTTTGGTATTGAAATCCCAGACGAAGATGCCGAGAAAATCAACACTGTGCAAAACGCGATTGATTACGCGTTGACCCACAAAAAAGCCTAACTACTAGGAATACCGCATGAGCCGTCGTCGCGTCGTCGTGACCGGCCTAGGTTGTATCAGCCCCGTGGGTAACACGGTAGCAGATGCCTGGGCCAATCTTTTGGCTGGTAAATCTGGCATTGCAAACATCACTCGTTTTGATGCATCTGCAATCAACTGCCATTTTGCTGGTGAAGTCAAAGATTTAGACCTTGACCAATACATCGCCCCGAAAGAGGCGCGTGCGATGGACAAGTTCATTCATTACGGCATAGCGGCGGCTATGCAAGCGGTTCAAGACTCAGGCTTGGCAACAGGCGAAGCTCTGAGCGAAGAAGAAGCGACCCGCATTGGGGTCGTGATCGGTTCTGGTATCGGTGGCTTGCCGCTGATTGAAGACATGCACAGCGAATACTTGAACAAAGGTGCGCGTCGCATTTCTCCATTCTTTGTGCCAGCGTCGATCATCAACATGATTTCTGGTCACGTGTCCATGCGTTACGGCTTTAAGGGCCCTAACTTGGCCGTGGTCACGGCCTGTACCACAGGCTTGCACAGCATTGGTGAAGCGGGTCGCCACATTGAGTACGGCGATGCCGACGTGATGATTGCTGGCGGCTCTGAATGCTGCATGTCACCACTGGGTGTCGGTGGTTTTGCTGCCATGCGCGCTTTGTCCACTCGCAATGATGACCCCGCTACAGCTTCGCGTCCCTGGGATCGTGACCGTGATGGTTTCGTCTTGGGTGAAGGTGCTGGTGTGTTGGTGCTCGAAGAGTACGAACACGCTAAAAAGCGTGGGGCCAAAATTTATGCAGAGTTGGGCGGTTACGGTTTAAGCGCCGATGCCGGTCACATGACTGCTCCCAACATGGATGGCCCCCGTCGCGCCATGCTCAGTGCGTTGCGCAATGCCGGGGTCAACCCTGATCAAGTCGATTACTTGAACGCGCACGGTACTTCTACCCCATTGGGTGATGTCAACGAAACCAACGCCATCAAAGCGGCGCTGGGTGATCACGCTAAAAAGACGGTTGTTAACTCGACCAAATCAATGACGGGTCACTTGTTGGGCGGTGCAGGTGGTATTGAGAGCGTGTTCACGGTCTTGGCCATCCATAACCAAAAGAGTCCACCCACCATCAACATCTTCAACCAAGATCCAGAGTGCGACTTGGACTACTGCGCGAATACCGCGCGTGACATGAAGATTGATGTGGCGCTCAAGAACAACTTCGGATTTGGCGGCACCAACGGCGCGTTAGTTTTCAAACGCGTCTAAGGCTTTCGCCATGCACAACGCCCCATCGGTTTCATATCCGGTGGGGCGTTGTGCTTTTCAGCGCAGACTTTACGTCGTCTTCACCGTGTTGATGTCAGCGGTGCTGCTGATTTGGGCGTTAAATCAGGGCTTGGGTTGGATGTGGTGGTTTGCCGCGTGTGTGTTCGTTTTAGGAACCTATTTGGGGTGGCACTCTTTGCGCCGCGCCGGTACATTGACTTGGGACGGTCATGCATGGTGCTTACACGATCAAGGTCTGCATTTGGATGATGCGTTGGGCGAAGTCAGTGTGTCTCTTGATCTGCAAAACACCTTGCTTTTGTGTTGGCGACCCACATCTGACACACTGCACACCAAGTCTGTTTTCTTATGGCTAGGTGTAGAGCATTCAGTTGCTCATTGGCAAGATTTGCGTCGCGCGGTGTACCAGCGCAAAGAAATGAATTGAAGGAAGAAATACATGGCACGTCCATTTGCATTGAATCGTTCTGTTTTCGTGAGCGTGGTGTGTACCGCGCTTTTGATCTGTGGCCAAAGTTTTGCTGTGGCACAACCGACCACGCCAGCCGTGGTGAGGGGGTTGCCTGACTTTACCGATTTGGTGGAGCAGGTCGGGCCCTCTGTTGTGAACATTCGTACGCTTGAGAAGGCGGCGCCACGTGATGTGCAAGGCAATGAGCCAGATGCGGAAATGCAGGAGTTTTTCCGTAGATTTTTTGGCGTTCCAATGCCGACTCCCAATACGCCTCGTCAGCAGCGTCCTAACCGCACGCCGTCACAGCCAGAAGAGGCGCAGCCTAAAGGTGTGGGTTCTGGCTTCATCTTGTCATCGGATGGCTATGTGATGACCAATGCGCATGTGGTCGAAGGGGCCGATCAGGTGGTGGTGACATTGACCGACAAACGTGAATTCAAAGCCCGTATTGTGGGGAGTGACAAGCGTACAGACGTGGCGGTTGTGAAAATTCAGGCCACAGGTCTGCCCGCGGTGAAGATTGGTGACGTGAGTCGTCTCAAAGTCGGTGAGTGGGTGATGGCGATTGGTTCACCTTTTGGTTTGGACAACACGGTCACAGCGGGCATCGTCAGCGCAAAGCAGCGTGACACCGGCGACTACTTGTCGTTCATTCAAACAGATGTCGCAATTAACCCCGGCAACTCAGGTGGGCCGCTGATTAATATGCGTGGAGAGGTCGTGGGTATCAACAGCCAAATCTATTCGCGCTCTGGTGGTTTCATGGGGATTTCATTTGCTATTCCAATTGACGAAGCCGTTCGTGTGAGTGATGAGTTACGTGCCACTGGCAAAGTGCAACGCGGTCGCTTGGGTGTGCAAATTGACCAAGTGAGCAAAGAGGTGGCTGAGTCGCTCGGGCTCGCGAAGGCTCAAGGTGCATTGGTGCGTGGTGTTGAGCAAGGCTCGCCCGCAGAGAAAGCGGGTTTAGAGCCGGGCGACATCATTTTGAAATTCGATGGCAAACCCATCGACAAATCCAGTGATCTACCGCGCATGGTGGGCAACACCAAACCTGGCACGCGCAGTGCTATTCAAGTGTGGCGGCGCGGTAGCTTGAAGGACATGCACATCACGGTGGGCGAGTTTGAGGTGGATAAACCCGTCAAGAAAGCATCGACGACAGAAAAGCCTCAAGCTGCTACTGTGAGCAAGGTTTTGGGGTTGACCGTGAGCGAATTGACCGATGCACAAAAGAACGAACTCAAACTGCGTGGCGGTGTGCGTGTCGATGCTGTGGCTGAACCCGCTGCACGTGCGGGCATTCAAGAAGGCGATGTGATTTTGGCTTTGGCGAACCTTGAAACGCCAAACGTGCAGGCGCTGGAAGCGCTAGTGACTAAGTTGGATCGCGCCAAGCCTGTGAGCCTGTTGATCCGCCGAGGTGAGTGGGCTCAATACACAGTCATTCGTCCTGCGCGTTAAACCCCTGCGAGAAAGTCGGGAATGAAGGACATTCCTCGCTTTTTTCAAAGCTGCGAAAAATCTTTTTAAGTTGGTACTTGCTAACTTAAATAAAGTGTTCAAGCCCTTTTTGTATAGAATTGGGGGGCTGAATGCGTTTTTGCGATATATCGCAAGCTCAAAACTCCACGATACGGGATTGGTTGATTGACTCCACAGGTGATCCACAGATCACCCACAAGTTGTTCCAAAACCCCTTTGTCAAAATGTTAATAAGTTGTGGATAAATTCATGTTGCGAACCCGCAACGAGGCCGTGGTCATCTCTAGACTGCTGTGCAATTCGGGGTTTTTGCCTACAATGAACTCCCAACTTATGCAGTTGCCATTGCTTGTTGGTTCTGGGCGCGTCAGCACATGACGCGCCCTTTTTTCATGCGCTTGTCCCTTTGAATTCAATCACTTAAGTGTCCCCGTTGATGAACAACATCAGAAACTTTTCAATCATTGCCCATATCGATCACGGCAAATCTACGCTGGCAGATCGATTGATTCAGCGTTGCGGAGGACTTGAAGAGCGTGACATGGAAGCGCAAGTTCTCGACTCAATGGACATCGAAAAAGAGCGTGGGATAACTATCAAAGCACAAACCGCTGCGCTGCAATACAAAGCCAAAGACGGTCAGATCTACAACCTGAATTTGATCGACACACCGGGGCACGTTGACTTCTCTTATGAAGTGTCGCGTTCACTCTCTGCGTGCGAAGGTGCGTTGTTGGTTGTCGATGCCAGCCAAGGTGTGGAAGCGCAAACTGTTGCTAACTGTTACACCGCACTCGACCTAGGTGTTGAAGTGCTGCCCGTGTTGAACAAAATGGATTTGCCCAACGCCGACCCAGACAATGCGAAAGCCGAAATCGAAGATGTCATTGGCATTGACGCGACCGATGCCATTCCTTGCTCTGCCAAAACAGGTTTGGGCATTGATGAAATCTTAGAAGCTGTGGTGGCTCACGTGCCGCCTCCCAAGGGCAACCCTGACGCACCTTTGCGCGCCATGATCATCGATAGCTGGTTTGACAGTTATGTCGGTGTCGTGATGTTGGTGCGAGTGGTCGATGGTCGCTTGGGCAAAGGCGAGCGTTTCAAAATGATGGCGACCAACGCCGTCTACAACGCCGACAACTTAGGTGTGTTCACACCCGCCAACGAGCCCCGTCAATCGCTTGAAGCAGGCCAAGTGGGCTACATCATTGCAGGTATCAAAGAGCTGCAAGCCGCCAAAGTGGGTGACACCATCACCTTAGAAAAGAAGCTGCCTAACAACCTCGGTCCCGCCGAGCAAGCTTTGCCCGGCTTTAAAGAAATTCAGCCTCAGGTGTTTGCGGGTCTGTATCCGACAGAGGCCAATCAATACGACGGTTTGCGTGATGCGTTGGAAAAACTCAAGCTCAACGATGCTTCGTTGCAATACGAGCCCGAAGTCTCGCAAGCGTTGGGCTTTGGTTTCCGTTGCGGTTTCTTGGGCCTGTTGCACATGGAAATCGTGCAAGAGCGCTTGGAGCGTGAGTTTGACCAAGACCTGATCACTACCGCACCCAGTGTGGTCTACCAAGTGGTGATGCCGGGCAACGAGGTGGTGATGGTGGAAAACCCATCCAAGATGCCTGATCAAGGCAAGTTGCACGAGATTCGTGAGCCTATCGTGACCGTTCACTTGTACATGCCGCAAGACTACGTGGGCGCGGTGATGACACTGGCCAACCAAAAGCGTGGTGTGCAAATGAACATGGCGTACCACGGTCGCCAAGTGATGCTCACCTATGAGATGCCCTTGGGCGAGATCGTGCTCGACTTCTTTGACAAGCTCAAATCTGTTTCACGCGGCTATGCCTCGATGGACTATGAGTTCAAAGAGTACCGCGCCTCTGATGTGGTGAAGGTCGATATCTTGCTCAATGGTGAGAAGGTTGATGCTTTGTCCATCATCGTGCACCGCACACAGGCTACGTACCGTGGTCGTGCTGTGGTGGCCAAGATGCGTGAGATCATCAGCCGTCAAATGTTTGACGTGGCGATTCAAGCCGCCATTGGTGCCAACATCATTGCGCGTGAAACCATCAAGGCTTTGCGCAAAAACGTGCTGGCAAAATGCTACGGTGGCGACATCAGCCGCAAACGCAAGCTGCTTGAGAAACAAAAAGCAGGTAAAAAACGCATGAAGCAAATTGGTTCAGTGGAAGTGCCACAAGAAGCCTTCTTGGCCATTTTGCAGGTGGAGGATTGATGGCTACGTTGACCGCATTCGTACTGGCTGCCTTTTTGGGCTACGCGGGTTTTTGGTATGTGGGCATGATTGAAGGCAACTTTGCTTTGCTCATGTTCATGGCCACGGTGGTCACTGGTATTTACTGGTTGGCCGAGCAGTTTTATTTCTTGCCACAGCGCAAAGCTGCAGCGGAGCGTTTGCAGGCCGAGGCTGACAAGCGCACAGCCGAGTTGCATGCCCAAGGCATCACCCAAACGGATGTGAACGTGACAGAGGCCAAAGAACGTCTGTACATGCAACCTTGGTGGTTGGATTGGACAGCGGGCTTGTTCCCTGTCATTGCCGTGGTGTTTGTGTTGCGTTCGTTCTTGTTCGAGCCCTTCAAGATTCCATCGGGTTCCATGATCCCCACTTTGCTGGTGGGTGACTTGATTTTGGTGAACAAATACCACTACGGCGTGCGTTTGCCTGTGCTCAACATCAAGCTCACAGAGGGTAATCCTGTGCAGCGCGGTGATGTGATGGTGTTTCGCTACCCCCCCAAGCCTAGCCTCGACTACATCAAGCGCGTGGTGGGTGTGCCCGGTGACGAAGTCGCGTATCTGAACAAACAACTCACCATCAATGGCCAGCCCGTGAGCAAAACGCCTCGTGCCGACTTCTTTGAAGAAGACAGCATGCGCTACATCTCGCAGTTTGAAGAACAGCTGCCATTGGGTACCCAGCCTGCAGAGATGAAGGGTGTGCGCACCCACAATTTGTTGAATGACAAAGACCGCCCTGCGTTCATACCGGGTGCGGATGACTTTGCCTTCAAAGAAAACTGTCATTACACCGTCGAAGGCGTGACCTGCAAAGTACCCGCAGGCCACTACTTCATGATGGGGGACAACCGCGACAACTCACTTGATTCGCGCTACTGGGGCTTTGTGCCAGAGAAAAACATTGTGGGCAAAGCCTTCTTTGTTTGGATGAACTTTGGCAGTTTCAAGCGCATCGGTTCTTTTGAATGACGACACGCGCACGTACAGCTCGCCCCAGCCTGTCTCAACCGCAAATTCTTGAGACGCTCCAAGCGCGCTTGGAATACACATTTCAAAACCCTGCGCTGTTGGCGCAGGCGTTGACCCATCGCAGCTTCAGCTCGGACCACAACGAACGTTTGGAGTTCTTGGGGGACTCCGTCCTCAACTTGGCGATTGCCAATTTGTTGTACCAACGGCTCAACACCTTGCCCGAGGGCGATCTCTCGCGCGTACGCGCCAACTTGGTCAAACAAGACACCTTGCATCACTTGGCTGTTGAGTTGGGTTTGTCTGGCATCTTGCGCTTGGGTGAGGGCGAGATGAACTCTGGCGGTCAAAAGCGCCCCTCCATCTTGGCAGATGCCTTAGAAGCCGTGCTCGGTGCGGTGTACCTTGATGCCGGCTACATGGCGGCAGATGCACTGGTGCGCCGCATTTTTGCCAAGGTCGAAATCAACCCTGAAATGCAAGCCGTTGGCAAAGATGCCAAAACGGAGTTACAAGAATGGCTGCAAGCACGCAAGTTCAAGCTGCCCATCTACCGCGTGGTCGGCACCTTGGGTGCTGCACACCGACAAACCTTTGATGTGGAATGTGAAGTTCCAGAACTAGCCCGCTGCGAGCGTGGCATTGGCGGCTCACGCCGCGCAGGAGAGCAAGCCGCCGCAGCAGCCATGCTCCAAGTAATTAAAGAGCTCAAATGACGGCAATACCTCCAAACAACGAACAAAGCCTGCAAGATATCGATGCCATGCTGGCTGCCAGCAAAGGCAACCGCGTGGTCGCCAGCCAAGCTGTGGTCGCACCCGCTGACCAACGCTGTGGCCTGATTGCCATCGTCGGCAAGCCCAACGTGGGCAAATCCACCTTGCTCAACGCCTTGGTGGGGCAAAAAATCAGCATCACCTCGCGCAAGGCGCAAACCACGCGTCACCGCATCACGGGCATGCGTACCGAAGGTGAGGCGCAGTTTGTGTTTGTGGACACCCCTGGCTTTCAAACCATTCACGGCAACGCGCTGAACAAATCGCTCAACAAAACCGTGCAAGGTGCGGTGGGCGATGTGGACTTGGTGTTGTTGGTGGTTGAGGCTGGTAGCTTTACGCCTGCCGATGAACGTGTGTTGTCGTTGCTGGCGCAAGGCATTCCCACACTGTTGATCGCCAACAAACTCGACTCGATGAAAAACCGCACCGAGATCATGCAGTGGCTGCAAGCCATGCAAGAGCGTCACCCGTTTGCCGAGATCGTTCCCATGTCGGCCAAGAACGACAAAGACGTGCAGCGTCTTTTGGGCATTTGCGAAAAGTATTTGCCTCAACAAGCGTGGATGTACGCCGCAGATGAGCTGACCGACCGCAGCGAAAAATTCATGGCCGCAGAAATGGTGCGTGAGAAGTTGTTCCGCTTGACGGGCGACGAGTTGCCCTACACCTCGACCGTCATCATTGACAAGTTCGAAGAGGAAAAGGGCAAGACCAAAGGTGTCAAACGTTTGGTGCGTATTGCCGCCACCATCGTGGTCGAGCGCGACGGTCACAAAGCCATGGTCATTGGCGACAAAGGCGAACGCTTGAAGCGCATGGGCATGGAAGCACGCACCGAGTTGGAAAAACTCTTCGATGCCAAAGTGTTCTTAGAACTGTGGGTCAAAGTGCGCTCGGGCTGGGCCGACGACGCAGCGCGGGTGCGTAGCTTTGGCTACGAGTAAGTCCAGCACGTTCACGATATCGCGTGGCATTCCACGCATCCACGACGAACCCGCGTTCGTGGTGCACCGTTACGACTGGAGTGAGTCCAGTTTGATTTTGGAAACCTTCACCCGTCACTTTGGACGGGTGGCTTTGGTGGCCAAGGGCGCTAAAAAACCCACCTCGAACTTCCGTCCTGTGTTGTTGCCTTTGCAGCCGCTGTACGTCAGCTATTCGGGCGATGCGGAGATTCGCACGCTCAAAGGTGCAGAGTGGGTGGGGGGGCACATCATGCCCACGGGCGAGGCGCTGTTGTCTGGCTACTACATCAACGAGTTGCTGCTGCGTTTGCTGGCGCGTGACGATCCACATCCTGCTTTGTTTGATCTGTACCGCCAAGTGGTGCAGGTTTTAGCTTCAGGTCACGAAGGCACGATTGCACCTGCGTTGCGTGCCTTCGAACTGCTGCTCTTGCGTGACATTGGTTTCTTGCCTGAACTCAACGCCCAAACCCTCACACTTTCACCGCTGCAATCAGACGCTTTGTATGTGTTGGTCGCTGAAGGAGGCTTACGCACCCACAGCACACAAGACCGTACGGGGCTAGCAGGCCGTGTGTGGTTGCAGCTGCATGACAGCCTTGCCACAGACACGCCATTCACGGCCACGTTGCGTTTGTGTGCAGAGTTGCCTGCTGAACAACGCAACGCCTTGCAGGGGCAATTGCGGGCTTTGCTGCACTACCATTGCGGGGTCAAAACTCTGCGCACGCGCCAGATGATGATTGATCTGCAATCGCTTTGATGAAACCCTTCCAACCCATGTCTCACGCTCACACAAATACCGCTTTGTCGGTCAACCTCAACAAAGTGGCCTTGGTGCGCAACACGCGCCATTTGGGGATTCCCAGCGTCACGCGTGCGGCCATCTTGTGTCTCGAGGCTGGCGCTGCAGGCATCACGGTTCACCCACGCCCAGATGCGCGTCACATTCGCACCGACGATGTGTATGACTTGGCCACCTTGCTCAAGGCTTGGCCTGACCGTGAGTTCAACATCGAAGGTAATCCGTTTCATAACCTGATGGATTTCGTGCGCCAAGTGCGTCCCCATCAAGTGACCTTTGTGCCAGACAGCGAAGGCCAGTTCACCAGTGACCACGGTTGGACCTTTCCGCAAGATGCTGAACGTCTAAAGCCCCTCATCGCCGAAGCCAAAGCTCTTGGCGTGCGCGTGAGCTTGTTTATGGACCCTGTTCCACAAGCCATGGCTGCGGCCAAGGCTGTAGGGGCAGACCGCGTAGAGCTGTACACCGAGACTTATGCCTCAGCCTATGGCACGCCTCAGCAAGCCGATGTGTTGGCTGCTTTCAAAGCCACCGCAGAAGCTGCATTGGAAGTGGGCCTTGGCATCAACGCGGGCCACGACTTGAACCGCGACAACTTGCACACTTTCTTGACCACCGTGCCCGGTGTGCAAGAAGTGTCAATTGGTCACGCCTTGATTGCTGATGCACTCGAGCTGGGTTACACCGAAACCATTCGCGCTTATCGCGCTTGTTTGCCTGCATGATTTACGGCGTTGGCACTGACATTTGCGACATTCGCCGCATTCGTGCGTCGCTGGACAAGCACGGTGAACGCTTTGCACAAAAGGTGCTCAGTGACAACGAGCTCAAAACCTACCGTGCCCGCAGCGAGCGTTGGCCCGAACGCGGTGTGCGTTATGTGGCCACGCGCTTCTCCGCCAAAGAAGCCTTTAGCAAAGCCGTGGGCTTGGGCATGCGCATGCCCATGACGTGGCGTTTGTGCGAAGTGGCCAAGCTGCCCAGTGGTCAGCCTGTCATCGTGCTGCACGGTGTGCTCAAAGAATGGTTTGAAGCCCAAGGTCTGAGCGCCCATGTCAGCGTGAGCGACGAGTCAGACTACGCCACCAGTTATTGTGTTGTTGAAAAGAACAGCTAAAGCAAACATCAGATTTATGTCTCACCACGCCCCCCTTATTCTTGACATCGCTGGCACGCAGCTCACTGCGGCTGACCGTAAACGCTTGAAGCACCCACTCACCGGCGGTGTGATTTTGTTTGGCCGCAACTGGGCCAATCGCCAACAGCTCACGCAGTTGTGCGCGGACATCAAGTCCGTGCGCCAAGACCTGTTGATTTGTGTCGACCACGAAGGCGGTCGTGTGCAACGTTTTCGCACCGATGGCTTCACCCACATTCCGCCCATGCGTGCCTTGGGTGAGTTGTGGATGCGCGATAAAAAAGGCCAGCCTGGAAGTGGTGCCATGGCCGCGATGGATGCGGCCACCGCCAGTGGCTATGTGCTGGCCAGCGAGTTGCGCGCGTGTGGCGTGGACTTCAGCTTCACCCCTGTGCTTGATCTGGATCACGGCGAGAGCGGTGTGATTGGCGACCGTTCGTTTCACCGCGACCCACGCGTGGCCACCACGCTCGCCAAGAGTGTGATGCATGGTCTGTTACTGGCGGGCATGGCCAACTGTGGCAAACACTTTCCAGGCCACGGCTTTGTGAAGGCCGATTCGCATGTGGACATTCCAGTCGACAAACGCAGCCTCAAAGCCATTCTCGGTGACTGCGCTTTGCCTTACCAATGGCTCACCACCACGCTCACCAGCGTCATGCCTGCGCATGTCATTTATCCCAAAGTGGATGCCTTGCCCGCAGGTTTCTCACCGCGTTGGTTGCAAGACATCTTGCGTGGTCAGCTTCGCTTCAATGGCGCGATCTTCAGCGATGATTTGTCGATGGAAGGCGCACGCCGCATCGAAGGTCAGCCTGTCAGTTTTGCGCAGGCGGGTGTGGCCGCGTTGAACGCGGGCTGTGACTTGGTGCTGCTGTGCAACCAAAGCCTCGGTGATGGTCATGCCGTGGATGGCATGCTCGACGGCTTGACCGAACGACTGGTTAAAAATCAATGGCATGCCAGTGACGCGAGCGAACAACGTCGCCGCGCGCTGCTGCCCAAAACTTCGCCGCTAGCTTGGGACGCGCTGATGACTCACCCCGCATACTTGCGGGCTTTGGACCTGTTGCCTTAAGCCGCACACGCCCACACTCTTTACGAAAGCTCACATGGCAACGCCCAATTACAACTACGAAAAACGTCAACGCGAGCTGGCCAAGAAAAAGAAGAAAGAAGAGAAGTTGCGTGAACGCGAAACCCGCAAAAACTCACCCGAGGGTGAGGTGGAGCAAGACCCAGATCACGCACAAAACCCAGATGGCGAAATGCCTGCGGTGAGCGAAAATCAACCTTGATTTTTTAGGAGTTCAGCCATGTTTCCTTCACGTCGTCACCTTGCTGTTTTAGCCTTGGCCCTGAGCTGCGGCTTCGCAGCGGCTCAAACCACCAAGCCGATCAAGTTGATGGTTGGTTTTCCTCCAGGGGGAGGCACAGACGCCGTAGCGCGCATCTTGGCGGAGAAGCTCAAAGACGAACTGGGTGTGCCCGTGGTGGTTGACAACAAACCAGGGGCCGGTGGTCAACTGGCAGCGCAAGCGTTGAAGGTGGCGCCTGCCGATGGCACAGTGTTATTTCTCTCACACGACCACACCATTTCCATCTTGCCCTTGGTGGTCAAGAACCCTGGTTACGACCCTGCACATGACTTTGCGCCTGTCGCGGGTTTTGCCACGTTTGTGAATGCGTACGCTGTGTCAGGCGGCACACCGGCCAAATCGTTCAGCGAGTATGTGGCTTGGGTCAAAGCCCAAAGCGGCAAAGGCGCTGTGGGCATTCCTGCCCCGGCCTCCACACCTGAATTTTTGGTCAAGGTGGTGGGCGATAAATTCAAACTCGATTTGATCTCCGCCCCTTACCGTGGTAGCGCGCCCATGATGGCCGATATGTTGGGCAACCAAATTGCCGCAGGCGTGGGCTCAGTGCCTGACTTCATCGAGAACCACAAGGCGGGCAAACTGAACATCGTGGCTGTGCTGGGCTCAAAGCGCCAAGCCTCTTTGCCCGATGTCCCCACCTTTGCTGAACTTGGCTTGAGCGGTTTAGAAGACATGCCTTACTACGGCATCTTTGCGCCTGCTGCTACGCCGCAAGCCACCATCAACCACTTTGGCGTGGCGTTGTCCAAAGTGTTGGCCATGTCTGATGTGCATGAACACCTCACCAAAATGGGCTTGACCGTGGGCTATATGAACTCACACCAACTAGAGCAACGCGAACGCGCTTACACGCAGGTGTGGGCCAAGATGATCAAGAGCAGCGGCTTTCAACCGCAATAAAACATGGCAATACCTTGGCTCTCTGCGCTCAAAGTCATCCCTTGGGGGGATGTGATGTCTCACGCACCCAGCGTGCTTGAAAAGGCCCGTGACTTGATCGCGCGCAAGCATACAGACGCTGCACCGCAGCCGATGGCCACGCCCAATGCACACGACGATGTGCCGAGCTTGGGCGAGTTGAAAAATCGTTTACTCACAGCCCAGATGCAAATCGACGCGTTGCAGCAAAGTCAAACTCAGCTTGCACAAACCGTGTCTGAGTTGGCTGAGCAAAACGCGGGCTTGGTGTCGGCGGTGAGCACACTTCGGCAAACCATCCGCCTGCTGGTGGGTGGACTGGTGTTGGCTTTTGTGGGTTTAGGTGCTGTGGCGTACAGCCGATTTTTCTAAACAGACTTCGCCAACGAAAACGCCTCCTGATCAGGAGACGTTTTGCTTTTGAGCGAGGCGTTTAAGCTTCGCGGCGCAAAGCAGGGAACAAGATGACATCACGGATGCTGGGGCTGTCAGTGAGCAACATCATCAAACGGTCAATGCCAATGCCGCAGCCGCCTGTGGGGGGCATGCCGTATTCGAGGGCACGCACAAAGTCGTGGTCGTAGAACATGGCTTCGTCATCGCCGCTGTCTTTGGCGGCCACTTGGGCATGAAAGCGGGCGGCTTGGTCTTCGGCATCGTTCAACTCGCTGAAACCGTTGCCGAACTCGCGGCCTGTGATGTAGAGCTCAAAGCGCTCGGTCACATCAGGCTTGGCATCGCTGGCGCGTGCCAAAGGTGAAATTTCCACTGGGTGTTCGCAGATGAAGGTGGGCTGCCACAGCTTTTCTTCCACGGTTTCTTCAAAGTACATCACTTGCAAGCTGGCCAAGCTGCGGGTGCTGAGTTTGTCTTTGTCTTCTTTGAAACCGAGTTTCTTCAGGGCGTTGATCAGCCACTCGCTGTTGTCCACGTTGTCACCCGCTTCGGTGTGCTTAAGGATGGCTTCGCGGATGGTCAGGCGCTCGAACGGTTGGCTCAGATCGACGGGCTTGCCACCGTAGGTGAGCAGTGTGGTGCCAGCGGCTTTCATGGCAGCATCGCGCACCAGTTCTTCAGTGAAGCTCATCAGGTCTTGGTAGTTCCAATATGCGGCGTAGAACTCCATCATGGTGAACTCGGGGTTGTGACGCACCGAGATACCTTCGTTACGGAAGTTACGGTTGATCTCGAACACGCGTTCAAAACCACCCACGATCAAGCGCTTCAAGTACAACTCGGGCGCGATGCGCAAGAACATTTCTTGGTCCAGCGCGTTGTGGTGTGTGGTGAATGGCTTGGCATTTGCGCCGCCTGGGATGGGGTGCAGCATGGGCGTTTCGACTTCGAGGAAGTTGTGTTGCACCATGAACTCACGAATGCCGCTGACCGCTTTGCTGCGTGCCATGAAGCGCTTGCGAGCGGTTTCGTCCGTCATCAAATCGACGTAGCGTTGGCGGTATTTGATTTCTTGGTCTGCCACGCCGTGGAACTTGTCGGGCATGGGGCGCAGGCTCTTGGTCAGCATGCGGATGCTGGTGGCGTGGATCGACAACTCGCCTGTGCGGGTTTTGAACAACTTGCCTTCGCATGCCACGATGTCGCCCAAGTCCCAGTGTTTGAAGTCGGCGTAGAGCGTTTCGCTCACGTCATCACGGGTTACGTAGATCTGAATGCGGCCTGTGCTGTCTTGCAGTGTGGCAAAGCTTGCCTTGCCCATCACGCGCTTGAGCATCATGCGGCCCGCGACTTTGGCGAACTGGCCTTCTTCGGTCAACACCTCGGCCGTTTTGTCGCCATGTAACTCGTGCAACGTAGCGGCATGATGCGCGGGTTTGAAATCGTTGGGGAAGGCAACGCCTTGGCCCTGCGCTTGACGCTCGCGCATGACCTTGAGCTTCTCGCGGCGCTCGGCAATGAGTTGGTTTTCGTCGACGGGAGCGGCTTCGGGCGTGGCGGGGGTGTTGTTGTGAGACATCTAAAGGAGCGTAAGTAGGGGAAGGGCTGCCGACCAACGTGAAAGGCAGCAAGCAGTGCATTTTAAGTGGAAGGATTGAACGGTTTGCCCGTCTAGAAAGTTCTTGTAATGCTTCGACTGCCGCACCCAAAAGTTCGCTTCGACCTTTTGGGTGCAATTTCGAGAGTTATTTATTGAGTCAGTTAAGACTTCTTTGGCTACTTAATTCAAAAAGAAGTGTTGCGCCGTATTTATCGCTAAGTCCTATTTGATAGCGCAAAGGAATTTTGGTTTGTTCGTCAATCCATATTTCAAAATTTGCATTGTCATTTGCAGTTACTTTTTTGAAATAACGCTTTGCTTTGTATTTCTTTCCGTCTATTGAGATATCTGAAACTTCAGCTGGATCAAAAATCATTAATTTATTTGATTTTGAATTATTGACAAGAAATGAAGTTGTTTTTTTCTTTCCAACACCCTCATAAACGACACTAAGCATATCGTATACATCTTGGTTTATTTTTTCAGAATTTTCTAGTTTTACACCATCATAAAAACTACTTTTCATGATTTTGTAGTCATTTCTAGATGTTGTCTTTGATGCATCGCCTCTTTTCTCAGAATATGAGATCGATAAAAATCCATTTTTTGTAGCTTCGCTTAATGATTCTCGACGCAAAGTTTTATCACCGATAACATAACCAATCATAGTAACTGGACTGATAACTGATACAACTTTTAATTTGGAGGTATCTTTTTCAACAATATCAATCACGTTCCCTGCATGAAAATCACCTTTTACAAAAGATAAGGTCTTGTCGTAAATTGTCGGATCTTCACCATTTGCTTTAAGGATTTTTTCTCTCTTTTTGAAGTCAACTTTTACGATTAGCTTATATTTATATTCGGTCTTTGACGAGGTTTTATTAGTTGACTCTTGGGCAAAAGACAGAGACGCATAAATGGCTAAAAATAAAAATACTAATTTTGATAGTTTAATTTTGTATTGATACATGGTCATGCTTCTTTGGGTCGATTGTTGAAGTTGGTTTTTATGGTTATTGTTAATGCATAAATAAATCCAATGATCAGTCCAAATGCAGCACCTAAGCTAATGTGCTTGAGTAGTGAATTGCGTTTTACCTTAATTGGGGTTTGTTCACCAAGACCTGTTTGAAATTTGGATTGAATGTTTGCAATTTCAGTGTCAATCTTTTTAAGTGCCATCGACTGACGCAGTGCTTCTTGATTGTCAGTTGATGTTATTTTCATTTCAGTATTTATTCTCTTTCTGATATTAGAAAGAATTGCGAATCCATCATGATTTTTATCTGATGAGTTAAAGAACTCATCCGTCAGCTTGTTTTTTAATACTAGAAATGAACGCTCATCTTTGATTCGCTCAATAATTTCATTTTGTGCCGCAATGTCTGAATATATTGCAATGAGTTGAGTGTTAATGGGCAGGTACTTGCTTCCAGACTCTTTAGGATCAAGCACTTGGCTGTTAATTGTGGTCGTATTTTGCTGAAACTTATTTTTAATTTCTTCTAAATTTTTCGCTTTATTCTTCATGTAGTTGATTTCAATAATTCCACCTTGTTCGTTTTTATCTAGTTCTGAATTTTTTGTTTCAACATCTAATTTATAACGTTGAAATAAATCTCTAGCCATAATTAGAGTTGATGAGCGCTTGAAAAAATCAATGATATTTTCAATTTTTTCTACGACAGCTTTTTCTGAGTTTTCCTCAGTAGTTATTGAAAAACTTAAGATTCTATTTTCTTTAGAATTCAATTCTTGAACTTCCTTTACATCAGCTCTTGTAATGGCAAAATTTGGTTTAAAGTTTTTTTGCCACCATTCATCATTTGAAAGTTCACGCATATATTCAAGTTCTGAATGTTGAGCGATGCGTGGTAACTCAATTTGCAGTCTTTTTAACAGAACAAAATCAAGCGAACCATCATTTGTAACAATTGCAGAAGCACTAAAGTTTGCCATTTGGAAAAATGTGGCGACACCCAATATGATTCCTGTTGCGATACAGGTAACAAATTTTTTCATGTTCGTGTTAAAAAACGCCAATATTTCAATATACGAAATATCTTGTTCGTGATCGATTTTCATAGCTTCTTATCAAATATAAAATTGATATCATATATCATTATTAATGTTTCAAGTGCGGAATTTGCTCATTTATGCATTCTAATGTACTAATTATCGGTGTATTTTTATCATGTTAAATATGATCAAGCACCGTTTATCGATGCATATTGCTCTGCTCACACTGGTGACGATGATCGCCTTCGCTGGTAACTCGGTGTTGTGCCGCATGGCTTTGAAGCACACCACGATTGACGCAGTCATGTTCACCTCGATTCGACTGGTCTCAGGGGCTGTGGTGCTTGGGCTGATCGTTCGCTTCGTGCGTTCAGGGCGCACGGGCACAGGCAACTGGTGGTCGGCGCTGGCATTGTTTGCATATGCAGCGGGGTTTTCGTTGGCCTATGTCAGCCTGAGTGCCGCCACGGGCGCGTTGCTGTTGTTTGGTTCGGTGCAAGCCACGATGATTAGCCGTGGTATTTGGCAGGGCGAGAGGCTGGCTCATCAGCAATGGTTAGGTCTTGTGTTGGCATTAGCAGGTTTGGTGGGGCTGATGCTGCCGGGCTTGGCTGCGCCACACTTGCTGGGCGCTGCGCTGATGGTGTTGGCTGGAGCGGCGTGGGGCGTGTATTCGTTGCGTGGCAAGGGTGCTGGTGATCCCACGCTGGTGACGGCAGGCAATTTTTGGCGGGCGGCAGTGCTTGCGCTCGTGTTGAGCTGGCTAACGCGTTCAAGTCTGAATTGGGACGTCGACGGTGTTGCCTACGCCGTTGCATCAGGCGCGGTGACATCTGGCTTAGGCTACGCGCTTTGGTATTCGGTGCTGCCTGCACTCAAGGCCACGCAAGCTGCCACGATTCAGCTGAGTGTTCCCGTCATTGCGGCACTGGGTGGTGTGGTTTTTTTGGGCGAGGTGGTGAGCATGCAGTTTGTGTTGGCTTCTGTCGCCATACTGGGTGGTATTGCGCTGGTCATTTGGGGCAAGCGGGCCTGAGCGAGCACCATGAAAAAAGCCACCGCTTTTCAGCGGTGGCCCGTCCAACTTAGCCTAGCACCCAATGCAATCATCCAAGGCTACAAAGTGCATCAACCAAGGCTTTGATAATATTTCAAAAATATCAAAATATTGATTAAGCCACCGCATCTGCAGGTTGACGTTGCAACATCGCCAGTGTGCTGGCGATGGTCTTGCGCAGTTCGCGGCGGTCACAAATCATGTCAATCGCGCCTTTTTCCTGCAAGAACTCAGCACGTTGGAAGCCTGCTGGCAAGGTCACACGGACGGTGTTTTCAATCACGCGTGGGCCGGCAAAGCCAATCAGGGCGTTAGGTTCAGCAATGACCACGTCACCCACGAACGCAAAGCCTGCTGACACACCGCCCATGGTGGGGTCGGTCAACACGCTGATGTAAGGTAAACCTTTTTTGGCCAAGCGGGTGAGCGAGGCATTGGTTTTGGCCATTTGCATGAGGGACAGCAAACCCTCTTGCATGCGTGCGCCGCCGGTGGCAGTAAAGCAAATGAACGGCACCTTTTGCTCGATGGCCGTGTGCACGCCGCGCACAAAGCGCTCGCCCACCACCGAGCCCATTGAGCCGCCCATGAAGTCAAATTCAAAGCAGGCCACGACCACATTGATGTTGTGCACCGCACCGCCCATGACCACCAAAGCGTCAGTTTCACCGGTGTTTTGCATGGCTTCTTTGAGGCGCTCTGGGTATTTGCGGCTATCTTTGAATTTCAACGCATCCACGGGCAGCACTTCTTGGCCCACTTCGTAGCGGCCTTCGGCGTCGAGGAACATGTCCAGACGGTCGCGCGCGCTCATGCGGTGGTGGTGACTGCAAGTGGGGCAGACGTTGTGGTTGGCTTGCAAGTCGCTCTTGTAGAGCACGGTCTCGCAGCTGGGGCACTTCACCCACACGCCTTCAGGCACGCTGCGGCGCTCAGACGGTTCGGTGTGTTGAATTTTTGGGGGAAGCAGTTTTTCGAGCCAACTCATGGTGAGCCTTTCGTCAGTTCTTTTGGAATAGGTTGATTTTAACGGGCGGGGTCGCTTCGGCTGAAAGGGGCGCTTTAAGCGTCCAACGCTTGGCGAATGCCTGCTAAAAAGTCGTGGGCAGCAGCCACTTCTTGGCCCGCTGGCGCAGCTTCAAGCAGCTGGATGATGCGGCTGCCAATCACCACGGCATCGGCCACGCGACCGACGGCAGTGGCGGTCGCGGCATCGCGGATGCCAAAGCCCACTCCGACGGGAATGTGTACGTGTTGGCGAATGCGCGGCAGCATGGCTTCCACGGCATCGGTGTCGAGGTTGCCAGCGCCTGTCACGCCTTTGAGCGAGACGTAATACACATAGCCGCTGGCAATGCGTGCCACTTGTTCCATGCGTTGGTCGGTGCTGGTGGGCGCGAGCAAAAAGATCAGGTCCATGCTGTGCGCGCGCAGGGTGGCGACAAACTCTTCGCACTCTTCGGGTGGGTAGTCGACGATGAGCACACCGTCCACGCCCGCAGCAGACGCATCTTTGACGAACGAGTCTTGGCCGTGTTTGAGGTTGTAGCACTCCACGGGGTTGGCGTAGCCCATTAGCACCACGGGGGTGGTGTTGTTGGTCTTGCGGAACTCGCGCACCATCTCTAGCACTTGGCTCGTGCCAATGCCAAAACGCAGCGCGGCTTCGCCTGCTTTTTGAATCACTGCGCCATCGGCCATCGGGTCGCTAAAAGGCACACCCAGTTCGATGATGTCAGCGCCTGCATCCACCATGCCGTGCATGAGGGCGGGCGTGATGTTGGCTTGCGGGAAGCCGGCCATCACATAGGGGATGAGGGCTTTGCGGCCTTGGGCTTGGAGGGCGGAGAGGGTGGCGTCAATACGGCTCATGGTGCAGCTCACTTCACAATTTTCACGGTTTGTTCTGTCGGGCCACCTTTGACCGATTGGCCTTGGCAGCTGGGGCGACAGAAAAAGTCAGCGCCGCTCAGGTCGGCCACGGTGCCAATGTCTTTGTCGCCACGGCCAGAGAGGTTGACCAAGATGGACTGTTCGGGCTTCATGGTCTTGGCCAGCTTCATGGCGTAGGCAACAGCGTGGCTCGATTCCAGTGCGGGAATGATGCCTTCGGTACGGCACAGGTAATGGAAGGCTTCCAGTGCTTCTTTGTCGGTGATGCCCACGTATTCAGCGCGGCCAATGTCTTTGAGGAACGCGTGTTCGGGGCCCACGCCGGGGTAGTCGAGTCCAGCGCTGACGCTGTGCGTCTCAGTGATTTGACCGTTCTCGTCTTGCAAGATGTAGGTGCGGTTGCCATGCAGAACGCCAGGTGCACCCAATTGCAGCGAGCATGAGTGACGGCCTGTGTCCATGCCTTCACCAGCGGCTTCTACGCCAATGAGTCGGGTTTTTTCGTAGTTAATATAAGGGTAGAAAATGCCCATGGCATTGCTGCCTCCGCCCACACAAGCCACTACCACATCGGGTTGTTCCTCGGCCATCTTCAGGCTCTTGAACATTTCTGGCATTTGCGTGAGGCACTCTTCGCCAATCACGCTTTGGAAGTCGCGCACCATCATCGGGTAGGGGTGTGGGCCAGCCACCGTACCGATGATGTAAAAGGTGTTGTCGACGTTGGCCACCCAGTCACGCATGGCTTCGTTCAGCGCGTCTTTGAGGGTGCGACTGCCACTCTCCACGGGCACCACGGTCGCGCCCAAGAGCTTCATGCGGTACACGTTGGGGCTTTGACGTTTCACGTCTTCTGCGCCCATGTAGACCACGCATTCCAAACCGTAACGTGCGCAAATGGTGGCAGTGGCTACGCCATGTTGACCCGCACCCGTTTCGGCAATCACGCGTGGCTTGCCCATGCGCTTGGCAAGCATGGCTTGGCCGATGGTGTTGTTGATCTTGTGAGCGCCTGTGTGGTTGAGGTCTTCACGCTTCAAAAAGATTTGTGCGCCCCCCATTTCGCGGCTCATGCGCGCAGCGTGGTACACGGGCGATGGGCGACCTACAAAGTGGGCAAGCTCGCTTTTGAACTCGGCAATGAATTCGGGGTCATGTTGGTATTTGGCGTAAGCCTCTTTCAGCTCTTCGATGGCGTGGGTCAGCGTTTCGCTGATGAAGCTGCCACCGTAAATGCCAAAGTGGCCTTTGGCGTCGGGTTGTTGGTAGTTCGACATAGGGTGCCTACAAAAATTGCCTTGGCGCTAGAGTGCCCAAGTGTTTCAAACAAAAAAAGGAGCTGGTTTAGAGCGATGGCTCTGCGTCTGCTGCGCGAACGGCGCTGACAAACGCGTGAATCTTGGCCGCATCTTTGATGCCTTTGGCCGATTCCACGCCAGAACTCACGTCAACCGCCAGCGACAGGCCGCGGTTACGCAAAGCGCGAATGCCGTCGGTCACGTTGGCAGCGTTGAGTCCACCAGACAAGACGAGGTGAGCGTTGACGTTTGGAGGAAGCTGTGACCAATTGAATGTTTTGCCGCCGCCGCCGTAGCCGTCGACATGCGCGTCGAGCAGCACCGCTTGGGCATTTGAGTAATCTTGGGCGTATTTTAAGAGGTCAAAGGGCGCTTCGCCCGCAGGGGTTTCTAGAGGAATACGCGCGGCCCGCATCCAGCGACAGCGCAGCGTCTGGGCGATTTTGCGGCATTGATCCGGCGTTTCATCGCCATGAAATTGCAGCCAAGCACCCGGCACATGGGTGCAGGCATGGGTGATGACATCCAGCGTTTCGTTGACAAACAGCAGCACGGGCGTGACAAAAGCGGGTAAGCGTTTGGCTAATTCAGCCGCGCGTTCAACAGTCACGGCGCGCGGACTTTTGGCATACATCACAAAGCCGATGGCATCGACACCGGCGGCAACGGCGGTGTCGATGTCTTGCTCACGGGTGAGGCCGCAAATTTTGATACGCGTACGGTTCATGGCAATCCATCATACGCAGGGGTTCGGTCAGGCAAGTCCCAGTGCGCGTCGTAACGCGGTCCTAAGAAATACAAACCGTCCGGGCTGAAGGTGGGGGCCGCTGCGTCGCGGTCACGGGCGGCCAGCACCTCGGCCATCCACTCCGGTGGTTTGTCGCCTGTGCCAATTTTGACAAAGCAGCCCATGAGGTTACGAATCATGTGGTGCAAAAAGGCGCTGGCCTCAAACTCAAAGCGCCATACGGCTGAATTAGGGTTGGTGCTTTTGCGCGTGATGTCGATGCGCGTCATGATTTTGACAGGCGTGAGGGCTTGGCAGCTGGAGGCTCGGAATGAGCTGAAGTCGTGCTCGCCCATCAAATACTGTGCAGCTTGTTGCATGGCTTCTAGGTTGAGCGGGCGATACACCCAACCCACGCGCCCCACTTCAACGCTGGGACGCACCGCCGATTCCAACACCACATACGCATAACGACGGGCGATGGCGCTGCCACGGCAGTGAAAGTCGCGCGGCATTTCTCGCGCCCATTGCACGGCGATGTCGAGTGGTAAATAACGGTTGGTCCCACGCACCCATGAGTAGGGCGTGCGTACCAGCTCGGTGTCAAAGTGAATCACTTGCATGAGGCCATGCACACCCGCATCGGTGCGGCCTGCGCACAACGTAGAGACGGGTGTTTGGGTGAACTTGTGTAGGGCTTTTTCAAGCTTGTCCTGCACTGTTTTGCCAGATATTTGGCTTTGCCAGCCTTCGTAGGCTTGGCCGTTGTAGCTCAAGCCCATTGCGATGCGCATGGCGTTAGCCTCGTTCGGCCAGCCACTGCAGGGCTTGTTCTTTTTCGGCACCGGTGGCTTCGTTGGCTACTTCTTCCATCAAAGCGCGACTGGTGTGACGTTGGCCCAAGTTCCACAGCTCTTGCGCCAAATCGATGCGTACTTGGTAAGGGCTTTCAACCGGATCGTCCAAATCCAAGGAAATATTGGGAATTCCCATGGTCGGGCGCGCCGGTTGCTTGGCGCTGCCGGCGTGTTCTTCAGCCGGTTGTTCATCCACACGGGTGTGCGCATGGTCATGCGGGTGTTCGTGGGTGTCGTTCACATGCATGGCCACATCGTGGATATAGCCGCGCTCTGCGGGCAGACTGCCTAGATCTGGCAAGTCCAAGTTGAATGGGACGTCAAGTGGAGGCAAACCATGGATGTTGTCCGCGCCTTCGGCTTTTTTCAACGCACGGCGACGCCATAGACCTACCAAAACCAACAAAGCAGCCAAGCTGCCAGCTCCGACGGGGGTGAGGCTGTGCTCGCGCAAGGTGTTGAGCCATTCGCTGTTGGCAGATGCAGCGCTAGCAGGCATGTCTGCAGGCAACACACCAGAAGACGCGGTTTCAGGTGCTGCTGTGCCCGCAGCCGTGGCCGCAGCAATTTTGCCGAGTTCGGCAATGTTGCGACTCAACTCAGCGGCGCGTGTGGCCACGTCTTGGGCTGCACGTTGTTGCGCGATCTTTTCTTCCGCTGCCGCTTCTTTGCTGCCGGGTTTGGCCAAGGTCAACTTGTCTTGGTTGGTCTTGGCGTTGTTGTTTTGAACTTTGGCTTCGAGCTTACCCGCGCTGTCGCGGGCGGCTTTGGGTACCGCGCCGCCAGGGGCGCGTGCGGCCAGTTCAGCGCGGTAGGCTTCAAAGTCCTTTGTTTGAACTTGAATTTGGCGCGTCGCTTCATCGCGCGACACAGCTTTGGCATCTTGCTCGGTAGGCAAGGTCAGCAAAGCGCCTTCTTTCATGCGGTTGATGTTGGACTCGACAAACGCATGGGGGTTGCTGTGCAGCAACGCAAGCAGCATTTGCTCCAGTGACACGTCTTGCGGCACGCTGCTCGCCATCAGGTCGCTGGCGGTATCGCCGCGCTTGACAACCACTTGTCCTTGCAGGTTCGTGCTTTGAAGCAGAGGTGTGTCAGACGATTTTTTGGCATTGCTGCCATCGTCGAGCGAGACACTCACATCACGCAGTAGGCGGCCTGTGGCCCAGCGGAAATCAATCAGCAAATCTAAGAAGTTAGTGCTGACGGGTTGTTTGCTGGTGATTTTCAGATAAGGGCGACCACGGTCGCGGCGCAACAACTGCACTTGAATATCAAGGGCTTGGTTGTTGACAAGCGGCACATCCACTTTTGAGGCTTTGTACACCTCAGGGTTCGCCATCGTGGCCTGAAGGTCGATTTGTTCGGCGATGGCGATTTCGCTGATATCGATCTCAACGCGCAAAGCTTCGCCTTGCTTGCTTTGCACGATGGGACGACTCAAGGTCAGCGCCTGTGCACTGCCGAGCATCGACAGTGACAGGACAGCCCACAACGCAGATCGCTGGAACAAATGAGATGCGGAGCGGTGGGCTTTCTTCATGGCCGGCGATATTACTTGGTTTTACGCTTCGAGCAGGATGCGCAGCATGCGGCGCAATGGCTCAGCCGCACCCCACAAGAGCTGGTCACCCACGGTGAATGCGCCCAAGTAGTCGTTGCCCATCGCCATTTTGTGCAGGCGACCCACTGGCACAGTCAGCGTGCCGGTCACGGCAGCAGGTGTCAGGTCACGTTCGCTGATTTCGCGCACGTTGGGCACCACTTTGACCCAATCATTCGCGCTGGCCAAGATGCTTTCGATCTCGTCCATCGGCACGTCTTTTTTCAGTTTGATGGTCAAACCTTGTGAGTGGCAGCGCATGGCACCGATGCGCACGCACAAACCGTCGATAGGAATAGAGCCTGCGGTGCGGAACGCTGGGTTGCCCAAGATCTTGTTGCACTCAGCGCCGCCCTTCCACTCTTCCTTGCTTTGGCCGTGTTCCACAGGCACGTCGATCCAAGGGATCAAGCTGCCAGCCAAGGCGGTGTTGCGGAAATTTTTGGTGGGGAACTCAGCACTGCGCATCGTGGCGGCCACTTTGCGGTCAATGTCCAAGATGGCGGAAGACGGGTTGGCCAAGTCGTCTTTCACGGCGTCGTGCAAAGCGCCCATTTGGCTCAGCAACTCGCGCATGTTTTGTGCGCCCGCGCCCGAAGCCGCTTGGTAAGTCATGGCGCTGACCCACTCGACCAGGTTGTGTTGGAACAAACCGCCCAAACCCATGAGCATCAAGCTCACGGTGCAGTTGCCACCGATCCAGTTTTTGCCGCCTTTGCCCAACGCGCTGTCGATGACGTTGCGGTTGACGGGGTCCAAGATGATCACGGCATCATCGGCCATGCGCAGGCTAGAGGCTGCGTCGATCCAGTGGCCGTTCCAGCCCGCTGCGCGCAATTTTGGATAGACCTCTTTGGTGTAGTCGCCGCCTTGGCAGGTCAAAACGATGTCGCACTTTTTCAGGGCTTCAATGTCGTTGGCATCTTTGAGCGTGGTTTCGTTTTTGGCTTGTGCAGGGGCTTTGCCACCTGCGTTAGACGTAGAGAAGAACACGGGTTCGATCAGATCGAAATCTTTTTCTTGAACCATGCGGTCGATCAGCACCGAGCCGACCATGCCACGCCAACCGACTAAACCTACTAACTTGCTCATTTTTCAACGCCTTTTCAAATGTAGAAAACAGTGCCAGACCTGACTGTTTGCCCGGCTCGTCTGGCCGGGGGGCGCACGACGAACCGGAGCTGATTAGCCCTTAATGGTCGTGGTTTTGATGGTGATTGCACGCGCGCTTGCAACTACCAGTGAGGTGGTTGCGAAGTTCAGAGAGAACGAACGGGCGTGAAACATGACAGGAATTGTAGTGGATGAGGCCTTCAGCCTAGCTGACAGATTTAGAGGCTAAAGTCTGAATAGCAAGAAACGACAAACGCGCCCGAAGGCGCGTTTTGATTGGAAGGCGAAGCCTCGATCAGCGCAATGCTTTCACCACCGCATCCCCCATTTGAGCCGTACCCACTTTGGTCGTGCCTTCACTGTAGATGTCGGGTGTGCGCAGGCCTTGGGCCAACACCGCTTTCACAGCGGTTTCGATGCGGTCTGCTGCTTCGGCTTGGTTCAAGCTAAAGCGCAGCATCATGGCGGCACTGAGGATGGTGGCCAAGGGGTTGGCCACGCCTTTGCCAGCGATGTCGGGGGCGCTTCCGTGGCTGGGTTCGTACAAGCCTTGGTTCTTTGAGTTCAAAGAAGCAGAAGGCAGCATGCCGATAGAGCCAGTGAGCATGGACGCTTCGTCGCTCAAGATGTCGCCAAACATATTGCCAGTCACCACCACGTCAAAGCGCTTGGGCTCTTTCACCAACTGCATGGCGGCGTTGTCGACATACATGTGGTCCAGCGCAATGTCAGGGTACTCTTTGCCCACTTCGCTCACCACGTCTTTCCAGAACTGGAAAGTTTCCAACACGTTGGCTTTGTCCACGCTGGTCACGCGGCCTTCTTTACCAGCGGCTTTGCGTTTGCGGGCGGCTTGGAATGCCACGTGTGCAATGCGCTCAATCTCGGGCTTGCTGTAGCGCATGGTGTCAAACGCTTCTTCCGCACCAGGAAAGTGTCCGTCTGTCGCGACGCGACGACCGCGAGGCTGGCCAAAGTAAATGTCGCCCGTCAACTCACGGATGATGAGGATGTCGAGGCCAGAAATCAGTTCGGGCTTCAAGCTCGATGCGCCCACCAATTGTTCGTAGCAAATGGCAGGGCGGAAGTTGGCAAACAGGCCCATGTTTTTGCGCAGGCCCAAAATGGCTTGTTCGGGGCGCAGGGGGCGGTCAAGCGTGTCGTATTTCCAGTCGCCCACAGCGCCGAACAACACGGCATCCGATGCCATGGCCAATTTGAGGGTGGCTTCTGGCAGGGGGTGGCCGTGTGCGTCAAACGCTGCGCCGCCGACCAAGGCAGATTCGGTTTCAAACTTGAGATCGAGGACGTTCAAGACTTTGACCGCTTCGGCCACGATTTCTGGGCCGATGCCGTCGCCGGGAAGGATTGCGATTTTCATGTGTTGTTTTTCTACGTGGGGTTACATCGTGTGAGCCAACCAAGGCTTGGTGGCCAAGCGCTCGGCTTCAAAGGCTTTGATCTTGTCGGACTGGCGCAAGGTCAGGCCAATGTCGTCAAAGCCGTTGAGCAAGCAGTATTTGCGGAAGGCTTGCACCTCAAACGGAATGGTTTCGCCTTGTGGGCGCACGATCACCTGATTTTCCAAGTCAATCGTCAATTCATAGCCGGGGAATGCGAACACTTCGTTGAACAACAGATCAATCGTGGCTTCAGGCAACACGATAGGCAACAAGCCGTTTTTGAAACAGTTGTTGAAAAAGATATCGGCAAAGCTAGGTGCAATCACAGCACGAAAACCGTATTGGTCAATCGCCCAAGGTGCGTGTTCGCGCGATGAGCCACAGCCAAAGTTTTTGCGCGCCAACAGCACCGATGCGCCTTTGTAGCGCGGCTGGTTCAGCACAAAGTCAGGATTGGGCTTGCGGCTGGCGGGGTCTTGACCAGGTTCGCCGTGGTCCAAGTAGCGCCACTCGTCAAACAAGTTGGGGCCAAAGCCCGTCTTGCGGATGGATTTCAAAAACTGCTTGGGGATGATGGCATCGGTGTCCACGTTTTCGCGGTCCATAGGCGCCAGGATGCCTTTGTGTAAGGTGAATTTCTGCATTATTTTTTCTTCGCTGCGTCTTCAATGGCCGTGCCGGCCTTTTGCACATCTTGACCAATGCCGCGCATGGTGTTGCAAGCGCTGAGGCCCACAACAGCCACGAGGCTTAATGCGATCAACAGAAGTCTGTTCATGTTCGTGCTCCTAGTTACGCGAACTTGCGCACATCCACAAAGTGACCGTGAATGGCGGCTGCTGCTGCCATGGCGGGGCTAACCAAATGGGTACGGCCACCGTTGCCTTGACGGCCTTCAAAGTTGCGGTTGCTGGTCGAAGCGCAGCGCTCACCTGGCTCTAAGCGGTCGGCGTTCATGGCCAAACACATGGAGCAACCGGGTTCACGCCACTCAAAGCCAGCGGCCTTGAAAATTTCGTGCAGACCTTCGCGCTCGGCTTGTTCTTTGACCAAGCCAGAGCCAGGCACAACAAGAGCGAGCTTGATGTTTTTCGCCACTTTTTGGCCGAGTTTTTTGACCACGGCAGCGGCTTCGCGCATGTCTTCGATGCGGCTGTTGGTGCATGAGCCAATGAACACTTTGTCCACAAACAAATCGTTGAGAGCTTTGCCGGGTTGCAAGTCCATGTACGTCAATGCACGCTCCATGGCCGCACGTTTGTTGGCGTCTTTTTCTTTGTCGGGGTCGGGCACGATGCCGTTGATGTCCAACACCATTTCGGGCGAAGTGCCCCAAGTGACTTGCGGCAAGATGTCTTCGGCACGCAACTCCACCACAGCGTCAAATTTGGCATCTGGGTCTGAGTGCAAGGTTTTCCAGTAAGCCACGGCTTGGTCCCATTCCACGCCCGTTGGCGAGAGAGGGCGACCTTTGACGTACTCAATCGTTTTGTCGTCCACGGCCACAAGACCTGCGCGTGCGCCGCCTTCGATGGCCATGTTGCACAAGGTCATACGGCCTTCCATGCTCAAACCACGAATGGCTGAGCCTGCAAACTCAATGGTGTAACCGGTGCCGCCAGCGGTACCGATCTTGCCAATGATGGCTAGCACCACGTCTTTGCCCGTCACGCCTCTGGCCAAGGTGCCTTCGACTTTGATGAGCATGTTCTTGGCTTTTTTGGCCAGCAACGTTTGCGTGGCCATGACGTGTTCGACCTCAGAGGTGCCAATGCCGTGGGCCAGCGCGGCAAACGCGCCGTGGGTGGAGGTGTGGCTGTCGCCGCACACCACAGTCATGCCTGGCAGGGTGGCACCGTTTTCAGGGCCAATCACGTGAATGATGCCTTGGCGCTTGGACATGAACGGGAAAAACGCGGCAGAGCCAAACTCGGCCATGTTTGCGTCGAGCGTGGTGATTTGTTCTTTGCTGATCGGGTCGGTGATGCCGTCGTAACCCAGTTCCCAGCCTGTGGTGGGGGTGTTGTGGTCAGCGGTGGCGACGATGGAGCTCACACGCCAGACCTTGCGGCCTGCTTGGCGAATGCCCTCAAATGCTTGAGGGCTGGTGACTTCGTGCACCAAATGGCGGTCAATGTAGAGAATGGCTGTGCCATCTTCTTCGGTGTGGACGACGTGTTCGTCCCAAATCTTGTCGTAAAGGGTGCGTCCCATGAGTCTTCCTTAGATGGAGACACCGATTTTATGCGGGAGCGCTGGCGCTGATTCACAGAAATGAAATAAAGCCTTCCTACAATGAGCCATCGGTGACATACCGCCGCATTTGTTTCTATCGTTTTATGCCCTATCCCCTGATTCGACGTCTCACCGCATTGGTGTTGTGCAGCCTGTCTGCAGTCGGCGCGTGGGCGCAAACAGCTGAGACCGAAGACACCACAGCACGCTACCAGATCACTTACAACTGGCAGCACCACAATGCATTCAAGGCGGATTACTCGGGTGCAAATAGCCTCTCGTCGCAAAGCGAGCGCATGTATACCTTTAGTACCACGGCGCATTGGGGCTTTCGCCCGTGGCAAGGCGGTGAGTTGTATTTCAATCCCGAGGTGGCTTCGGGCATCCCCTTTTCCGGCAACTTAGTCGGTCTAGGCGGGTTTACCAATGGCGAAATCACCCGTGCGGGCGGCAGCACGCCTAAGCTGTATCGACAGCGCCTGTTTGTGCGTCAAACGTGGAACCACGGTGGCGAGCAAGAGCAGATCGAGTCTGATTTCAATCAAATGGCGGGTTGGGTGGACAAAAACCGCTTTGTGCTGACGGCGGGCAATTTCTCCACGCTCGACGTGTTTGACGATAACGCTTACGCCAAAGACCCCCGCACCCAGTTCATGAATTGGGGCAACTGGACTTATGCCGCTTATGACTACGCGGCAGATGCCCGTGGCTTTGGTTGGGGTTTGGCGGGTGAGTGGTACCAAGACAATTGGGTGTTGCGCTTTGGCCGAATGACGGGCCCCAAAGAACCCAACGGGTTGCCCGTGGACTTTGCGTTGGGCAAGCACTACGGCGACCAAGTTGAGATTGAACGCGGTCACATCTTGGCGGGACAGCCTGGCAAGGTACGCGTGCTGGCTTGGCGCAACCGTGCGCAGGTGGCGAGTTTTAACGATGCGACGCAGTGGTTGCAAACGAATCCGGGCTTGCAAACCACGCCGCAGGCGTTGATTGCTGTGCGAGGTGGTGAAAAAATCAAATATGGTTTGGGCGTGAACGTTGAGCAGGCCATCAACCCGAGCGTGGGCTTTTTCTTACGTGCGATGAAGGCAGATGGTCGTACCGAAACGTACGCTTTCACCGAAGCCGATGGTTCCTTGTCGACGGGCTTTGTGTTCAAAGGTGGCTTGTGGGGGCGTGCCGACGATGCGGTGGGCGTGGCCTTCATGCACAACACCTTGTCGCCTGAGCGCCGTGGCTTTTTGGCCGCAGGCGGTATGTCGTATTTCATTGGTGATGTGGCCAGTACCACGCAAACACTCAATTACCAACCCGAGCAAATTTTGGAGGCGTTCTACAGCTTTCAAATGACGCACGGCACATGGCTGACGGCCGATTACCAGCGCATTCAAAACCCAGCGTACAACGCGAACCGTGGGCCTGTGAACGTATACGCCGCCCGCTTTCACGCCGAGTTTTAAGCGGTGGTTTGCAGCGCAGACAAAAGCAGCTGCGCCGAGGGCGACAACTGGCGCTGCGGGTTGAACGCCACCACCAGTTTGCGTTGAGCCCATGCGTCTTGCAGGCGCACCACTTTCAGCTTCAGCGCTTGCACTTGGCTGGCGCATGCGCCCAAGGGCAACACGCCAATGCCCAAACCCGCTGCGATCATGTGGCACATGGCATCAAAGCTTCTGACTTGCACGCGCATGTGCATGTGTTCGCCGGACTTTTCTGCCACGCGTGAGGTCAGTTCTAGCAGAGAACTGCCTTGGTTCAAACCCACGAAGTCATAGTGCAGACAAGTTTTGAAATCTACTTTTTTCAACTTGGCCAGCGGGTGGCTGGCATGGCACAACAGCACCAGCTCGTTGGTTTGAAACGGCATGACGGTCAGCCCATCCATCGGTGTTTCATCGGCCAGCACGCCAATGTCAGCGATGCCGTCAATCAACGCACGGGCAATGTCACCGCTGAGTTGTTCTTCCAGCTCCACCACGATGTCTGCGTGGCCTGACAAGAAGTCATGCAGGATGCTTGGTAAGTATTCGGTGAGCGAGGACATATTGGCCCACAAGCGCACGTGGCCGCGAATGCCCTGCGAGTAATCACTCAACTCACTGTTGAAGCGCTCCAAACCTTGAAACAGGCGAATGCAATGTTGCAAGGCCAAATGCCCCGCAGGGGTGAGTTGCACGCCTTTTTGACTGCGTTCCAGCAGTTGTGAGCCTGTTGCCGCTTCGAAGTCTGACAAGCGGCGACTTGCCGCAGACAAAGCCAGATGGCAGGTTTCTGCCCCTTTGGTGATGCTGCCGCTTTGCGCCACCGCGCAAAAGAGACGCAGGGTGACAAAGTCGAAACGACTGAGGTTGAAGCTTTTTTTCATGGGAGATTTTTAACCTTCGCGAAACGCGAAGGAAATTCTACGTAATAGCAATTCCCTGCCGAAAGGTTTGTTTTTATAGTCCCGCCATGTTTGATTTATCTCTCTTGCAACCATGAGCGCATTAGCCGGACGCAAAGTGGTCGAACTCGGCCAACTCATCGCGGGCCCGTTTGCGGCCAAGACCTTGGCTGACTTTGGTGCCGATGTCGTCAAGATCGAAACCCCAAAAACAGGCGACCCCTTGCGCAAATGGCGCTTGCTCAAAGACGGCACCTCGGTGTGGTGGCAAGTGCAGTCGCGCAACAAACGCTCGGTCGCGTTAGACCTGAAAGACCCAGAAGCCCAAGACATCGTGCGCCAACTCGTCAAAGACGCAGACGTGCTGATCGAAAACTTTCGTCCGGGTGCGATGGAAGGTTGGGGCTTAGGTCCAGATGCGTTACTGGCCATCAACCCACGCCTCATCATGCTGCGCATCAGTGGGTACGGGCAGACAGGGCCATACCGCGACAAACCCGGCTTTGGCGTGGTGGCCGAGGCCATGAGTGGTCTGCGCCATCTCACCGCCGAACCAGGTCGCGTGCCGGTGCGTGTGGGCGTGAGCATTGGCGATACCTTGGCGTCGCTGCATGGCGTGATTGGTATTTTGATGGCGTTGCAAGAGCGCCAAACAAGTGGTCTCGGTCAAGTGATTGATGTGGCTTTGTATGAGGCGGTGTTCAACTGCATGGAAAGTTTGTTGCCAGAGTACAGCGCCTTTGGTGCTGTGCGTGAAGCAGCGGGCAGTGCCTTGCCCGGCATTGCACCGAGCAACGCGTACCGTTGTCAAGACGATGGCTATGTGCTGATTGCAGGCAACGGCGACAGCATTTTCAAGCGCCTCATGCACACCTTGGGCCGCGACGATTTGGGCAATGACCCCGCACTGTGTGACAACGCAGGGCGGGTGAAGCGCGTGGAGGAAATTGACGCGGTCATCGGCGCATGGACGGCGCAACATACCGTAGACCACGTGTTGGCAGCGCTTGACAAAGCTGCTGTCCCCGCAGGGCGCATTTACACCGTGGCTGACATTGCGGCGGACCCGCACTACCAAGCACGCGGCATGATTCAGCAAGTGCAAATGGACGATGGCACATCGTTGTCTGTGCCGGGCATCATTCCCAAACTGTCCCGCACGCCCGGCAGCCACCGCCGCAACGCCCCCACCATAGGGCAAGACACAGACGAGGTGCTTCACGAAATTGGTTTGACACCCGCACAAATTCAAGCCCTCAAAGAGAAAGGCATCGTGGCATGACACGCATTTATTTCAACGAAGTCGTCACACGTGACGGCTTTCAAATCGAGCCTAATTTCATTGCCACGGACGACAAGATTGCGCTCATCGATGCACTCAGTCAATGCGGCTACGCCAAGATTGAGGCCACATCATTCACATCACCCAAAGCTATTCCTATGTTGCGTGATGCGGAAGAGGTGATGGGGCGCATCGTCCGTGTGCCGGGGGTGGAGTACACCGTGTTGGTCCCCAATCTGAGAGGGGCAGAACGCGCGATGGAGTCGCGCGCGGATGAGTTGAATTTGGTGATGTCCACGTCCGAAACGCATAACCTTGCCAATTTGCGCATGACACGTGCACAGAGCTTTGCAGCATTGGCCGAGGTGGTGAAACAGGTGGACGGTCGCACGCCCATCAACGTGTCTTTGTCGACTTGCTTTGGTTGTCCCATGGAGGGCGATGTGCCCTTGGCCGTGGTGCAACACTTTGCACAGCGCTTTGCAGATTTGGGTGTGCGTGGCCTCACCATTTGTGACACCACAGGCATGGCACATCCCGCACAGGTCAGTCGCATGGTGGCGTTGTTGCAACGACAGCTGCCGCACACACAACTCACGCTGCACTTTCACAACACCCGTGGCATGGGCTTGGCCAACGTCTTGGCTGCTGTGCAAGGCGGTATCACACGTTTGGATGGTTCGCTGGGTGGTTTAGGCGGCTGTCCGTATGCGCCGGGTGCGAGCGGCAATATTTGCAGTGAGGATGCCATCCACATGCTCGATGCGATGGGCTATGACACAGGCATCGATCTCTCGAAACTGCTGAACGTGGCACGTCACTTGCCCGCCATCGTCGGTCATGGTGTGCCGGGCCAAGTGGTCAAAGCGGGTCGCATTACCGACTTGCACCCAGCCCCTGACTATGTGAACGAATTGAAAGGTACAGCCGCATGATTGACCACCTCGATCACTTGGTGCTCACCACCTTCAACGAAGATGCCTGCGTGGATTTCTACACACGCGTCATGGGCATGACGTTGGAAAGCTTTGCGGGCGGTACGCCGCCTGTGACCCGCAAAGCCTTCAAGTTTGGCAACCAAAAAATTAACTTACACGTGCGTGGCAAAGAGTTCGAACCTAAAGCCCATGTGCCTGTGCCCGGCGCTTTGGACTTGTGCTTCATCGCCTCGCTGCCATTGGATGATGTGATTGCTCGGTTGAATGCGTCGGATTGGCCCATCGTAGAGGGGCCAGTCATGCGCACGGGGGCAACACAAAAAATCAGGTCGGTCTATGTGCGTGACCCCGATTTGAATTTGATTGAAATTTCAGAGCTGGCTTAAACCAGCCACCTTAAAACAAAGGAGACACACCATGAAACGACGCCAACTTTTGACCTGCGGTGCTGTTGCCTTGTCAGGCATAAGCTCCTCAGCATTTACACAAGGCAAATACCCGCAACGTACTGTCACATTGGTTGTGCCGACGCCGCCAGGTGGTAGCACTGACTTCACGGCTCGTTTGATTGTTGAGCCACTCACACGCGCTTTGGGTCAGCCTGTCATTGTGGATAACCGTCCTGGTGCCTCGGGCAATATTGGCAATCAATTCGTGGCGCGTTCCAAGCCCGATGGCTATACCTTGCTGATGGCCTACAGCGGTTACCAAGTGGGTAACCCGCATTTGTTCAAAGATGCGGGATGGGATCCCATCAAAGACTTCGTCCCTGTTGCGATGGTCACGCGTGCGCCACAGGTGTTTGCTATTCCCAACGCCTTGCCAGTGAACTCATTGCAAGAGTTGATTGCGTATGCAAAAAAAAATCCGGGCAAGCTGAATTACGCATCGTCTGGCAATGGCTCGATTCAGCACATCGCAGGCGAGTTGTTCAAGCAACTCACAGGCACATTCATCACTCACATTCCCTATCGCGGTTCAGGCCCTGCCGTGCAAGATTTGTTGGCGGGAACGGTGGATTTGCACATCACCACACCTGCATCGGTGGTGAGCCATATCAAATCCGGCCGTTTGCGTGCATTGGCTGTCACCAGTGCCAAGCGTTTGCCGTCGTTGCCTGATGTGCCAACGGCCACTGAAGCAGGCTTGAAAGGTTATGACTTGGACTCGTGGTTTGCCTTGTACGCACCGGCAGGCACACCAGCACCCATCGTGCAACAGCTTAATGCTGAGGTGAATAAGATTTTGCAGATGCCAGAAGTTCGTAAAAAAGCGGAAGATTCGGGTACTTCCGTGGAAACCTTCACGCCACCACAGTTGGCTGAATTCACCCGAAAAGAGCTGGACTATTGGGGTGGCGTCATCAAGTCAGCCAAGATCACGGCTGACTGATGTTGTCATTCGATGCGAATGCCCGCAGCTTTGACCAGTTGTGTAGCCGCTAAGGTCTCCGCATCTAAATATTTTTCAAACGCGTCTTGTTGCATGGGCATGGCAGCCGCGCCTAATTTTTCCAGACGCTCTTTCACATCAGGCATCGCCAAGACATTCATGACACCCGTGTGTAGTTTTTGCACGATGGGTTTTGGGGTTTTTGCCGTGACAAACAACCCCACCCAAAAGGTGTAGGCCGCATTGGAAAAACCAGCTTCTGCAATCGACGGCACATTTGGCAGCAAGGGGGATCGTTGTGCGGTGCTGACGGCCAATGCTTGTAGACGACCGCTTTGGATCAGCGGCAGTGCAGAAACGAGTGGTGCAAAAAACCAATCAATGCGACCCGAGGCAGTTTCTGTCAGTGCCTCGGGCGTCCCCCGATATGGGACATGCTGTGCTTGTATGCCCGCTGCGACACGAAACTTTTCTGCATTCATGTGCGTGGCCGAGCCATTGCCTGCCGAGGCGTAGTTGAGCGCGCCTGGCTGCGCTTTGGCTTTGGCAACCAAGTCGGCCACATCTTTGTAGCCCTTGCTGGGCGACACCACCATCACGTTGGGCAAACTCGCCAGTGAACTGATGCCGTCAAAATCTTTGAGCGTGTCATAGCTGAGCTTGGGGTACAGCGCAGGGTTGACCACATGTCCTGAGCTGTGGACCAACATGGTGTAGCCATCAGCGGGCGCTTTAGCGACCAAGGCAGCGCCAACGGTGCCACCTGCACCCGTGCGGTTGTCGATGACGATTTGAGCTCCCAGCATTGGGCCAAGTTTTTCTGCCACGGTGCGTGCAATCACATCAGTGCCGCTGCCTGCAGTGAACGGCACGATAAATGTGATGGTTTTGTCTTTGGGCCAATCGGATTGTGCGAAGCAGGGCAGTGTTGCGTTTGCCGCCAAAGCTGTAGCCCATTGCAGGCTTTGTCGACGTGTGAAAGGTGCGTTGTTCATGGTTTTGTCTCCGGATGTTTCAGTGAATTCAAGCGGCGGGGGGATCAAAAGGCATGGCCAACAAAATTCGCGCTTCTTGTTGGGTATGGTTGATGATTTGTCGTTTCTCACCGGGGGCAAAACGACAAGAGTCAAAAGGTTGCAGCACTTCGCGTGTTTCTACGCCGTTGAGTTCACTCACCAGCGTGAGTTCACCCTGCAAGACTACGTAGTGTTTTTCAATTGGTGAACCATCAAGCGAGGTGTGACCGCTTGGTTTCAAAATTGACATACCCATCCACAGCTGGACCGCAGGACCAGCTTCTCGCCCTTGCAGGCGCAAACATTGCATGTCGAAGTGATTGGGTGCGACGTACTCGGGCGCTTGGTTTATCCGTGTGATGTTCATGGTGTACCTTGTCGGTTAAGGGTTGAAGACCACGCGACGGCTGGCGCCACTCAAAACTTCTTTGTAGACGGCCAACGCTTGATCGAGTGAAAACACGGCATCGGCAGCTACGTTGAAAGGGTGCAAGGTGCCCGCTTCAAAGCCCGCACGCATGGCTTCCATTCGCTCGTTGGTTTCGATGCAGTTGAGTGCCAAGGTGTCGATGCCAACATAGGTGTGCATGCCTCGGTAGAAGGTGAAGATGTCAAAAGGTACTGGGCGTTCGATGGTGGAGATGAAGATTTGAGTTGCACCTTTTGCCATCGCTTTGTTGGCTGCCTCAAAGTAGGGGCTACCTACGGTGTTGAACACAATGTGCGCACCTTTGCCGTCGCTGAGTTCACGAATGCGAGCAGCCACATCCTCAGTGTTGGCATTCACAGTGTGTACGCCTGCGCAGGGGCCGTCCCATGCACCGCCATCACGGCGTACCGCAATCACATTGGCACCGGCTTGTGCTGCGAGTTGTACGGCAGCTTGACCCACCTTGCCGTTGGCACCCATCACCGCGACGGTTTGCCCGGGTTGCGGCATTCCGCTGCGGCGAAATCCCTCAAACGCAGTGATGAAAGGTACGCCTACCGAACCTGCTTCTTCAAAGCTCAAGTTCTTTGGTTTCTCACGCAACGCCGCTTCAGGCAATACCAACCAACCAGCGTGTGACCCATCGCGTGTGATGCCTACATCGCCACCCGAGCCCCACACTTCTTTTCCGATCCACGCGCTTGGTCCTTCCACCACCACGCCCGCAAAGTCGCGGCCGGGCGTGCGTGGAAAAACGGCTTGCGGCATCAACCCCAGTGCAGCTTTGACATCACTCGGGTTGATGCCTGCGCTGCGCACGCGCACCAAGGCATCGCCTTGTTGCAAGGTCGGAGGTGATTGGATTTCAATCGTTGGTGCAAGCTCCTTGATTGACGCGGCTTTGGCGTTCACGCGAACAGCGCGCAAGTTTTCTTTTTGAATCGTCATGTTTAGAGTTCCTTTTTATCGTGCGCGATTTGGCAGATTCAGCAGGGCGCGTGTTTCGCGTGGGTTGGCCAATTCGCCACCCAAGTCTTGGATGATGCGTTTGGCTTTACTGACCAGCTCGGCGTTACTTTTGGCCAGCACGCCTTTTTCTAAATAAATGTTGTCTTCCATGCCAACGCGCACATGGCCGCCAGCCAACCAAGCTTGTGCAACGATTGGGAATTCAAATCTGCCAATGCCAAAAGCCGACCAAATAGCGCCAGCAGGCAATAGGCTGCGGGCGTATAGCAATGTTTCGGGTGAGGGCGAGAATCCATACTTGACACCTGTGACAAAGGTCCACATCCCGGGGCCATCGAGCGTGCCATCGGCAATCAAGTCACGAGCCAAATGAATATCTCCTGAGTCAAAGATTTCCAGCTCAGGCCTGACACCGGCTTCGCGCATGATATTGGCCATGATGCGCACATTACGCGGTGTGTTTATCACCACATCTCCGCCTGAGTTCATGGTGTTGAGATCCAGTGAGCAGACGTCCGGTTTGAGAACACGCACATGCTCAACACGCTTTTCGGGTTGTACCAAGGTCGTGCCGGCAGCCGCGAGGCGCGGGTCTTCCAAGCTGGGTACGAAACGTCCGCCAGGACCGGTGGTGAGGTTGATGATGAGTTCTGGATTGGCGCGGCGAACTTTGTCGAACACATCGCGGTAAAGCTCCAGATCCATCGACGGTTTGCCCGTTTTGGGATCGCGCACATGGATGTGTACAGCGGCTGCACCGGCTTCAGCTGCCGCCAAACATTCGTCTGCAATTTGCGAAGGGGTGACAGGTAAATGTGGTGTTTGGTCTGGTGTGGTGATGTTGCCAGTGACCGCGCATGTGAGAAATGTTTTTGGGTTCATAACGCTTTCTTTCAAATCAAAGGTGGCGGCCACCGTCAACGACGATGCGTGTGCCTGTCACATAACGTAGGGTGGTGGTGCAGGCTTGGACCACTGCAGCGACATCGTCGGCTGTGCCAATGCGTCGCAATGGAATCGTGGCTGCAGCTTTTTCGTTGAAGTCAGCGCCACGGCCTGGTACAAATGTGGAGTCGACCACGCCTGGGGACACGGAGATCACGCGTACATGTGGCGCAAATGTTTTGGCCAATGCGTCACCCACAATGTCGATGCTGGCTTTGGCCGCGACATAGGCCAAGTTGCTGCCAGTTCCAGTGAACCCTGCAATGGAAGAAATGTTGACGATCAATCCGTCCTCTGATTTTTTCAGCAGTGGCATGAACGCACGAATGGTCGCGATGACACCGCGAAAATTCACTTTCAAGATATCGTCAATCAATTCATCGCTTAACCCTTCTAAGTCAGCGGCAGGCACGGCTTTGGTGTAACCAGCGCTGTTGATGAGGATATGCACCACACCGCACTGCTCTGCCACTTGCTCTGCGACGGCTTTGAGCGATGCGCTGTCCGTGATTTGTGCTTTGAATGTCAAATGGCCAGAGCCGGGCAGCGCCGCCGCTTTTGCCGCTGCACCCTCAGGTGACTCTGAGTTGTACAGCAGCACACAACGCGCACCGAGTTTGGCGAGGCGATGTGCGCTGGCTAAACCGATGGCACCTGTGCCGCCGGTGATGACGGCCACGCGGCCTGCCAGTGATTCTGTAGGTTCAAAGCTGGAGGTCATAAAGTCCTTGTTTTCTTGAAACGAAATAAATCAGGGGATGGGTGGGTGTGGGAAGGTCATCTCACCTTCGACCAAATGAAAGTCATGCGTCAAGAGGGCTTGTGTTTTGCCGTCGACTAAACGTTCTTCAAACTGACCGACCAATGCTGCTGTCACGCCGAAAACTGGATCACTGGTGAGGTTGTCATCCCCATCGGCAAATACTTGTGTGATGAGCACTTTATGGCCCGGTGTAGACACCATGAAATGCAAGTGGGCAGGACGGTTGGGGTGGCGCAGTTGTGCGCGTAACAAGTCACCACACGGGCCGTTGGTGGGGACGGGGTAACCAGCTGGCCGCACCGTTTTGAAAAAGTAAGCACCGTGGGCATCTGTTTTGAAACGGCCACGCAAGTTCATGTTTTCCTGTGCCTCGTCTTGGTTTTCGTACAGACCCACCGGAGATGCATGCCAAACATCGACGGTGGCGTTGGCTAAGGGGTGTCCGTTTTTGTCGTACACCACACCACGTACCTCAAGTGGCGTTCCCTGTGTGTCGCCGCGTGCAATCGTTTCACCTGCTTGGCAGATAGGCGCGTTGGCTCGCCAGAAAGGGCCTAGCAATGCGGCGTGCGAGGCCGCTTCTGCCTGCGTATGCGCATCGTGCGACGCATGGTTAGCTGGGTTGTTGAGCACAGCCACTAAGGATGACACGCCTAACAAATCAGCAGCCAAGATCACTTCATTGGTTTTCTCGCCTGTGGCCTGACCAATGTCGATCATGAATTTCACGGCACGTTCGAATTCTTCTTCTGTGACACGTGTCTCCAAAATAAAGGCGTGCAGATGTGCAGTGAGTGATGCCATCAGTTCACGCAAGCGCACATTGGGGGTGTGTGACATGGCTTGGATCACCAAGGGCAAGATTGATTCAGGCGTTGTGGGTAGCTTGTAAGAGGATGACGGCATGAGAAAACTCCTAGCAACCGCGAATGTGTCTAAGTTTATGCAACCGGTTGCATTTTGATGCCATGATAGGCACGACACAAACAAAGTGAAACCGTCATTTACCCTAACTTGTCGCTCAAGCGACCGGTTGCAATAAACTGGCTCTTATGTCTCGTTCTTTTTCACCGACTTTGCAAGACTTGGCCCAGCACTTGGGGGTTCATAAGTCCACCGTTTCACGAGCCATGGATGCCGAGCGTCGTCATTTGGTCGCGGCGGATTTGTTGCACCGCATTGAGGCGGCAGCACGAGAGTTGGGGTACCGACCCAACCATGCTGCATCTGCGCTGAGTCGCGGTCGCTCTAAAACGGTGGGCGTACTGTTGCCGGACATCACTAACCCAGTTTTTCCGCCTATCTTGCGTGGTATTGAAGATGCCTTAGATCAAGAAGGTTACTTTGCGCTTTTAGCTAACACCTCGCGTCCCGATACCAGTGTTGATGCTGCGCAAGTTGCGATTGAGCGCATGCAGGCTCAACGCGTGGAAGGTTTCTTGGTTGCCACTGCCACACGTGACGATGCATGGTTAGAGAGCTTGCGACAAGGTGGCGCGCACATTGTGTTAATTAACCGTACGGATGGACGTGGTCATTTGCCAGCTGTGATCAGCGATGACATGCTGGGCATGCGTCTAGGAGTTGATCACTTGGTCGCGCTGGGCCATCAGCGCATTGCACATTTGGCTGGGCCTGAGGGTTTATCGACGGGATTGGCGAGACGAATTGGTTTTCAACAAGCCATGCGTGAACATGGCTTGGCTGCAAAAACGTTGGCTGTTGCGGACACCTACTCTGTTGAAAGTGGCGAGCAAGCGATGAATGTTTTGCTCAGCAAACGCGGTAAAACGCAGTTCACGGCGGTGGTCGCTGCCAATGATTTGTTAGCCTTGGGTGCGCTGCAAGCTTTGAAAAATGCAGGTTTGGGTGTGCCGCAAGATATTTCGGTCATTGGACACAATGACATGCCATTGTTGGCTCAGGTCAATCCGCCGCTGACCTCAGTGCGCATCCAGCATTATGAGATGGGTTTCAGGGCTGCACGCTTGCTGATTGACGCGTTGCGTGAACGCCCAGGCAGCCAAGACGCCACTGTGGTGTTACGTCCACAGCTGGTGGTACGGGCTTCTACCGCTGCGCTGACTTCTGGCAAGGCTTAAGCGCGACCTAGCATTCGCAACGCGTTACGGCTTTCGATGGCCGTGAGCTCGTTCATGCTAAACCCCATAGCCATGAGTCCTTTCACATGGTCGAGCGAAGTGCGGTAAGGAAAGTCTGTGCCAAACACCACTTGTGAGACATCCACCAAATTCAGCAAGGACAGCAATGCACCTGGATGCGCGGCTTGCGCTGTGTCGTAATAGAAGCTGCGCAAGGTGGGCAACACCTGTTCGCTTGGCAAGATCTTGCCAAAGTTGGCGTTGAGCTTAGGCAGCATGGTCAAACGTTCCACGAGGAAAGGTACGGTGCCGCCTGCATGCGAAAAGATGAATTTGATGTCTTTGCAGCGCGTGGCAGTTCCACTGAACAGCAAGCTGGTGATGGTGCGTGTGGTGTCAGTGGCGAACTCAATGGTTGAGCCAGGCACGCCTTCTTGTAAGTTGCTGCAGCACAGCGTGTTGGATGGGTGGGTGTAGACGATGAGTTTGCGACGGTTGATCTCATCCATGATGGGGGCAAACGATGCGTCACCTAACCATTTCCCGTTGTAACTTGTGAGCATGGCGATGCCGTTGGCTTTGAGTACGTCGCAACTGTAGGCAATTTCAGCTAAAGCGCTTTCTACATCGAGCATGGGCAAGGTGGCAAAGAAACCAAATTGGCTGGGGTAATCACGTGCGAGTTGTGCCCCGTATTCGTTGCTGATGCGGGCCATGCGACGCATGGTTGCGACATCGCCAAATCCAGCCGCTGGGGTTGTGGGGGAGGTGAGGGTGTAAGTCACCCCCGCTTTGGCCATGTCATCCATCGTTTTGTTGAGAGACCAGTTGCGTGCAGGTGGTTCAGCCAGTTTGCGTGATTCAAGCTCTTTCAAAAATGCGGGAGCCCACACATGGTGATGCACGTCAACCAACGCACGTTTTGCTTCTGCGGGTAAAGGTGCGTCTTTGGAGGTCGTCGCGCACGATGGCAGTACTGTGGCAGCAGTGGCTGTGAGCAAACCCGTGAGAAAACTACGGCGTGGCTGACAATGACCGCAAGCGCTGTTCGTGGTGGTGTGAAACATCAAGTGCTCCTAAATTTATGTTTTATTGTGTGAAGTCCACCCGCGTGGCCAGTTTTTTATTCATCGCAATTTCCTCCGCGATGATTTTGCTGAACTCTGCAGGTGTCGATCCCACGGTGACAAACCCTTGTTCAGCAAAGGCACGTTTGATCTCTGGTTCCTCTAACAATTTGGCAACCTCGTTGCGCATGCGGTGGATCTGATCGGATGACACCCCTGCTGGAAACCAAAAGCCATACCAAGGTGTGTACGCAAAGCCCTTTACGCCCGCCTCGTCAACTGTCGGCAGCTCTGGCAACTCGCTCCAACGCCTGCGCGCAGTGATCGCCAAGGCTTTGAGTTTGCCTGCTTTGACCAATGGCAACACGGCGGTGGGGGCACCAATCACAAAGTCAATACGACCTGCAACCAAGTCGTTGAGTGATTGGCTCACACCTTTGAAGGGGACATGTGTCATTTTCACGTCGGCACTGCTGTTCAAGAACTCCCCTGCAAAATGCATCACGTTGCCAACACCACCTGAGCCGAAGGTGTATTTGCCGGGATTCGCTTTGGCATCTGCCAACAGCTCTTTCAAGTTTTTCACGGGCAAATCAGGTCGAGCGGCGACCACAAAACCTACGCTGTTGGCCACCAAGGTGATGGGGGCGAAGTCTTTGATGGGGTCGTAAGGCAAACTCGGTGACACCACAGGCAAGCTCGCATGGCTGGATGAGGTGTTGAGCAGTGTGTAGCCATCGGGTGCAGATTTGGCCACCACATCCGTACCGATAGCACCGCCCGCACCTGCGCGGTTATCAACGACAAAAGGTTGTCCCAAGCTTTGCGCCAAACGAGGACCGAGTGTGCGGCCAATGAAGTCCATCGGCCCACCTGCGGCGTAGGGGATGACCATTTTGATGGGGTGGTTTGGATAGTCGCGTGTTGCCACAGACTGTGCGTTCACGTTCCATGCCGAGAGCCATACGGCGAGCAGCCCGAGACCATTTAATAATCGCATCGATCACCTTTCACACTTGCAACGAAAGTGAATGGCAGGATCCTAGCGATAGGTGTAGTGAACGTGAGTCACCATGGCTACACGAGGTGAATGGTTCGAGAACTTACCCGATTAAGGCGCGGCGAATTGCTCCGTGCCCACAATGCCAATCTTGGTCAGTCCCTGACGTTGGGCGCTGGCCAACACACCCGCGACGGCTTCGTATTTGGCCTTGCCTTGTGCTTTGATGTGTAGCTCGGGTTGTGGCTCTTGTGCTTTGGTTTCTAGCAGCAGTGCATCCAGCGCGGCGCGGTCAGCCAGTGGCTTGCCATTCCAGTTCACCACGTTGCGAGCGTCTACCTCGATACGCACCACGTTGGGTTTCTTTTGTTGCGGCGGTGCGCCTGCGGGCACGTCAAGGTTCACCGAGTGCAGTTGCACAGGAATGGTGATGATGAGCATGATGAGCAGCACCAACATCACGTCAATCAAAGGCGTGGTGTTGATGTCCATCATCACTTCGGGTTCGTCTTGGCTTTGTTGCAGAGAGGGCAGGTTCATGGCCATGCTTATTTCCCTTGCGACGAGCCGGTGGATAGACCCTGCGGGTCTGTGACAAAACGTACCTTGGTCAACCCTGCCACTTGCGCTGCATAAAGCACACGCCCCACGGCTTCGAAGTCGGTTTTGGCATCGCCGCGAATTTGCACTTCTGGCTGTGGCGTTTTTTCGGCGAAGGTGTGCAGTTGCTGGATGAGGTCTGCGTTGCTGCGTACCGGTGCGTCATACAAATAGGCTTGGCCTTGCGCGTTGACTGACAAGATGATGTTGTCGGGCTTGGTCTCGCGTGGCTGTTGTACCTCGTGCGGCAACTCCACTTTCACCGAGGTGGTCACCACAGGAATGGTGATGAGAAAGATGATGAGCAGCACCAACATCACGTCAACCAAGGGCGTGGTATTGATGGTGGTCAACAAATCATCGTCGCCCTCACCGGGGCCTAGGTGCATGGCCATGGTTTACTTTTGGGCGTTGCCTGAGGTTGCGGAGCCTAAGAGCACCGCATGCAAGTCAGCGCCAAAGGCATGCACCTCTTCCATAGCCACTTTGTTGCGGCGCACCAGCCAGTTGTAGCCCAACACCGCAGGCACGGCCACCGCCAAACCAATGGCCGTCATGATGAGCGATTCACCCACAGGACCCGCCACTTTGTCGATGCTGGCCTGACCGGACATGCCAATTTTTACCAAGGCGTTGTAAATACCCCAGACCGTGCCAAACAAACCGACGAAGGGTGCTGTTGAACCCACGGTGGCCAACACCGCCAAACCGTCTTGCATGCGACTTTGCACATTGTTCATGGCGCGCTGGATGCTCATCGTCACCCAATCGTTGAAGTTGATGTTGCCCAACAAACCGGTGTGCTTGCCGGCGCTTTCCAAACCTTTTTCAGCGATGAAACGAAAAGGGCTGTCTTCATCTAAACCTTCTGCGCCTTGGCGGACGTTGCCGGCCTTCCAAAAGTTGTCTTGCGCAAGACGCGCGTAGCGCATGACGCGATTTTGCTCCGCGAATTTGGTGAAGATCACATACCAGCTGCCCATGCTCATGATGACCAAAATCAGCAAAGTGGCTTTGGCCACCACATCGCCTTGTGCCCACAGCGCTGACAAACCGTAAGGGTTCTCGGTGACTTCTTCGGCAAAGCTGCTGGCGCTGAATGCTAGCGTGGTGGCTGCTGCTGCGGTGCGTGCGAATGTGAGTTGCAACATGTGGGGTTCCTTGTGTGGGTGTGCGACGCTTATTCCAAGCGCCATGTGTATTTGATGTTGGCCCAGCTTTGTTCAGGCTTGCCGTCCACTGTGCCTGGGCGGAATTGGCATTTAGACAGTGCATTGCGTGCCGCTTCGTCCAAGCGCGTGAAGCCTGATGATTTTTCAATGTCGGCTTGCATCACATGGCCATCTGCGCCAATCAAAAACTTGAGCGTGACCGTGCCTTCTTCTTCCATGCGACGCGAAGCGCTGGGATAGTCAGGCTTGGCGCAGTGCGCACCTGGTTGAATCGCTGCGCTCGTACGAATAGCGGGAGCCGCAGGTGCGGCTGCCGCAGTCGGCGGCGCACTGGGCTGCGTGATCGCAGGTGCTGCGCTTGTCGGCGCTGGTGTTGGTGCTGCTGGCGCAGGTGTTTTTGGCGGTGGTGTTTTGGGGGGAGGTGCAGGAGCCGGAGGCGGAGCTTCAGACATCAACACCGCTTCAACGGTGTTGTCTGCCATGCGCACCACTTTCTTTGCCAAACCCGAGGAGATGGCCCACAACAGCAACAAGTGCAGCACCACAACCAGTGCGATCCCCGTGAGGTGTTTGCGTGGGGTGCGCTGGCGTGCGGCGTAAGACGAAACAACAGCAGAGTGAGAAGGTGCGTGAGACAAACGAAAGAGGCTTTAGAAATTTTCCTGATTCTAGAGGTGCTAAGACCCAGCGAGGGCCTGAACGAACGCTGGCAGTGGCAGCTTTTACGTTCTGTACACATTTAATGGGTGAATGGCGTTGGCATGCATCATCAGGAGCTCAATGGATACCGCTGCCAGTCGTGGTCATCAGATCAGGTGTTCAGTACTCAAAAATTTTCGACTCAATCGGTGCATTGACCTTGTAGCTGTTCACCGTCAGTTCACCATCATCGGTGGTCATCTTGTGCGCCAATGGGATGCCGCTGACAGTGCGATAGTCATCGTAGTCAGTCCATTCATCTTTCCAGGCTTTGTCTTCAGTGCTGAAGGTTTTGGATTCCGTGCGTGCCAGCAAAAAGTTATCTGTACGGATGTAGTAGCGGCTGGGCGTGCGTTCGGCATCTCTTTGTACTTCGATGACGTAAGCCGAGCCGACGCGTGGTAGCTTTTTCTCGCCTAGCAGTTTGAGGCTGATGCCCTTTTTCTGGGTGTCTACAAAGGGGCCGGATAGATCAGCGTCATCGAATGTACCCTTCGCTTCACGTGCGTCCATCACCGTGCGTTTTTGTTTACCTTCGTCAGATTCGATCGTGACCCCGCCTTGTCGTGTGACGATCATGCGCATTTTTTCGTCACCGTTGATCACCACCGAAGACCACACGCCTTGTGCATCAGCGATGAGTGTGCGTATGTTGATGTTCATGAACAAAAGAACTTTGGTTCCTGCATCAATGTGCAGCGTTTTGACGGCGCGTAGCTTGTCTGCGCCTCCCAATGCTTGAACATGTCGACTGACGATGTCTTCTAGGTTTTGTGCGTGTGCTGCATGTGTGGCCGCACACATCATGAGCCCTACCGCCAAAAGGTGTCGCGCGTTTTTTAGCCACGAGGTGTTCATAGAAAATCCTTTTCTAAAGTAACAATGACATTGGTTAATATACGTATAAATAATTACTTTAGTTGCATAAATTTTCTTGAGACCATAAAAAAACCCGCCATGTGGCGGGTTTTTCGTTGCTTAGAAATTGATCAGTGGTTGTCTGTCAACTGGTCCAAGATGGCTGGGTTTTCCAGTGTGGAGGTGTCTTGTGTGATCGCCTCGTTCTTGGCCAAGCTGCGCAGCAAGCGGCGCATGATCTTGCCGGAGCGGGTCTTGGGCAAGTTGTCACCGAAGCGGATGTCTTTGGGCTTGGCGATAGGGCCAATTTCTTTACCCACGTGATCGCGCAAAATCTTGGCAATCGCTTTGGCTTCGTCGCCGACAGGACGTGGGCGCTTCAACACCACGAACGCGCAGATGGCTTCGCCGGTGGTGTCGTCAGGACGACCCACCACAGCAGCTTCAGCCACCAACTCGGTGCAGCTCACCAGCGCGGATTCGATTTCCATCGTGCCCATGCGGTGACCAGACACGTTCAACACGTCGTCGATACGACCTGTGATGGTGAAGTAACCTGTTTTTTCGTCGCGGATCGCGCCGTCACCCGCCAAGTAGTACTTGCCCTTGAATTCTTCTGGGTAGTAGCTCTTGACGAAGCGGTCTGGGTCACCCCAGATGGTGCGAATCATCGAAGGCCATGGGCGCTTGACCACCAAGATGCCGCCTTGGCCGTTGGGCATGTCGTTGCCAGCCTCGTCCACGATGGCAGCTTGAATGCCAGGGAAGGGCAAGGTGCAAGAGCCGGGAACCATGGGTGTCACGCCTGGCAGCGGGGTGACCATGTGGCCACCAGTTTCGGTTTGCCAGAAGGTGTCGACGATAGGGCAACGGCTGCCGCCCACGTGCTTGTAGTACCACTCCCAAGCCGCTGGGTTGATGGGCTCGCCCACCGAACCCAACAAACGCAGGCTAGACAAGTCAAAGCTCTTTGGATGCACGGCATCGTTGGCTTCCGCCGCTTTGATCAATGAACGGATCGCAGTGGGGGCTGTGTAGAAGATCGAGACTTTGTGGTCTTGAATCATCTTCCAGAAACGGCCAGCGTCTGGGTAAGTGGGCACGCCTTCAAACACGATTTCCGTGCCGCCCAAAGCCAATGGACCGTAGGTGATGTAGGTGTGGCCTGTGACCCAGCCGATGTCGGCGGTACACCAGAACACGTCGTTGTCTTTCAAGTCGAAGGTCCACTTGGTGGTCAATGCTGCGTGCAGCAAGTAGCCGCCGGTGCTGTGTTGCACGCCTTTTGGCTTGCCTGTGGAGCCCGATGTGTAGAGCAAGAACAGCGGATGCTCAGCGCCCACCCATTCTGGTTCGCAGGTGGTGGCTTGTTTGTCAGCCAAATCACCCAGCCATTGGTCACGGCCAGAAACCATGGCGATGTCGCCACCGGTGCGCTTGACGACCAAGACGTTTTTCACAGAATCGCAGCCACCCAAAGTCATGGCTTCGTCCACGATGGCCTTCAGGGGCAGGTGTTTGCCGCCGCGCACTTGTTGGTCCGCAGTGATGATGGCCACAGCGCCTGTGTCTTCAATGCGGTCACGCAGTGATTGGGCAGAGAAGCCGCCGAACACCACCGAGTGGGTGGCGCCGATGCGGGCGCAAGCTTGCATGGCAGCCACGCCTTCGATCGACATCGAGATGTAGATCATCACGCGGTCGCCTTTTTTCACGCCGATGGATTTCAAGGCGTTGGCGTATTGGCAAGTCTTGGCCAGCAATTGTTTGTAGGTGACTTGGGTCACTTCGCCGCCGTCGGCTTCAAAGATGATGGCGGTTTTGTCGCCCAGACCTTTTTCAATGTTGCGGTCCAAACAGTTGTAAGAGGCATTCAATGTGCCGTCTTCGAACCACTTGAAGAAAGGGGCGTTGCTCTCGTCGAGCACTTTGGTGAAGGGGGTCTTCCAGCTCAGCAATTCGCGTGCTTGCTCGGCCCAAAAGCCTTCGTAATCCGTTTCTGCTTTTTTGCACAGCGCTTCGTACGCGGCCATGCCGGATACGTTGGCTTGTTTAACGAACTCAGCCGATGGCTGGTGAATGGTGATGTCGCTCATGAAACGGTCTCCTCTTATATGACGCTATCTGTCAAAACCCCGTGACTGTGAGCCGACGCTCTTACAAGGGTCTGACTTTTTTGGTGCAGACAAACCCTTGGGTTGAGCTTGATCAAATTGCTAGGACTTTGATTACTTTAGTTTTGAGCCTCGCTAGGCATCAAATCGCTGAGCGGTAAATAGATGTCTAAATGCTGACCGATGAATTGGCGCGCGGTGTCCTGCCAAACCCCTTGCTCTGATTCGTGATGCAGCAGACCTGGGTCGTCCATGCGGCCGCCATTGAAGTCCAACGTGGTGGGAAAGCGCAGCTCAAACAGCTCGTACGCAGGCTGGTAGAGCTTGGGCGCTTGTTTGCTGCTGATGGGAATGGCACGCAAGCGGCCTTGATGGCTCCAATCGCAAAACAAGATGTTGCCCATGCGCAGCATCAACACACATTGCTGGGTGGCGGTTTTGCCCAAAATTTGGCCGTAGCTCAGTTCGCCAGTTGCATCGACTTGTTGCAGCGCTTGGGTGGCCTCCTCGCCCAAGGCAATCCAAGCTTCCAAGATATGACCCGCATGAAAATAAGCTTCCCAGAAGCGTCGGCGATATGGACCGATCTCGTCTTGCGTGTGACGCAAAATTTCGAAAAAAGCATCCATGGTGCGGCTCGTCAGCCAACGGCTGGCGGTGTCCATGGCTTCGCGACGTACGCCTAGCCATCCGGCATGGTTGTGGCGTGGATCGCCCAAGGTGCGCAGCAACTCAGACAGCAACACGTTTTTGACATCTTCCGGTGGATGGCGGTTAAACCAAGGCGATAACAGGCTGTACGCAAATTCGTCACGGCACAGGGGATAGCGCAACCGCTGCGTGGGTTTGCCCAAGTCGTGCATGGCCCATTCACACATGCGCTTGACATAGCCCACGGTGCTGCGCACGTCTTCGGGGGCATTGAGGGCTTCCATGAACGCCTGTTTGCAAAAGTTATTCAGCCAAAAACTTGGGGTGAGTGCGTGGCGTTCTTGCCATTGCATCAATGTGTGGTCAGCAGGCAGGGTCAAGATGTCGTGGGCCACCTGTTGAGGGCCGGTGATGGGGTTCAGTACATCGAGCGTGGTGATGAGTCGCTCTAAGCCAAAGGCTTCGGTTTGTGACAGCGAGGCCAGTACACGTGGGTCTAAAAAAAACTGGCGTGCTGCGCCTGCCAGTTGGCGGAACACCGCATCTTCTGGATTGAAACTTTGCAAATACGTGTGCAGCAACGCCCGTCCCCACTTGAGTGGGCGACGCGAGGTCAGCGCTTCGGGTAAGACGCTCTGAAAGTAATGCGCCATCAGCGTGGCGTGGTGGCGCAAGCCCCGATCAGCGCCTAGCCACAGGGCATAAGGAACGTGTCGCCAATCGCGTGGGCGTGGGCCACGGCTGAGGGGTTGAAATGCCACGTGTTCAAAGGCGCTGTAGGTGCGTTCACCTACGGTGCGCAAGTCCGGTTCTTTGCCTAGGCCTGTGCCACGCTTGGTGCGTGCGGCGTGGGCCAACTGGTCAAAGTCTTGCGGCAGTGGTGCGAATAGCGCTGGCATGTTGCTTATCGCACCGTTTCTTGCATCTTCTTCAAAGTGCTGCTGGGACCTTTGGCTGCCCCTGTGTCGGTGGGCTGAAAGGCCAAAACAAAACGCAATTCAACACGACGGTTTTGCGTGTCGTTGTCTTTGCTGCTGGGGCGTTCATCCGCGTACGAGCTGATGCCAAAGACGGGTTGCTCGCGTTCGTTGCGAAAGCTTTGCATGCCGCTGGCGTTGAGCACTTTGTACACCGCGCGTGCGCGATCTAGACCTAAATGCCAGTTGTTGTAGTCACCACGGTGCAGGGGCACTGAGTCGGTGTGGCCTTCGATCAAGATGGTTTCAATTTCCACCTGTTGTGGGTTGGCAGGGCAGTCGGCGGGGAGCTGACGACGCTGCGAATAGATGTAGCACGGTAGCACTTCTTGCAGCTGTTGTGCCGATTGACGCAGGGTTCGTACGCCCAAAGTTTCGAGGTCCGCACTGCCCCGCGCAAACAAGGTATCGGCAGGCAAGCTGATGACACCCGAGGCTTGGTTGATGGTCACGGGCACACCCGCTTTTTGCAGCCGTGCGCCAATGGCTTGCACCACCGCAGCCAACGGGTCGGCAGGAGGCTCTGGGGTTTGCTCGGGTTTGCGCGCAAGCAGCACCATCACCATGACGATGAAGATGAACAGCAGGCCAATCATCAGGTCACTGGCCGAGGCCATGTAACCCGACTCTTCCACTTGTTCGTGCGATGCGTTGGGGCTGCTGCGGCTTTTGATGAACATGGTTTAGAACACCCGCATCAAGCTTTGGGGGGCAGTGCGTCGATGAACTCGTCCAGCACTTCCTCAAGGTTGGTGATGCTGCCGCTGAGTTGGTTGACTGCACTGGCCAAGTGTTGGTCCATCTTGGTGTGCAGGTCTGCAATTTGTGTGGTGTAGCCAGACACACCTTGGGTCAGCGCATCCACAGTGCCAGTGAGTGCTTTTTGCGCGTCTTGCAAATGGGTGCGCACATGGCCTAAGGCTTCTTCGGCAGACAGCGCGCTGGTTTTGAGCGTGTCCACGGTTTGGCCTAAGGCTTGGTTCATGGGCACGAGGGCTTCTTTGAAATCATTGGCTGCTGTGCGTTGCAGGTTGACCGAGTTTTCAATGGCGTGGGCGCTCTCTTTGAACTTGTCTGCGGTTTGGTCAATTTTTTCGACCGTGGTTTGCAAGCCTGACATCGCGCTTTGCACGGCGGTGATGGTTTGTCCAAAATTGCCCAGCAAGGTTTCGAGCTGCTGCGAACCTTGGCGGCCAGCGGTGGCAGCGCGGCTGAGTGCCGCGTCTAAATCAGTGACGGTGGTGCGGGTGGTTTGAATGGTGTGAGACAAGGTGTTCACTGCGTCACTGAACGAGGCGAGTCCGTTTTCAATGCCTTGCGTCATGGCGGCACCAGCCTTGCTTAATTCACCTGCGGCTTGGCTACCCGCGTTGCCAAAACTCTGGCTCGATGCCTGAATGGTGTCAGCCAAGGTCGCCAGCTTGTCAAATGCAGGTTGCATGTTGCGAGACAGGGCATCGCCAATCGCGTTGGCAAAGTCGCCTTCGAAGCGGCGCAGCTGGCTCACTTGGGAACGGTTTTCGTCCAAGATGTCTTGAAACAAAGCGAGCTGCATGCGCACGCTGGCTTCTGCCGCGTTGTCGGGGACGCGGGCGCGCAGTGTGTGGCACAGCGTGTCGATGCTCATCTGCAAGTTTTCCAGCGCCACTTTGGCGCGCCAGTTCCAAACCAACGAACACAACAAGCCTGCAATCGAGGTGATGAACTTGCCGCCTGCGGTGGCAATCAGCGACTGCAAGGCTTGGTCTTGCTGGCGGGCGGACACATCCAGCGCGTTGAGTGCTAAGCCGGCTTGCTGCAAGGCCACGGCCAAGAAAATGAAGGTGCACATCAAGCCAAACCCAATCAACAAATTGGGCATGGTCTCAAACAGCGCCAAGTTCATGCGGCCACCCAACACGCTGCGCACAGTCCATGTGTCGGCGTGGCTGCGAAAGCTGTAACTGCTGCGTGGGCCGTGGCTCACGCCGTGTTGCGTGGGCAAGTCGATCAACCCTGCTTGGGTTTCGCGCAGCAAAAACTTCAGTTCTGCATCTGTGGTTTTTGTTTCGGCCAGCGCCAGTGCCTCGCGGCTGCTGCCTTGGCTTGCAACGAGGCGGGCATCCAGCGCCACCACCTCGGTGCGGACCTTGCGAATGCGTGATGCCCACACGCCAAAGCTCATGAGTGAGAACACAAAAATAAGAGCGGCGATGGCCAGAGGCACTGCCAACTGTTCGAGTTGGGCGAGGTATTGATTCATAGGCATACCTCTATTGTGAACAACTTAATCGCCCAAGCCGCCACTTCTCAAGACCCGTCGCGCACAAGCGCCCCACAACACGCCCAACTGCGGCGCCCACAGGGTGAGACGTTGACGTGCGCGTGTGAGCCCCGTGTACACCAGCTCGCGTGTGAGCACGGGCGACTCAAGTGCAGGGACCACCAACAACACATGCGTGAACTCCGAGCCTTGTGATTTGTGCACCGTCATGGCAAACACCGTTTCCACACTGTCAATGCGTGATGGCATGACCCAGCGCACACCACCGTCTGTGTTTGGAAAAGCCACGCGCAACACGCCATCTGATCCGGGCAAGCACAGGCCAATGTCGCCGTTCATCAGCTCTAGCGCGTAGTCGTTGCGCGTCACCATCACGGGGCGGCCTGCGTACCACGTGCTTTGACCCAAGCCCAAGGCTTGTTCCACATGCGTGTTGAGTTGTGTGACGCCCAATGGTCCCTCTCGCACGGCGCACAGCACACAAAATTCGGTGAAGGCGGTGAGCAATGCCAGTGCTTGCGTATCGCTGCAAGGCATTGCATGTGCTGTGGCGCGGTCACGGTGTGGTGCTAGCAAACCCAACCATGTGCGCCAACCGTGACGCAAACCAACCGCCAGTTGTGCGTCCGCAGCTGTGGTGAGTTGCAGACGCGTCACATCGGGTTCGTTGGCTTCACCGTCAATGCGTTGCTGCAAAGGCAAGTTGTCAAGCCAGTTGGGTGCCGCTTGCCACAAAGCTTTGAGTGAGGGCGTGTTGTCCGTGCTGTCATGGTTGACCGCCTTGGCCCATTGGCCAATGCCGCTTTGCGCGTCAAAGCGGTGGCTGTGAGTGAGCGTGACCGTTTGGTGTTGCAACAAGGTGCCTGTGCACAGCTGCGACATCACCGCACCGGCCTCGACAGAGGCCAGTTGATCTTTGTCACCCAATAAGATTAGCCGTGCTGTGACGGGCACGGTTTGCAGCAAGCGGGCCATCATTTCCAGATCCACCATCGAGGCTTCGTCTACCACCACCACATCGGTGGCGAGTTGATGCACACGGGGGGCGCGGCTGTTGGTTTGCAACAGGCGGTGCAGCGTTTGCGCTTGTGTGGGGATGCGCGCTCGCACATCGGCAGGCATTTCAGCCAGCGCTTTGCGGATGGACTCGGTCAACCGTGCCGCGGCTTTGCCCGTCGGTGCCGCCAAATGAATGTGCAGTTCGCGTGTCGATGTGCCCACCAGCAAGGCCAGCAATTTCACCACTGTGGTTGTCTTGCCGGTGCCGGGTCCTCCGGTGATGAGCGTGATGCGATTTTGTGCCGCCACCTCACAGGCCAAACGCTGCATATCCGGAGCATGGTGTGTGTCGGCGTTGGTTTTGGGAAACAGCGTATCCAAGCGTTGTTGCAAATCGGTCGGTACTTCGCAAGGCAGAGCCAAGCGCTGCGCGATGTGTTGACGAATGTGTTGTTCTGCCGCCCACGCGCGTCGCAAATACAGTCGCGCACCTGATGTGTCATGTGTCAACACCAAGGGGCTGTCGTCGCCCTGTGTCCACGGCAGAGTGGCTGCTGCTGTGCTCAGCTCAGCGGGCAAAGTGGCAATTTGTGATTCGTTCCAGCCGAGCAATGCAGCTGCTTGGGTGTGCAGCGTGGCCAGGTCAAGGCAAGCATGGCCGCGACTCCATTGATGGCTGGTCAGTGCAGCCAGCCAAAGGTGGCGTGGGTCGTCGCTGGGTTGGCGTGTGTTTAAGAAATTTGCGAATGCAGTATCCAGCCCCGTGAAAGGCACAGGCGCGTCTAAGCCATTGGTTTTTTTGAAGTCTTTCAACAGGTCTTTGAGTGCGGTCATGCCAGCGCTCCTGCAAACAAGGCATCCAGCGTTTCAATCAATGCTTGCGGTGGTTTGTGCGCATGCACGCCTGCGCCGGCTTGGTCAATGCCACGTAAAAACAGGTACACAGCGCCGCCTATGTGTTTGGCGTAGTCGTAGT
>Ga0228698_1000068_pt1 | contig 98969 bp, 88 predicted proteins | sample McNCre117_Aug_MG_FD_178015 | JGI IMG/M metagenome (GOLD analysis project Ga0228698, IMG submission 178015) | Freshwater microbial communities from McNutts Creek, Athens, Georgia, United States - 1-17_Aug_MG | ecosystem: Environmental > Aquatic > Freshwater > Creek | place: USA: Georgia...
GGAAGTTCTGTATCGATCGCCAGCAGTACCTTGGAGGTCGCTTCTATTGGCGGTGCCTGGTACTGCCACTTGATGTGCTTTTCGGTGCGGTACCCGCCAAACTCCGAGAAAAACTCGACGAAGTCTTGAAATTCGGATGGTCCGCTGACCCACTTGAAATCACTCACGGTCGTACCTCTTTCCGATATCAAGCATGGTGCGGCTTTGCAGTCTTCCATGTCGCTGCAATTGGCCGACGGCGCAAATCACGTTGTCGAATGTGCGGCGCATGGCCGGCGCCGTGATGAGATTGTGAGGATGGAACCACATGTGGACATCGGATCCGTTTCGGCTGCTGCGCTCAAGCATGGATTGCCATCGTCTGCTGGTGACGAATGACGGGATCATGCCCCGCAGGCCAAGAGGCCAGTACAGGAAATTACCAGGGGGCAATCCAACCCTGCCCTCGCTGACCTCGGTGCGGGTGTCCAAACCCATCGATCCGGTGACATCGCACTCTGACGCAATGCGACGCAGGCTCCCCAGCACGGAGCCCGAGCCGGGCGCCATTGCGCTGCGGCGATAGTAGCGAATGCCAAGCCTGTCGAGCTTGTCGACATGACCGACGGCATTCCTGGGGTACACCGCGCTGGCATACCGAATGCCTTGCAGCGCAGACAGTTGAGCGGCCTGATCAAACTCGAAATTGGCAATGGCTTCGCCCACATGGGGAGCCAGTAGATGGTGCGTGAAGCCATGCCAGCCAATCTCATGGCCGTCTTGCTGCGCACGCACCAGGTAGTGGTGCCCCCGCCATCCATCCTGCTTGTCCGCTTGTGAGCGAGTCACGACATCACGATACCAACCGTGCGCCATCAACTCGGACGACTCAATCTGGCGCAGTTTGTCTCGTGCCAGATCCTCGGGCGCTGCGAACAGCGAGGTGAACGCGAACGTTGCGCGAACCTCGTGCCGAGCCAGCGTCGAGAAGATGAAGTCGTAGGCCTCATCCAGCGCCTGCCTGGTGATCCAATTCATCCAGGGGGCGGTCGAATCGGCTACGCCCCACTTGCCTTCGCAGTCCAAGGAAAGAGTGAACGACGGAGGCCCGAATGCGGCCACGGATGGCGCGGTGCTGGAGTGCTGTTCAGTCATGTCGAATGCCAATGTTGGTGCCAGGCTTGGTACATCAGCACGCACCACAGCTGGTGGTGGTGATTGGCCGCGCCGCTCTGGTGGCGTTGCCAGGCCCTCTGGACCTGCTGCGTGTCGAACATGCCGCTGCGCTGCAGCGCGGCGGGCGACAGCAGTGCCTCTGCCCACTCGCGCAGTTCACCACGCAGCCAGGCGGCCAACGGGATGCCGAAACCCACCTTGGGTCGGTCGATCAAGGGCTGCGGCACGCGCTGGTACAGCACCTGGCGCAGCAACCACTTTGTGACACCGTTTCGCACCTTCATGTGTGCGGGCAGGCGGGCCGCAAATTCATACAGCTGATGATCGAGGAAGGGAATGCGCCCCTCCAGGCTCACCGCCATGGCGGCCCGGTCCACCTTGACCAGGATGTCGTTTTGCAGATAACCCAGGGTGTCCCGCAGCATCATGCGTTCCATGACATGGAGGTGGCCCAGGCCCAGGCCGGCCCAGTCGGGCTCACGCGAGGCCTCGTGCGCACCCGCCACCACCTTCTGGGGCTCGGGCCACTGCGAGATGAAGCTGGTGTACAGCTCGGCGTCATCGCGGCAGGTCATGGCGCGTGCCATCTTGTCGATCTTGTCGCCAGCGTCGCCAAAACGCACGCTGGCCGGCAGCAGATGCCCGCCGCTGGCCACCAGGCGGTCCCACTGTTGCGGCGTCAGCAGCCCCAACAGCCTTGCCAGCCCCCGGCGCAGCGCCAGGGGGTACCTGGACATGCGCTGCAGCAGCCCGGGCCCCAGCAGGTAGCGGTTGTAGCCACCAAACACCTCGTCGCCGGCATCGCCCGACAGCGCCACAGTGACATGCTGCCGCGCCATGGCCGCCACCAGATGGGTGGGTATCTGCGATGAATCGGCAAAGGGCTCGCAGTACATCGTGGGCAACTGCGGCACCACGTTCAGCGCATCCCGGGGGGTGACATACAGCTCGGTGTGCACCGTGCCCAGGTGCTGGGCCACGGCCTTGGCCGCCTCGGCCTCGTTGAAGGCTTCTTCGGCAAAGCCGATCGAGAAGGTGCGAACCGGCCGCGAGGCCTGGGCTTGCATCAGCGCCACCACCGTGGACGAGTCGATGCCCCCGGACAAAAAAGCGCCCAGCGGCACGTCGGCCACCATCTGGTCGCCGATGACGGCCAAGATGCGCTGTTCGAGTTCGGCGATGGCAGCGCGGTCATCACCTGCAAAAGGCGCCTGTCGTGCCTGCGACCAGGCCGCCTGCGGGCTCCAGTAAACCGTCGGCGCCTCGCATCGATCGGGCGCGGTGAAGCGCAACATCGTGCCAGGCATCAGCTTGTGAACGCCCTCGTAGACCGTCAGCGGCGCCGGGATGTTGTTGTGGCGCAGCATGGCCAGCGCCGCATCGCGCGACAGCCGCCTGTCGATCAGGTCGCTGGCCATCAAGGCCTTCAGCTCGGAGCCAAAAACCAGGCCGGCTGCTGTTGGAGACCAGTACAGCGGCTTTTCGCCAAAGCGGTCTCGCACCAGGGTCAGGCTGCCGTCCTGGTGATCCCACAGCGCCAGCGCAAACATGCCGGTGCAGGCCTCGATCGCACGCTGCAAGCCCCAGGCCTCGATGGCCGCCAACAGGGTTTCGGTGTCGGAGTGGCCACGCCAGGCAGGGCTCAGGCCCGCCGCATCCAGGGTGCGGCGCAGCGCACGGTGGTTGTAGATCTCACCATTGAACGCCACTGTGAAGCGCTGGCTGGCTGAATGCATGGGCTGCGCGCCCGCCGGCGACAGATCGACGATGGCCAGCCGCGCATGGGCCAGCGCCAGGCCGCGCGCCTGGAGCACCCACACATCGCGCGAATCGGGGCCGCGGTGGTGCAGGGCCGCGATCATGCGCTGCGCCGTGTCGTTCAGCGCCAGCGTACGTTGTCCTGTGGACCAGATGCCTGCGATGCCGCACATGGATCAGGAGGCCGCAGCAGAAAGGGTTTGAGCACGCGCCGCTTGCGGAACGCCGACCGGCTTGATCAGGGCAAAAATCAACATGATGTATACCCAGGAGATGGGTTGACGTGCGGTGTAGTGAGTCAACTGTTCAACGACGATCGCCGTGAATACGCAGGCGCAGAGCGTGGATTTTCGCCGGAGGATTTCTCGAGCAGAACCCCAGAGCAACAACAGATAGGCCGACACGGCCATCAGCCCACCCTGCAGGGTGAAGTCGAGCAGCTGATTGTGGGCTTCAGAGCCCTGAAAAGGCGCCAGATCGCCCGACTGGCCGCCGGCTCCCACCCCCAGAAAAAACGACTGCGCAACACCCTGTGCCGCATGCAGCCACAGTGGAAAGCGGCCATTGGCGTCGCCGTCATCGGTTTTTTTCACCGACTCGCCGGCATAGAGCGCGAAGGCGACGACGGCCACCAGCATCAGGCAGACCGTCAGGGCCATGCGCAGTTGCGTGTCGGTGCGCTCGCGGGGCGGTCGAGTCCATTGATTGAGTTGCAGCACAACCCAGACACTGCCGCCGATGATGTAGGCCGAAAACACCGTATTGCTCTTGACGAACACGGCGATTGGCAGGAAGGCCAGGATCGAAAAGATCAGGAATGCCTTCGACAGCCTGGACTGCCTGACGCGCAAGCCCGCTGCCGCCACAAAGGGGAAAGCACACAGCAGCATGCCCAATTGATTGGGGTTGTCTGAAAACCCCGTGTAACGAGACAGGAACGGGATGCCGGGCAGATCCGAATCGGTGAGCCAGGCGTCGGTTTGCACGCCAGCGGCCAGCAGCATCAAGGGCAACACCTGCACCACCATGGCCGCGCTCAAGGCCCGGGCCAGGATCAGCTCAGGGCATGCGCAGGTTTGCAGGTATTCAATGGCAGCGCTCGCGAAGGCCAAGGCAAACACCAGCGCGAACAGGTCGCGCAAGCTGACGATCTGGCTCCATCCAGCCAATTGGTTGGCTGTGGTGCCCACCAAAAATCCGCTGACCAGCATCAGCAGCGAAGCCTGCACCCATGTTGGCAAGGCTGAACGGCGGGGCAGGGACACCAGGACAAAAGCCATGCCTGCCAGATCGCCCAGGCCAGCGCCGCCCAGCAATCGTCTGGACTGGGTGGCCAGAAACAGGGCCATGGCTGCATAAAACAGCAGGCCTTGCAGCCGTGTCCAAGGGGTGGGCGGGCGCATCTTCAGGTGCCAGCTCTTGAAAAAGAAGGGTCAAATGGAATCATTTGATGGCATTGGCTGCCATGTTGTCCCGCCGTCGATGAGTCAGAATGTCGCCAGGGCGCCATGGCCGTTCGAGACGTTCCTACCCCAGCGGATACTGGTTTGCCAGTGAACATGCCCTTGAAAAATCGCCAATGACCGATTCGCAGCCTGCTCGCCGTGTGCATGGCAACAGCCCGCGCGCCATCGTCAGGTGCGGGCTGGCAGTACTGGTCGTGCTCGTCGTCGGCTTTGTGGCTTCGGGTGTGGTGCCGGGCAGCCCCACCGACGAAGACCGCAGGTCCTTGTTGGCAGCGGGGGTGCTTGACATCACCGACATCGACCATGCGCAACAACTGGACTACCCGGGGCAGGCTGCCCTGCTGACCAAGGTTGTCGAGGTTGTCCACCAGCGTATTCCGGGGCTCTCGCCCATCCCGCCTGAGCACGAGCGTGAACCCGAGGACGTGATCAAGGCGCGCAGCGGCCTTTGTTATGACCGCGCCAGACTGATCGAGAAGGCGCTGAGACTGGCGGGCTTTGAGGTGCGCCATGTCTTTCTGTTGTACGGCGGCTTCAAGAATATGCTGTCTGCGGGCAGTCCAACCCACGCCATGCTCGAAGTGCGCACGGCCAAGGGATGGATGTTTGTGGGCACGCTGACCCCGGTCTTGGGCCTCGATGCCGATGGCCGGATCTGGTCGATGGCCGACCTTCGAAGCGATGCCGCATCGGGCGGGGCGGCGATCAAGCGTAATGGCTGGATCGAAGTCATCCCCACCGATTTCGTGCCGCTGATCGGCGTTTACAGCCGAAATGGCAAGCACTACTGGCCCTACACCGCGATGCCCGAGTATTCGCCGACGCAAGTGGTTTCGGGGATGATCGACTGATCGGTCCATCAACGTGTGCCCTGCCATGATGCCAGCAGCCGGCACCTAGGTTCACCGGAGAGTTGTGTAACGGCCTCGGGCTCGGTCAAGCTGGCGCACCTGATCGTCAAATCTGCTCGCGCCGGGCTGCGTTGCTTCGCAGCAGTGGCCCGATCAGCAACCACAAGAAGATCAGCAATGCACTCGACACGGTGGCACCGATGGCAATGAACGTGCGCCGTGGCGCGCTTTTTCGCTCGGGCGGCGTAGCCGGGTCGATCACCTGGATCAGGGCGCCTTCGCGGCTTTCGTCGGCCCGGGCCAGTTCAAATTGCCGTGCGTAGACTTCGAACAAGGCTTCCTGGTATTTGAAGTCGCGGTACTTGCCCACGTAGTCAGCGCCGGCGCTGTTGTCCGTGGCCTGCTCGGCCTTTGCCAGCTGTTCGTGCAGGGCCGAAGCAATGGATTGCTGCTGCCTCACCTCGGGGGTGTCATCGGCCAGTGACACGCGCAGCAACTGCAGGCGGGTCTGGGCAGCGGTCAACTCGGCCTTGAGGCGCGCGTAGGCTTCGGCAGCGGCCTTGGGCTCAGACTTCAATGCGCCGGCATTGAAGCCACTGCCCTGCAAATTGGATTGCGCCTTGACTAGTTGTTCGCGGGTCTGTTGCAACTGCCGCTCAAAGAACATGCGCCGTTGCTGGGCTTCGGTCATCGCGATCGTGCCGGTGAGCTTGCGCAATTCATCCACATAGGCATTGGCGATGTCAGCGGCGCGGGCCGGCACCTTGTCGTCGAAGTCCACGGTGATCAGGCCGTCTTTCTTGCCCAGATTGATGCGGACCTTCTTGGCCAGCGTGAGCCGTGCTTCCACCTTGAGCTTCTCGTCGTACACCTCCATCAACTTGAACTTGTCGATGATGCGATCCGAGAGCGTGACACTCTGCAGCAACGAGACATAACGGTCGCCGGGTGTGGAAATGCCAGCCACGCTACCAGCCAAGCCACCCAAGGCACCCAGCGACGCCAGAGCGGCCGACGCCGCACCACCACCAGCGCTTTGCTGAGGTGGCATGAAGGTGGTGCTGGCGGTGTAGGTGGGTGGTATGGCAAAAGAGATGGCCGCAGCGGCAGCGCCAATCGCCAGAGGGCCCAGCAAAAGCAGCCGCGCCTTGCTGCGCAGCAGCTGCAGCACATCCAGCGGCTCGGCGGTATTCGATTCAGCCGAGCCCTGCAGCGGTGTCGACTGTGTCAGGTCGTGTTCGCTCATGGTGACCCCGTCACATGCCGGTGGCGGTCTTCAGGCCAGCCAGGCCCACCGCCAATTGGAAGAAGACCTGGGTCCAATCGCGTGCGGTCTGCAAATTGGTGGCCTTGTTGATCTCTTCGGGCACGAAGATGGTGTCGCCAGGCTCGATGGTGAGATGGGCGATCTGGTTGCCGCGCGAGAAGAACGTGCTGGCCTGCAGGCTGCTTTCGACCGAGCCGTTGGCGCGGATCACGAAGGTGCTGCTGTCGTCGGCGCCCCGCGTGGGCCCGCCGGCCAGGCGAACGTAATCGCCCACCTTCTGGTTGGCGGCAAACAGATAACTGCCACTGCTGAAGACACTGCCGAACACGCCCACGGCGGTGGGGCGGGCCGGCACAAAGAGCTTGTCGCCGTCTTCCAGGGGCAGGTCAGGCAGGTTGGTGGCCGCCTGGGGCAGTTGCAGCACGATGCGCCCGGTGGGCCGGAGTGCACGCAGCTGCTCAAACAGCTTGGTGTTGGCGGCGGTGGCCGATGTGGATGCAGCGGCCTCTTCGGCGGTGCTGGCGCGGCGCGTGGTAGCCGAAGTGGTCAGCTGGGTTTCAAAGTCGCGCAGTGCGCGCTCGTAGTTGACCTGCTGGGTGATGCGCACGCTTTCGCGGTTGAACTGCGCGCCCTGCAGAAACGCGTGCTGCGTGAAGCCGCCCGCAGCGCGAACGGCGTCGGCCAAGGTGCTGGTGGGCGGCAACACGTATTCGCCGGGCTGGGCCACTTCGCCCTCGACGCGCACACGCTTGGCCTGCTTGTCAGTCGGCCGGGTGAGTTCGGCCGCGTTGAACGCCCGGTACACATCGCCCCGCTCAAGCTTGGCCTGTGCGCCAACGGGCAGGTCGATCTGGGTCAGGGAGGTGGTGGGGCCGTTCATGCGCTCCAGAACCAGCCGACGTGAATCGGCCACGGCATTGAGGCCGCCGCTCATGCGCAACAGGTCGTCGACGACTTCGCCGGGCTTGATCTCGAAGATGGCCGGACGGTTGACGCTGCCAATGATGGCCACTTGCGGGCCCACCGGGCCAACCAGGATCACGTCTTCGGGCTGCAGCACCATGTCGGCACCGCGATCACCCTTGAGCAGCAATTCGTAGAGGTCGAAGGTGGCCACGGTGTCACGGCCACGCTTGAGCTGGATGTTGCGGAAGCTGCCAGCCGTCGATGGCCCGCCAGCACGGATGAGTGCCTGGGTGAGGGTGGACAGGCTGCTGACGACCACCGAGCCGGGTCGTTCCACAAAGCCGGTCACATACACCCGCAGCCCGCGAAGCTGACCCAGCGAAACGCTGAGCTGGAAGTTCTTGAAGACCTGCGCGACACGCTTGCTGATGGTGTCGGTCAAATCGGCGTAACGCACGCCTGACACCATCACCGGCCCGACACGCGGGATGTTGATGCGTCCGCTGCGATCCACCCGCGCGCGCACGTCGGCGTCAACAGATCCCCAGAGCGTGACCACCAACTCATCACCGGGGCGAAGCAGATAGTCGGGCGGGATCAGGGGGTTGTAGTCGGCGGCATCGGCCGGGCTGGCCAGCGATGCCACCAGCTCGGCGCCGAAGCGCTTGATGGCCTGCCCACCCACCGCCGCGTTCAGGCGGTTGATGTAGACCTCGAATTCGGTGGGTTTGGCGGGTTCGGCTGGCAGACGCGGCACCGGATAGTCGTCGTCTCGGCGCGTGGCGTCTTGACGGCGGCTGCCATCACTGCGCGCGGCGTCGTCGGCCAGACTGGCTTGGCGCAGACGAACAGGCCCGCCAGCACCACTTGACACAGCGGGTTCACCGCTGGACGAGGCAACCTGTGCTGCAGCAGGCGCAGCGGCCAGCCCGACAAACCAGGGCAAGAGCAGGGCGGCCAGCAGCCGCTTGCGTGCCTGTTTGGCGAGGAGTGACGGGCTGCAGAAGAATGAGTTCATGCGATTGAACCAATCTGGGTGTCGATGAGCCAAAACGGCGTGGGCTCGGCCAATGCCGAGCAAACCACCCATTCTAGAGTTTGAACTGACCGGGCCGGCCACCGGGCGCGGCAGCCGAGTGACGCGCACACGCAACGGTTGGCGCCGGGCTCATCGCCGAGCCCGCGGGCCTGGGTTGGTGTGGCGGCCTGAGGGCCTTTGACGGCTTCAGCCGCCGTGGCGCGCCACGTACCACTGGCCGGCCACCACCAGGCCGGCGCGGATGTCGTGGCTGGGGGCGTAGCCCAGCAGGCGCTGGGCCTTGGCCACGTCTGCGCGCGAGTGGCGCACGTCGCCCGCGCGGAAGTCGCGGTGCACCGGGGCGGCCACCGTCAGACCCGGCTTGGCAGCCGCCAGCGAGGCGGTCAGCATCTCGTGCAGGCCGTTGAGCGTGGTCTGGTCGCCCACGGCCACGTTGTAAACCTGGTTGGCGGCGGCTTCGTCGGCCACGCTGGCTGCCAGCAGATTGGCCTGCACGGCATTGGCCACAAAGCAGAAGTCGCGGCTGGTTTCGCCGTCGCCATTGATGTAGACGGTTTCGCCGGCCAGCATCGAGGCCGCCCACTTGGGGATCACGGCCGCGTAGGCGCCGTTCGGGTCCTGGCGCGGGCCGAACACATTGAAGTAGCGCAGGCCGATGCTCTGCAGGCCATAGGCCCGGCCGAACACATCGGCGTACAGCTCGTTCACGTACTTGGTGACCGCATACGGCGACAGCGGCTTGCCGATGGTGTCTTCAACCTTGGGCAGGCCGGGATGGTCACCATAGGTCGAGCTGCTGGCCGCGTAGACGAAACGCTTGACACCGGCGTCACGGGCGGCCACCAGCATGTTCAGGAATCCGGTGACATTGGCGGCGTTGGTGGTGATCGGGTCGGCCAGCGAACGCGGCACCGAGCCCAGCGCGGCCTGGTGCAGCACCACATCCACGCCGGCGCAGGCCTGCTGGCAATCGGCCAGCTCGCGGATATCGCCCCGGATGAAGCGGAAGTTCTGCCAGGCGGCGTCGCCCACCAGTTGCTGCACATCGTCAAGGTTGTGCTGGTGGCCGGTGGCGAAATTGTCCAGCCCCACCACCTTCTGGCCCAGCTTGAGCAGGGTTTCAAGCAGATGGCTGCCGATGAAGCCTGCCACGCCGGTGACGAGCCAGGTGCGGGGCTGGGCGCGCAGTTGTTCTTGGAAGAGGGTGTAGGCCGTGGGGGTGCTCATGCGGGTCTCTGGTCGCTCAGGGAAGTGTGTCGGCGGTGCTGCGGCGCGATGCCGGCGTGGTGGTTCAGAACACGTCGGCGTCGGCCAGCAAGGGTGCGGCGGCATCCTTGTCAGCCAGTTGGGGGGTCAGGTCTTGCGGCCAGGTGATGCCCAGCGTCGGGTCATTCCAGCGGATGGCGCGTTCGCAATCCCTGGCGTAGAAATCGGTGGTCTTGTACAAAAAGCGGGTGTGGTCTTCCAGCGCCACAAAGCCGTGGGCAAAGCCTTCGGGAATCCACAGCTGGCGCTTGTTGTCGGCGCTCAGCTCCACAGCGGCCCACTGCCCGAAGGTGGCCGAGGCACGGCGGATGTCGACCGCCACGTCCAGCACCCGGCCTTGCACCACCCGCACCAGCTTGCCTTGGGGATGGGGTGGCAGCTGAAAGTGCAGGCCACGCAGCACGCCAGCCGATGATTCGGATTCGTTGTCCTGCACAAAGGGGCGGGGCGGGGGCAGGCCCAGGGCTGCCAGGCCTTCGGCAAACCGGCGCTGGCTGAAGCTTTCCATGAACCAGCCGCGGTTGTCCGAGAACACCGCAGGTTCGATGATGACCACTTCGGGCAGGCGGGTGGCGGTGAATTTCATGGGCAGGTCTCAGCGCAGTTGAAGGGCTTCGCTGAGCATGCGCTCAACACCCAGCTGCCAGGCGGGCAGCGTCAGGCCGAAAGTGTCGCGCAGCTTGCGCGTGTCCAGACGCGAATTGAGTGGCCGCGTGGCCGGTGTGGGGTAGGCGCTGGTGGGGATGGCCTGCACCGCGTCGGGCCCGGCCTTCAGGGGTACGCCCCGCTCAGTGGCCCAGGCCAGCACATGCCGGGCATAGCCGCACCAACTCACTTCGCCGGCGGCGGCCACGTGGTAGGTGCCCGACAAACTGGCGTCGCGCAGCAGGGCCGGCAAGATGGCCGCTGTGACGTCGGCCAGCAGATCTGCCCCCGTGGGCGCGCCGATCTGGTCGTCGATCACGGTCAGCGATGCACGTTCGGCGGCCAGGCGCAGCATGGTGCGGGCGAAATTGCCCCCACGCGCGGCGTGAACCCAGCTGGTGCGCAAGATGGCGTGCCGGCAGCCACTGGCGCGAATCAGGTCTTCGCCTTCCAGCTTGGTGCGGCCATAGGTGCTGAGGGGGCCGGTGGGCGCGGTTTCGTCGCGCGGAGCGTGGCCGCTGCCATCAAAGACGTAATCGGTGCTGTAGTGGATCAGCGTGCCGCCCCAGGTCGCCAGTGCCTTGGCGATGCGGCCAGGCGTCGTGGCATTGACGGTGCGGGCGGTGTCGGCGTCGGATTCGGCCTTGTCGACGGCGGTGTAGGCCGCTGCATTGACCAGCACATCGGGCCGGATCGCCTGGATGGTGGCCAGCAACTCGTCGGGCCGCGCCAGGTCACCACAGCCCAGCGGCGACTGCCGCGTCAGGGCGTGCACGCCGCCCAACACCGACAGTGAGCGCCGCAATTCCCAACCAACCTGGCCATCTGGCCCCAGCAGGACAATGTTCATGGGAGAGGGGCGGGTGCGGGCAGGGTGGGGTTGGAGGTGGCGAAAACCAGGCGCGGCAGCGCCCCTGAACGGGCAGCAGGCCGACCGCGCATTTTAGGGAGGAGGCATCACTGGCAAGCCCTTCAGAACGGGCCACTATCGCCAATTTCGCACGTCAGGGATAATACCGGGCTGATGACCGACACCAATCCCAACGCCCAACCGGCCGGCCAGGCTGCCGAAACCCCGGCCGCCCCTGCGGCGGTGGAGCCTACCCCGCAACCTTTCAACACGCTGCCGCTGGACGCCAAGCTGCTGCGTGCGGTCACGGATTCGGGCTACACCCTGATGACGCCCATCCAGGCCAAGGCCATTCCCTTGGTGCTGCAAGGGCGCGACGTCATGGGCGCTGCACAAACCGGCACCGGCAAGACGGCGGCGTTCTCGCTGCCCCTGCTGCAAAAGATGATGCGGCACGAGAACCCGTCCATGTCGCCGGCGCGCCACCCGGTGCGCGCCCTGGTGCTGGCGCCCACGCGTGAGCTGGCCGATCAGGTGGCCAACAACGTCAAGACCTACGCCAAGCACACCAACCTGCGCAGCACCGTGGTGTTTGGCGGCATCGATATGAAACCCCAGACGGCCGAGCTCAAGCGCGGCGTCGAGGTGCTGATCGCCACGCCGGGCCGCCTGCTCGACCACATCGAAGCCAAGAACTGCGTGCTCAACCAGGTTGAATACGTGGTGCTCGATGAGGCCGACCGCATGCTCGACATCGGCTTCCTGCCCGATCTGCAGCGCATCCTCAGCTACCTGCCCAAGCAGCGTCAAACATTGCTGTTCTCGGCCACCTTCTCGCCCGAGATCAAGCGCCTGGCCCAAAGCTATCTGCAAGACCCGATCACCGTCGAGGTGGCCCGGGCCAATGCCACGGCCTCCACGGTCGAGCAGCGTTTTTACAGCGTGGCCGAAGACGACAAGCGGGCGGCAGTGCGCCAGATGATCCGCGACCGCGGCATCACCCAGGCCATCGTGTTCGTCAACTCCAAGCTGGGCGCCGCGCGCCTGGCGCGTTCGTTCGAGCGCGACGGCATGCGCACCTCGGCCCTGCATGGCGACAAGTCTCAAGACGAGCGCCTCAAGTCGCTGGAAGCCTTCAAGCGCGGTGAAGTCGACGTGCTGGTGGCCACCGACGTGGCTGCCCGGGGCCTGGACATCGCCGATCTGCCGGCGGTGTTCAACTTCGATGTGCCCTTCAACGCCGAAGACTACGTGCACCGCATTGGCCGCACCGGCCGCGCCGGCGCATCGGGTCTGGCCGTCACCCTGGTTGATCGCGACGACTCGCGCCTGATCTCCGACATCGAGAAGCTGATCAAGAAAAAGATCGACCTCGAAGCCTTCGAGATCGCCGATGACCGGCCGCGCCGCCCGCGCCCGCGTGATGCCGAGTTTGATCGCCCGGCTCGTGATGCCGATCGCGCACCGCGCGACACCGAGCGCTTTGCGCCCCGCGATGCGGCCCCTGATCGCCCGCGCCGCAGCTACGCGCCACCGGCGCCGCCGTCCGATCCCTTCTTTGACAAGCCCTACGAGGCGCCGGCCCAGGCTTCGGGTGACAAGCCGGCCTGGGAGCAAAAAGCCGCTGTGCCTGCGCCCGGCAAGGGCCTGTCGCCCAACATCCGCAGCAAGCGCAAGGTGGCCATGCTGCTGGGCGGCGGCAAGGCCTGATCGGCCTGGCCGGCCGGCCTGCGCATGGGGCCGCTCAGCCGGCCAACCAGCAAAACACCGTGGGCAGCCGCCCACCCAGCGGGGCGCCGCTCTGGGCGCGCCAGCTTTGCGCCGTGCGGGTCTCGCAGCGGGCGCCGGGCAGCGTCAAGCCGCTGGCAATGCACAGACGGGTGGTCGGGCTCAGGTGGTCGGCCAGCGCAGCCAGCAGGGCATCGTTGCGGTAGGGGGTCTCGATGGCGATCTGGGTTTGGCCCAGCCGCCTGGACAGCGCATCGAGTTCGCGGATGCGGGCTGCGCGGGCTGCGGGCTCCACCGGCAGGTAACCCACAAAAGCGAAGCTTTGCCCGTTCAGGCCACTGGCTGCCAGGGCCAGCAGCAGTGAACTGGGCCCCGACATGGGTTCGACCGTCACGCCCAGGCCGTGCGCAGCCTGCACCAGCGCCGCGCCCGGGTCAGCCACCGCCGGCAAGCCGGCCTCGGACAGCAGGCCCACATCGTGCCCGGCCAGCGCGGGTGCCAGCAGGGGCTTCAGGTCTGGTGCTGCGGGGGCGGCCTTGCCGGACTGGCCCTTGGGTGGGCGGGGCAGTTCGGTGATCTGCACCTGCTGCAGCGGCCTGGCCAGCGGCACCAGCTTGTCCACCCGCTTGAGCAGGGCCCGCGTGGTCTTGGCGTTTTCGGCCACCCAGTATTGCAGCGTGGCGGCGCGTTCAATCACGGCCTGCGGCAACACGTCGCGCAGGTCCACTTCGTGATCGGTGCCCAGATCCAGCGTGTTGGGCACCAGGATCAGCTTGCCGGTCGAGGGGGTCATGCCGCGTTCTCCAGCACGTCCAGGCCCGCCTGCGCCAACAGCGTGCAGGTGTGGATCAGTGGCAGGCCGATCAGGGCCGTGGGGTCATCGGATTCGATGGCTGCCAGCAGCGTGATGCCCAGGGTTTCGCACTTGGCACTGCCGGCGCAGTCGTAGGGTTGCTCCAACCGCAAATAGGTCTCGATCTGCCGCAATGTGAGTGGCCTGAACAGCACCGTGCTGGGTGCGATCAGCATGCGTGCAAAACCGCTGGGACGGTGCACCACGGCCACCGCGCTGTGAAACACCACCCGCTGGCCTTGCAGCGCCAGCAACTGCGCCACCGCTGCATCACGGTGCCCGGGCTTGCCCAGCGTGCGGCCATGCAGATCCACCGTCTGGTCTGATCCGATCACCACGGCGTCGGGGTGGCGGCTGGCCACCTCATGGGCCTTCTCCAGGGCCAGTCGGCCAGCCAGGGCCTCGGGGCTTTCGCCGGGCAGGGGCTGCTCGTCCACATTCGGCGCGCTCACGGTGAATGGCAGGCGCAGGCGCTGCAGCAAGTCGCGCCGGTACACAGAGGTGGAGCCCAGCACAAGCCGGGGCGCCAGCGGGGAATGAGGTTCAGCCATGCGGGCCATTGTCCCATCCGACCCCACTACACTGGCCGCATGAAATCTCGGCAACACGACCCCTTGCGACTGGACGTCGCAGCCCTGGCCGGCGAAGGGCAGACCCTGCAAGGTGCCTGGCCCGGTGAATCCCTGGAGCGCCTGGCCTCGATGCAGACCCCGCCGCAGGACCAGGCGCTGCGGCCGGTCGAGTGGTCGGCCGAAGGCCTTCGCAAGCCGGTGACGGGCGGCGAAGCCGAAATCTGGTTGCACCTGCAAGCCCGCGCCAGCTTCTGGCTGACCTGCCAGCGCTGCCTGCAACCCTTTCAGGTGCCGGTGAAGGTGGACCGCCGCCTGCGGTTTGTGCGCGGTGAGTCGCAGGCCGAAACGCTGGATGCCGAATCCGAAGACGATGTGCTGGCGCTGCCGCGTGCCCTGGACACACGCGAACTGGTTGAAGACGAATTGCTGTTGGAAATGCCCATCGTGCCTCGCCACGAAGGCCCTTGTCCCCAGCCCTTGCCCATGGCCGCCGAGCCCGACCCCGCCTTGCTGGAGGCCGTGCCCGAGCGCCCCAATCCTTTTGCCGCCTTGCAGGCGCTCAAGAAAAAAGGCGACGCTGAAGGCTGACCCGGGCGCCGCGCCAGCACCGAGGCCTGTGCAGCGCAGCGCCAAAATGCTATACTCGCGGGCTTTCCCCCGTGGGATGCCGATTGCAGAGGTTGTCAACAGACAGCCAACAACAGTTGGCGCGCATGCCGAGCACGCATGCACAGCAAGCAAGTTTGCGCAGGCCTCGACAGCGAGCCACCTGCTCGGGCGAGATGCCGCTGCCACCCGCAACCTTTTTTTGGGCGCCTGTCTGATCTGGCGCCAGCCCGATCAGGAGAATTCCATGGCCGTTCAACAGAACAAGAAGTCGCCTTCCAAGCGCGGCATGCACCGCTCGCACAACGCCCTGGTGACCCCGGGTACCGCCATCGAGCCCACCACCGGTGAAGTGCACCTGCGTCACCACATCAGCCCCACCGGTTTCTACCGTGGTCGCAAGGTGCTCAAGAGCAAGGCTGACGCCTGATCCTGCGCCACCGAGCGCGCAGACCCAGGCAGCTGATGTCTGCTGACTGTCTGCAGGGCGCCCACACCGCGCGCCCACACACCAACCTGGCCTCGTTGACGCGTCGCCGGGTTTTGTCGTTGATGCGCGCCGCCATTTAGTTCGGCGGCGCATCGGGACACTCCCGCTTGTGCCGGGGGGTGGCATCGCCTACCGTTCCGGGCTTCCGCCTGAGTTGTCCCTCTAGTCCGCGCTGAAGTTGGCGCCAACGCCCCCGTGTCACCTCCCTCCCATTTCAATTCGCCGTCCAGCACCCTGGCGCCTTTGCAGCGTGTGCGTGTTGTGGTCGACTGCATGGGCGGCGACCACGGGCCGTCCGTCACGCTGCCTGCCTGCAAGACCTTTCTGGATGACCACCCGGATGTCGAGCTGGTATTGGTGGGCCTGGCCGACGCCTTGCAGCCAGCCAGCCAGTGGCCGCGCTGCCGCCTGGTCACGGCCTCCGAGGTGGTGGCCATGGACGATCCGCTGGACGTGGCCCTTCGCCGCAAGCGTGATTCGTCGATGCGTGTGGCGATCTCGCAGCTCAAGCCCGATGAGGCGGGGCTGGCGCAAGCCGACGTCTGCGTTTCGGCCGGCAACACCGGTGCCCTGATGGCCGTGGCCCGCTACGTGCTCAAGACCTTTGACGGCATTGACCGGCCGGCCATCGCGGCCTTGTTGCCCAATGCGCGCGGCGGCTTCACCAAGATCCTCGATCTGGGTGCCAATGTGGATTGCACGGCCGAGCACCTGCTGCAGTTTGCGGTCATGGGCAGTGCCCTGGCCAGTGCCCTCGATGGCAATGAAGACCCCAGCGTCGGCCTGCTGAACATCGGCGAGGAGACCATCAAGGGCAGCGAAGTCATCAAGCAGGCTGGTGAGCTGTTCCGCGCCGCTGCGGCGTCGGGGCAGATCAACTTCTACGGCAACGTCGAAGGCAACGACATCTACAAGGGCACAACCGACCTGGTCGTGTGCGATGGCTTCGTCGGCAATGTGCTGCTCAAGACGTCCGAAGGCCTGGCCGGCATGATGGGCCAGTTCATCAAGGAAGAATTCACCCGCTCGCCCCTGAGCAAGCTCATCGCACTGGCGGCCATGCCTGTGCTCAACCGTTTCAAGGCCCGTGTCGACCACCGGCGCTACAGCGGTGGCGCGTTGCTGGGGCTGCGGGGCCTGGTGTTCAAGGCGCATGGTTCGTCCGATGCCTTCGCCTTCGAGCGCGCCCTGGTGCGGGCGTATGATGCCGCCCGCAACCGCCTGTTGGATCGGGTGCATCAACGCATTCGCAATACCCTGGCCGTGATGTCGGAGGGCGCGGGTGGCGCCCCTGCAGCGGGTGCTCCCACTTCCTCCGCGCCTTCGGCCGACGCTGCATGACTTCAAGTTCCTCCCAATTGCCGACCTACACCCGCATTGCGGGCACCGGCAGCATGTTGCCGCCGCGCCGCCTCACCAACGCCGACCTGGCCGCCCAGTTGGCCGAAAAAGGCGTCGAAACCTCCGACGACTGGATCGTCGAGCGCACCGGCATCCGGGCGCGACACTTCGTCGATGCCGGTGTGGGCGCCAGTGACCTGGCCGTGGGCGCTGCCCGCCAGGCCATCGAGGCCGCCGGCCTGCAGCCCTCTGACATCGACCTGATCGTCCTGGCCACGTCCACGCCCGACATGGTCTTCCCATCCACGGCCTGCATCGTGCAAAACAAGCTGGGCATCGTGGGCTGTCCGGCCTTCGATGTGCAGGCCGTGTGTTCGGGCTTCGTCTACGCGCTGACGATGGCCGATTCGCTGATCAAGACCGGCACGGCGCGGCGCGCCCTGGTCATCGGCGCCGAGGTTTTCTCGCGCTTGCTCGATTTCAATGACCGCGGCACCTGCGTGCTGTTCGGTGATGGCGCGGGCGCCGTGGTGCTGGAAGCCAGCGACACCCCCGGCATTCTGGCCACCGATCTGCACGCCGACGGCCGGCACGTGGGCATCCTGTGCGTGCCCGGCACGGTCTCGGGCGGGCAGGTGCTGGGGGATCCCCTGCTCAAGATGGACGGTCAGGCGGTGTTCAAGCTGGCCGTGGGCGTGCTGGAGCAAGCGGCCAGGGCGGCGCTGGCCAAGGCCGGCCGCACCGATGCCGACATCGACTGGCTCATTCCTCACCAGGCCAATATCCGCATCATGCAGGGCACGGCCCGCAAGCTCAAGCTGTCGCTCGACAAGGTGATCGTCACCGTCGACCAGCACGGCAACACCTCGGCCGCGTCCATCCCGCTGGCCCTTGATCAGGCCGTGCGCAGCGGTCGCATCCAGCGTGGTGACACCCTCATGCTCGAAGGCGTGGGCGGTGGCTTCACCTGGGGTGCGGTGCTGCTCGACTACTGAGCCCGCCAAGATTTCACTGTCTGCTGGAACCCTTCTCTCATGACTTCGTTTGCATTCGTCTTTCCCGGCCAGGGCTCGCAGGCCGTGGGCATGCTGGACGCCTGGGGTGACCACCCCGTGGTGCAAGCCACCCTGCAAGAGGCCTCGGCCGCGCTGGGTGAAGACATTGGTGCGCTGATCCACGCCGGCCCCAAGGAACAACTCGACCTGACCACCAATACGCAACCGGTGATGCTGACCGCTGCCGTGGCCTGCTACCGCGCCTGGCTGGCCGAAGGCGGCGCCGAGCCGGCCGCGGTGGCTGGCCACTCGCTGGGCGAGTACAGCGCCCTGGTGGCCGCTGGCGTGCTCAGCCTGGCCGATGCCCTGCCGCTGGTGCGCCTGCGTGCGCAGGCCATGCAGCAGGCTGTGCCGGTGGGCGCTGGCGCCATGGCGGCCATCCTGGGCCTGGAAGCCGAAGCGGTGCGCCAGGGTTGCGCGCAGGCTGCAGAGGCCAGCGGCGAGTGCGTTGAAGCCGCCAACTTCAATGACCCGAAGCAGATCGTGATCTCAGGCTCCAAGGCCGGTGTCGACAAGGCCTGCGAAGTGCTCAAGGGCCTGGGCGCGAAGCGCGCACTGCCCCTGGCTGTGTCAGCGCCGTTCCACTGCGCCCTGATGAAGCCTGCCGCCGAAGCCTTGCGCGAGCGTCTGGCCCAGATCACCCTGGCCACGCCCCGCATGGCCGTGATCAACAACGTCGATGTGGCCAGCCCCACCGACGCCGATGCCATCCGCGATGCCCTGTATCGCCAGGCCTATGGCGCCGTGCGCTGGGTGGAGGTGGTGCAGGCCCTGCGCGCCCGTGGCATCACCCATGTGGTTGAATGCGGCCCCGGCAAGGTGCTGGCCGGCATGGCCAAGCGCATCGACGGCGAACTGATCGCCTGCAACATCTTTGATCCCGCCTCGCTGCAGGAAACCAAGGGAGCCCTGGCATGAGCAACACCCAGCAAGTGGCCCTGGTCACCGGCGCCAGCCGCGGCATTGGCCGCGCCATCGCCATGACGTTGGCGGAGCAGGGCTTCAAGGTCATCGGCACTGCCACCACCGAATCAGGCGCGGCCGCCATCCAGGAGGCCCTGGCGGCCTCGGGTGGCCGGGGCATCTGCTTGAACGTGAATGACGCGGCGGGGGTCGATGCCGCCATCGACAGCATCGTCAAGACCGACGGGGCCTTGCATGTGTTGGTCAACAACGCCGGCATCACGCGTGACCAACTGGCCATGCGCATGAAGGATGACGACTGGGATGCCGTGGTCGACACCAACCTGAAGGCGGTGTTCCGCTGCAGCCGCGCCGTGATGCGCCCGATGATGAAGCAGCGTTATGGCCGCATCATCAGCATCACCTCGGTGGTGGGTGCCAGTGGCAACCCGGGCCAGGCCAATTACGCGGCAGCCAAGGCCGGTGTGGCCGGCATGACCCGGTCGCTGGCCCGTGAGTTGGGCAGCCGCAACATCACCGTCAATTGCGTCGCACCTGGCTTCATCGCCACCGACATGACCGCCGAGCTGCCCGAGGCACAAAAGGCCGCCTTGCTGAGCCAGATCCCGCTGGGGCGCCTGGGTGCCCCTGATGAAATCGCCCATGCCGTGGCCTTCCTGGCGTCTGCCCAGGCCGGTTACATCACGGGCACAGAATTGCACGTGAACGGCGGCATGTTCATGTGAGCTGATACCTTTGCGGATCGTTTTTCCCTGGGTAAAACGGTCTTTCAAACCCGCCGGTCAGGGGCCCGACCGGCGCGGCGACAGCACAATTTAGAGTCTGTGCTCCAGCGCCGGTAGAATCGTGGGCTGTTTGTGAATTTTTTACTCCCGGAGGAGTCATGAGCGATATCGAAGCACGCGTCAAGAAAATCATTGCCGAGCAACTTGGCGTGCCGGAAGCCGACGTCACCAACGAGAAGGCCTTTGTGGCCGACTTGGGCGCTGATTCCCTGGACACCGTTGAACTGGTGATGGCCCTGGAAGATGAATTCAGCATCGAAATCCCCGATGAAGACGCTGAAAAGATCACCACGGTGCAAAACGCGATCGACTACGCGAACACGCACCAGAAGGCCTGATGCCCTGTTGACATGAGCCGTCGTCGCGTCGTCATCACCGGTCTCGGGCTGGTCAGCCCGGTTGGCAACACCGTGGCCGAAGGTTGGGCCAACATCCTGGCTGGCCGCTCGGGCATCGACACCGTCAAGCGTTTCGACGCTTCGGTGCTGTCCTGCCACTTTGCGGGTGAAGTCAAGGGCTTCAACATCGAGGATTACATCCCCGGCAAGGAAGCCCGCCACATGGATGCCTTCATCCACTATGGCCTGGCTGCCGGCATCCAGGCGGTTCAGGATGCGGGCCTGCCCACCGGCGATGCATTGACCGAAGAGCAGTCCGAGCGCATCGGCTGCCTGATCGGCTCGGGCATCGGTGGTCTGCCGATGATCGAGCAGACGCACAAGGAATACTCCGAGCGCGGCGCCCGCCGCATCTCGCCGTTCTTTGTGCCCGCATCGATCATCAACATGATCTCCGGTCACCTGTCGATCAAGTACGGTTTCACGGGCCCCAACCTGGCCATCGTCACCGCTTGCACGACCGGCCTGCACGCCATCGGCGAAGCAGGGCGGTTGATCGAGTACGGTGATGCAGATGTGATGGTGGCCGGTGGCGCTGAAGGCACGGTCTCGCCCCTGGGCATGGGTGGCTTCGCGGCGGCGCGTGCGCTGTCCACGCGCAACGACGATCCCAAGACGGCCTCGCGCCCCTGGGACAAGGATCGCGATGGCTTTGTGCTGGGCGAAGGCGCGGGTGTGGTGGTGCTCGAAGAGTACGAACACGCCAAAAAGCGCGGCGCCCGCATTTATGCCGAGCTGGCCGGCTTTGGCATGGGTGCCGATGCCTACCACATGACGGCGCCCAATGTGGACGGCCCCAAGCGCTCGATGAAGGCTGCACTGCGCAATGCCGGCATCAATGCCAGCGATGTGCAGTATCTGAACGCGCATGGCACGTCCACGCCGCTGGGTGACCTGAACGAAACCAACGCCATCAAGCTGGCCTTTGGCGACCACGCCAAGAACCTGGTGGTCAACTCCACCAAGTCGATGACGGGTCACCTGCTGGGTGGTGCCGGGGGCATCGAAACCGTCTTCACCACGCTGGCGCTGTACAACCAGGTCTCGCCGCCCACCATCAACATCTTCAACCAGGATCCTGCCTGCGACCTGGATTACTGCGCCAACACCGCACGTGACATGAAGATCGATGTGGCCGTGAAGAACAACTTCGGCTTCGGTGGCACAAACGGCACGCTGGTCTTGCGTCGTTTCTGATCGCTGACGGCATCGCGGATGCGCGCTGCCCCTGCTGTTCAAGCCCTTCTGACAACCGGCGCCATCGAGCGCCGGTTGTTCATCCTGCTGCACGCCCTGACCGCAGCGGTGCTGCTGGCCTGGTTGTGCACCTGGTTGTTGCCAACGACGTCGGCCTGGGTGCAGTGCGTTCTGCTGCTGCCGGCCTGCTTGCCCCTGTGGGGCCTGCGGCAGGGCCGCCGTTTGTGGCCACCCGGTCCCGCCTGGCAACTGGCGTGGACGGGCCAGGCCTGGCACCTGCTGCTGCCCGGCTTGTCGCCGCCCCAGCCTGCCTTGCAGGCCGTGCAGGTGGCCCTCGATCTGGGTTCATGGATGCTGGTGCACACGGTGTCGGACCAGGGCCGGCACCGTTGGCACGGGGCCTCGGCAGGCCAGGCAGGCGCGGCCTGGCACGGGCTGCGCGTGGCCCTGCGCGCGCACGCGGGGGCAGGCGCCCATGCTCGCCTGATCGCACGGGGCACCGGCGATGTCTGATGACGTGGACCTGGCCCTGGTGCGCCGCGCCCAGCAGGGCGAGATGCGCGCCTTTGAACTGCTGGTGATCAAGTACCAGCGCCGCCTGGAGCGCCTGGTTGCGCGCATGGTGCGCGACGCCGATCTGGTGCAGGACATCACCCAGGAAAGCTTCATACGCGCCTACCGCGCCTTGCCGGGCTTTCGGGGCGACAGCGCGTTCTACACCTGGCTCTACCGCATCGCTGTCAACACCGCCAAGCGCAGCCTGTTGCAGCAACAGCGTGATCCCGTGCTCACCGAGTCGGCCCGAGCGGGCCATGCCGACGCCGACGATGAAACTTATCGGCGCGAGCCTGAACCAAGTGATGGCGAGACTCCCGAAGGCCTGCTGGCCAGCAAGGAGATCGCCCAGGCCGTGAATGCGGCCATGGACGCCCTGTCCGACGACCTGAAGCAGGCCATCAGCCTGCGTGAGATCGAAGGCCTGAGCTACGAAGAGATTGCCGAGTTGATGAACTGCCCGATCGGCACCGTGCGCTCGCGCATCTACCGGGCGCGTGAAGCCATTGCAGCGAAGATCAGGCCGCTGCTGGACACGCGCAAGGGTGAGCGTTGGTGAGGCCCGACGATGCCAGGATTGTTCTGCGGAGATGACCCCATGAGCCATGCCCTTTCCACCACCGAACCGTCGGCACGCGAGCGTTTGTCCGCCTGGATGGATGGTGAGCCCGGTGAGCACGACGCGGCATCGGCGCTGGACAAGCTGGCCGATGAGCCCGATCTGCTGGCCGATTGGCACTGCTACCACCTGGTGGGTGACGTCTTGCGCTCACAGGATCTGGCCTGCGCAGCACCTGCCGAGTCGGCCCTGCTGTGGGCATTGCGCGAGCGGCTGGCCACCGAGCCCCAGCCCATGGTGCGGCTCGAGGGGCCCTCGGCAGGCCGGTTTCGCGCGATGCGGCGCCCCTGGATGAGGGCCTGGCAGGCGCCCATGGCCGCAGCCGCCGGCTTTGTGCTGGTGGGCGCCTGGGTGTGGCCGCATCGTGCCGGCCTGGATGCCGAGCGCGCAGCGCCCACCCTGCAGGCTGCCGCATCCGTGCCGGCTGACGTGGTTCGCAATGCACGGCTGGACCGTTATGTGCAGGCGCACCGGGCCTGGGCACAGGGCGTGGCGGCTGACGCGCCCATGGCGCAGCGCTTTCAGGTGAACCATGAAGTGCGCTGAGACCCGCAAACGCCTGCCAGGCGGGCCGCCAGCCCGCCGCCGCTTGTGCATCATGCTGGCCTTGGCTGGCAGTGCGCGCCTGGCCATTGCCGATCGCGCCCTGCCCACCGATGCGGCCGCCTGGCACCACCGCATCCAGCAGGCCGCATCCAGTGTCAGCTACCAGGGGACCGTCGTCGTGCATGCGGCTGGCGGGGTGTCCAGCGCCCGCGTGATGCGCCTGCAGGACGGCAGACAGCGGCTCGAGCGCAGCGAATCCCTGGACGGTGAGCCGCGCCTGCAATGGCGATTGAACCAGCTGGCCACCACGGTGTGGCCGCAGAGCAAGCGGGCGCAGACCGAATCGCTGCGGGATGCCGTGGCCGAGTTTCCGGCGCTGCCCGCGGCCGCCGATGCTGCCGGGCTGGCGAACTATGAGATGACCGTGACGGGCCGCGAGCGCGTGGCCGGGCGTGATGCCGACGTGTTGTGGTTCAAGCCCCGTGACAAATGGCGATTTGCACAGCGCCTGTGGGTGGACCAGGCCACCGGCCTGCTGCTGCGCATCGACACCGTGGGGCCGCAGGCCGAGGTGCTCGAATCGGCAGCGTTTTCCGATGTCCAGGTGGGCTGGCGCGCGCCCACTGAGCCCCTGATCAAGGCCATGAAGCGCCTCGACGGCTACCGTGTGGTGCATGCAGAATCGGTGCGCACGACGGCGACCGCAGAGGGCTGGCAACTGAGCCATGCAGTGGCGGGTTTCGAGTTGATCAGCTGCAGCAAGCGGCCGCTGGATCCGGGGGGCGACGCTGGCTCGCGCCTGCAGGTGATCCAGGCCGTCTTCTCCGATGGCCTCGCACACGTGTCGGTCTTCATCGAGCCTTACGATGTGCATCGGCACCAGGCCAGCCTGTCGACCACGGTGGGGGCCACGCACACGATGAACAGCCGCCGCGGCGATTGGTGGCTGACCGTGGTGGGTGAGGTGCCTGCCACCACGATCCAGGCCATGGAGGCCATCTGGGAGCGCCGCGCCTGAGCGGACGCACCCCTTGATTCATGCATTGTTCATTGACAGGTGATGGGATGACGGATTCCAGGATCAACGTGACACGCGGCGCCCGGCGCGCCTGGCTGGCGGGCGCCATGGCCTTGTGCATGGGCGCGGTGACCCTGCCGGCGATGGCGGTCAAGGGCGAGTTGCCCGATTTCACTGAACTGGTCGAGAAGGTTGGCCCCTCGGTGGTCAACATCCGCACCATGGAGCGCCCTTCATCACGACCTGGCGGCGGCAGTGGCCTCGATCCCAATGCCGAAGAACTGTTCAGGCGCTTCGGCATCCCCTTGCCCGGCAACCGGGGCAACGGCCCGCGCGGGGGCGGCCCTGGTGATGACGAACCCACGCAGCGGGGTGTGGGCTCGGGTTTCATCCTCAGCGCCGACGGCTTTGTGATGACCAATGCGCATGTGGTGGACGGGGCGGACGAACTGCTGGTCACGCTGACCGACAAGCGCGAGTTCAAGGCCAGGGTGGTGGGTCTGGACAAGCGCACCGATGTGGCCGTGGTCAAGATCGAGGCCAGCGGCCTGCCGGCGGTCAGGCTGGGTGATGTCGCCAAGCTCAAGGTTGGCGAGTGGGTCATGGCCATCGGCTCGCCCTTCGGCCTGGACAACAGCGTCACGGCCGGCATCGTCAGTGCCAAAGCGCGCGACACCGGCGAATACCTGCCCTTCATCCAGACTGATGTGGCCATCAACCCCGGCAACTCGGGCGGCCCGCTGATCAACATGCGCGGCGAGGTGGTGGGCATCAACTCGCAGATCTACAGCCGATCGGGCGGCTTCATGGGCATCTCGTTTGCGATCCCCATTGATGAAGCCGGCCGCATTGCCGACCAGCTGCGCGCCAGCGGCAAGGTCATCCGCGGCCGCATTGGCGTGTCGATCGGGCCGGTCACCAAGGAGGTGGCCGAGTCCATCGGCCTGGGCAAGCCCAGTGGTGCGCTGGTGCGCAGCGCCGAGGCCGGTGGGCCGGCCGAGAAGGCGGGTGTGGAGGCCGGTGACATCATCACCAAGGTGGATGGCAAGCTTGTGGACAAGTCGGGTGATCTGCCGCGTCTCATCGGTGTTATCAAGCCGGGCACCAAGGCCACGTTGCAGATTTTCCGGCCCGGCAAGGGCAACCGCGACATCACGGTCACCGTGGCCGAGTTCGAGCCCGACCTGCCCGCCAAGGCAGCCTCGGCCAACCCTGCCCCGTCCACCGCAGCCAAGGCCGTGCTGGGCCTGACCGTGAGCGAGTTGACCGATGCACTCAAGCGCGAGATGAAGCTGCGGGGCGGTGTGCGGGTGGATGCTGTGGACGGCCCGGCCGCCCGCGCCGGCTTGCGCGAGGGCGATGTGGTGCTGGCCCTGGACAACACCGAGATCTCCGACCTGAAGCAGTTCCTGGCCGTGGCCGGCAAGATCGAAAAGGGCAAGGCGGTGAGCGTGATGGTGCGCCGCGGCGAGTGGGTGAACTACCTGGTGCTGAAAACCGCCCGCTGAGCGGGCGCCGCCTGCTCGGCCGGACACCTGACTGGCCAGGCGGGTCTTTTCACATCATGGCAATCCAGCATGGTGTCCGCCCCATCCCGCGAATGAGGGCCTGATTCGGCTGGGCCGGGGCGGGGCCAAATGGGCTCGTCCGGCCTGCCCGGGCGCCCGTCAGCCATCCTTGATTGCGCGCAGGCCTGGTTAGAATCACGGTTAATTCGGCGCCATTGCATCAACTCTGGCGTGGGTGTCTGTTTGCAAGCCTTTGCATCGAGGTTGTTCATGCAGGCTTGTGGATAAAATGTGGATAAAATTCTTGTTGGCGTGCTGCAACGGCCCGATTTCAGGCCACAAGACGATTGGCCTGAAGGCGGTTTTGGCTACAATGAAAGCCCAACAAGCAGTTGCCAAACATTTGTTGGAAGGCGCGTCTCCTCTTGGACGTGCCTTTTTTTTATGTCCTGATCGGCGCCTGTTGCGCCCCTCTCTTCGCGCCCCGCGAAAGCCCGCCTGGGTATGCCCGGCACAGTGGCTGCACGCTCATTGATGGCGCCTGAATCGACCCATGGACCACATCCGAAACTTCTCGATCATTGCCCACATCGACCACGGCAAGTCGACCTTGGCTGATCGCCTGATCCACCGCTGTGGTGGCCTGTCTGACCGCGAAATGGAAGCCCAGGTGCTCGACTCGATGGACATCGAGCGTGAGCGTGGCATCACCATCAAGGCGCAAACCGCCTCGTTGCAATACAAGGCCCGCAACGGCCAGGTCTACCAGCTCAACCTGATCGACACGCCCGGGCACGTTGACTTCAGCTACGAGGTGAGCCGCTCGCTGTCAGCCTGCGAGGGGGCCTTGCTGGTGGTCGACGCCAGCCAGGGCGTCGAGGCCCAGACCGTGGCCAACTGCTACACCGCGCTCGATCTGGGTGTCGAGGTGGTGCCGGTGCTCAACAAGATGGACCTGCCGCAGGCCGATCCTGAGCGCGCCAAGGAAGAAGTCGAAGACGTCATCGGCATCGATGCCACCGACGCCATCCCCTGTTCGGCCAAGACCGGCATGGGCATCGATGACATCCTGGAGGCAGTGATCGCCCGCATGCCGCCGCCCAAGGGCCAGCCCGACGGGCCGCCTCGGGCGATGATCATCGACAGCTGGTTCGACAACTACGTGGGCGTGGTGATGCTGGTGCGTGTGGTCGATGGCGAACTGCGCCGGGGTGACCGCATCCGCATGATGGCCACCAACACGGTGTACCCGCTGGAGCAACTGGGGGTGTTCACGCCCAAGTCCGAGCCCCGTGATGTGCTCAAGGCCGGTGAGGTGGGCTTTCTGATCGCCGGCATCAAGGAGTTGCAGGCCGCCAAGGTGGGTGACACCGTCACCCTCGAGAAAAAGCTGCCGAACAACGCTGGCCCGGCCACCGAGGCCCTGCCAGGCTTCAAGGAAATCCAGCCGCAGGTGTTCGCGGGTCTGTATCCCACCGAGGCCAGCGAGTACGACTCACTGCGCGACGCGCTCGAAAAGCTCAAGCTCAACGACAGCTCGCTGCGCTATGAGCCCGAGGTGTCGCAGGCCCTGGGCTTTGGCTTCCGCTGCGGCTTTCTGGGCCTGCTGCACATGGAGATCGTGCAAGAGCGCCTGGAGCGCGAGTTCGACCAGGACCTGATCACCACCGCGCCCAGCGTGGTGTACGAGGTTGAGCTGAACGACGGCGAAGTCATCGAGGTGGAAAACCCCTCGAAGATGCCCGACCTGGGCCGCATCCGCGAGATCCGCGAGCCCATCGTCACCGTGCACCTGTACATGCCGCAAGACTACGTGGGCCCGGTGATGACGCTGGCCAACCAGAAGCGCGGCGTGCAGCTGAACATGGCCTACCACGGCCGCCAGGTGATGCTCACCTATGAGCTGCCGCTGGCCGAGATCGTGCTCGACTTCTTCGACAAGCTCAAGAGCGTGTCGCGCGGCTACGCCAGCATGGACTACGAGTTCAAGGAGTACCGGGCGGCCGATGTGGTCAAGGTGGATCTGCTGATCAACGGCGACCGCATCGACGCGCTGAGCATCATCGTGCACCGCGCGCAAAGCCAGTTCCGGGGCCGTGCGGTGGCTGCCAAGATGCGTGAGCAGATCCCGCGCCAGATGTACGACGTGGCCATCCAGGCCGCCATCGGCGCCAACATCATCGCCCGCGAGAACATCAAGGCGCTGCGCAAGAACGTGCTGGCAAAATGCTACGGTGGCGACATCACCCGCAAGAAGAAGCTGCTCGAGAAGCAAAAGGCGGGCAAGAAGCGCATGAAACAGATCGGCTCGGTGGAGGTGCCCCAAGAGGCCTTCCTGGCCATTCTCCAGGTTGAAGATTGAAGAACGCCCTGACATCCATGATGAGCGCCCTGACTGCCGCCCTGTACGGCCTCCTGCTGGTTTACGGCGCCGGCTGGTGGCTGGGCCACTGGGTCGGCAATTTCTCGTTGCTGCTCTTCATGATGACGGTGGTCACGCTGCTGTACTGGCTGGCCGAGCGTTACCGCTTTGAGCCGGCCCGCCGGGCCGCAGCCGACAAGCTGCTGCAGGCCGATGCCAGGCGGCGCGCCGATCTGGCTGCACAAGGCATCACGCAGGTGGACGGTGATGTGTCCGAGGCCCGCGAGCGCCTGTTGATGCAGCCCTGGTGGCTGGACTGGACGGCAGGGCTGTTCCCGGTGATCCTGGCGGTCTTCCTGCTGCGTTCCTTCCTGTTTGAGCCGTTCAAGATCCCGTCGGGGTCGATGATCCCCACGCTCACCATTGGCGACCTGATTCTGGTGAACAAGTTTCACTATGGTGTGCGCCTGCCGGTGCTGGGCACCAAGGTGGTGGCCAACAAGGAGCCGCAGCGAGGCGATGTGATCGTGTTCCATTACCCGGTTGACCCGCGCATCGACTACATCAAGCGCGTGGTGGGCCTGCCGGGCGACGAAGTGGTCTATGCCAACCAGCGCCTGACAGTCAACGGCCAGCTGCTGGCCGTGGAGTCTCAGGGTGACTACTACGACGACGACAGCCAGCGCCTGACTCCGCGATTCACGGAGTCATTGGGTGCGGGCAAGCACAGCTTGCTGGTGGAGCCCAAGCGCTCATCGATCGTGCGGCCACTTGAGAGCTTCACCAATTTCCGGGACAACTGTCGCTACACGGTTGAAGGTGTCGCTTGCAAGGTGCCGGCCGGGCACTATTTCGTGATGGGCGACAACCGCGACAATTCGCAGGATTCGCGTTACTGGGGGTTTGTGCCCGACGAGAACATCGTGGGCAAGGCCTTCATGGTGTGGATGAATTTTGGCAATCTGCGGCGCATCGGCATGTTCGACTGATGCGACGCCATCGCTGGGCCTGACCATGACACCTCTGCAACTTCAAGCACCTCGCCGCGGCCTCACGCTCATCGGACTGCTGTCGTGGGCCATCGTGGTGGGCTTTGTGGGCTATGTGCTGGTGCGCGTGATTCCCACGGTGTCCGAGTACTACACCTTGCAGGGGGTCGTGCAGCGCCTGGCCTCGTCGCCGGCCAACACGGTGCCCGAGATCCGGGCGGCCTTTGACAAGCAGCGCACCATTGATTCGACCATCGTGTCGCTGCAGGGCAAGGACCTGGACATCACCAAGGAAAACGACAAGGTCGTGATCTCCTTCGCCTACGAAAAGGAAATCGATCTGGCGGGCCCGGTGTTTCTGCTGATCAAGTACGCCGGACGATCGAAGTGACCCATCGGCCGCTGGCCTCGTGCCAGGCAAGGTGCTGAGCCTCGACATGGATCTGCCTTCCGACAACCGACTGCGTGCCCTGCAACACCGCCTGGGCTACCAGTTCAAGGATGAAAGCCTGCTGCAGCGTGCGCTCACGCACCGCAGCTTCGGTGCTGACCACAATGAACGGCTGGAGTTCCTGGGCGATTCGGTGCTGAGCCTGGCCGTGTCCAGCCTGCTCTATGAGCGCTTCTCGGGCTCGGATGAAGGCGATCTGACCCGTGTGCGTGCGCACCTGGTGCGCGAGGACAGCCTGCACCGCGCGGCCGTGCTGCTGGGCTTGCCCGAGGTCATCCGCCTGTCCGAGGGTGAAGCCCGTGGTGGCGGCGCACAGCGCCCGTCGATCCTGGCCGATGCCCTGGAGGCCCTGCTGGGCGCCCTGTACCTCGATGGTGGTGCGCAGGCCCCGGCCCGTCTGGTGGCCCAGATGTTTGGTGAGGTCATCGCCAGCACCGAGGCCGACAGCTGGCGCAAGGACGCCAAGACCGAATTGCAGGAGTGGCTGCAGGCCCGGCGCCTGGCGGTGCCCAGCTACCGCATCTGCGCCACGCGCGGCCAGGCCCATGCGCAAACCTTTGAAGTGGAATGCGCCGTGCCGGCGCTGGACCAGGCCGAGCGCGGTGAAGGGCGCTCACGTCGCACGGCTGAACAAGAGGCTGCGCGCCGCATGCTGCTCAAGCTGCAGGCCCAAGACAGCAGCGCAGCGCCATCGCGCCGATGAATCCCCAGCCCAAGGCCTTTCTTGCCCAGGTGACGCCACCTGAACAGCCCCTTGCCGGGCTGACAACCCGAGCCTCACCATGAACGAACACGACACCCCGCCCACCGACGACGCTGACGACAGCGACGGCCTGCCCGACATGCCCGACGCCAACGGCCAGCGCTGCGGCCTGGTGGCCATCGTGGGCCGCCCCAATGTGGGCAAGTCGACCCTGCTGAATGCGCTGGTGGGCCAGAAGATCAGCATCACCTCGCGCAAGGCCCAGACCACCCGACACCGCATCACCGGTATCCGCACGCTGGGCGCGACGCAATTTGTTTTCGTTGATACCCCGGGCTTCCAGACCAAGGAAATCCGCGGCCGCACGGCGCTCAATCGCAACCTCAACCGCACCGTCACCTCGGCGCTGGGTGATGTGGACGTGGTGCTGTTCATGGTCGAGGCCGGGCGATTCACGCTGGATGACGCCAAGGTGCTGTCGCTGCTGCCGCCCGACAAACCGGCGTTTCTGGTGGCCAACAAGCTTGACGTGGTGCAAAAGCGAACCGACATGTTGCCCTGGCTGAAAAGCATGCAGGAGCGGCACGCCTTCGCTGAATTCGTGCCGATGTCGGCCACCCGGCCCGGTGAGGTGGAGCGGCTGTTCAAGATCGTCGAGCCCTACCTGCCCGAGCAGCCCTGGATGTACGAGGAAGACGCGCTCACCGATCGCAGCGACAAGTTCATGGCCAGTGAGCTGATCCGCGAGAAGCTGTTTCGCCTGACCGGCGATGAACTGCCCTACAGCGCCACCGTGGTCATCGACAAGTACGAAGAAGAAGGCAACCTGCGCCGCATTGCTGCCACCATCGTGGTCGAGCGCGATGCGCACAAGGGCATGGTCATCGGTGATGGCGGTGAGCGACTCAAGCGCATCGGCAGCGAAACCCGGGTGGAGCTGGAGCAACTGACCGGCAGCAAGGTGTTCCTGGAACTGTGGGTGAAGGTGCGTTCGGGCTGGGCCGACAGCGAGGAACACCTGCGCAGCTACGGCTACGAGTGACATGGCAGCGGGCCGCCCCAGCCACCAGAGCGCCTTTGTGCTGCACCAGTGGGACTGGAGCGAGACCAGCCTGATCCTGGACTTGTTCACCCGCGAGCAAGGCCGGCTGGCCGTGGTGGCCAAGGGGGCCAAGCGGCCCTATTCACAACTGCGCTCGGTGCTGATGCCGTTTCAGCGCCTGCAGGTGCAAACCAGCAAGCCCAAGAGCGACGACGGCGCCGACATCCTGAACCTGCGCTCGGCCGAGTACGCCGGGGCGGGCGCCACCTTGCCGCCCGACAAGCTGGTGACGGGCTTTTACCTGAACGAATTGCTGCTCAAGCTGCTGGCCCGTGGCGACGCCCATGAGCGCCTGTTTGATGCCTATTCCAGCACCTTGCAGGCGCTGGCCGTGGCCGACGATGAATCGCCGCTGCGCGCCTTTGAATTGACCCTGCTGCGCGAGACCGGTGTGCTGCCCGAATGGCGCTGCATCACCGCCACCCAGGACAGCGTGGAGCCTGCCGGGCGCTACCAGATGCGGCCCGAGGCCGGCCTGGTGCGGGCACCCGCCGACGAGCCGGCCATCGACGGCCGCAGCTGCCTGGCCCTGGAGGCCGCGCTGGCCGGCCCCGACATGCCGGCGCTGCGCCGGGCCTGCCAGCCGGTGCTGCCGGCCCTGCGGCTGGGCTTGCGGGCCTTGCTTGCCTATCATCTGGGTTCACCCCCGCTGCGCACCCGGCAGATGATGCTGGATGTGCGCCGGCTGCTTGACGCCCGCCCTTCGACGCCCCAAGGCACCCCATGAACCCCCTCGTTGCTCCTGAAGCGTTTGCCCGTGGCCACCGCACCGCGCTGTCGGTCAATGTCAACAAGATCGCCTTGCTGCGCAACACCCGCCACCTGGGCATCCCCGATGTGGTGAAGCTGTCGCGCCAGGCGCTGCAGGCCGGTGCGCAGGGCATCACCGTGCACCCCCGGCCCGATGAGCGCCACATCCGCGCGCAGGATGTGCATGACCTGGCGGCGCTGATGAAGCAGTGGCCCGAAGCCGAGTTCAACATCGAGGGCAACCCGTTTCACAACCTGATGGGCTTTGTGCGCGAGTTGCGCCCGCACCAGGTGACCTTGGTGCCCGACAGCGAAGACCAGTTCACCAGCGACCATGGTTGGCAGTTTCCACAAGACATGGATCGCCTCCAGCCTGTGATCGACGAGGCCCTGGCGCTGGGCGTTCGGGTGAGCCTGTTCATGGACCCTGAGCCCGGCATGATGGCCGCTGCACGCGCCACCGGTGCCCAGCGGGTCGAGCTCTACACCGAAACCTACGCGGCCGCCCATGGCACGCCCCGCCAGGCCGAGGTGCTGGCGGCTTTCACGGCCACGGCGCAGGCCGCCATGGCCGTGGGCCTGGAAGTGAACGCCGGCCACGACCTGAACCGCGCCAACCTGACCGACTTCTTGCGGGCCGTGCCAGGCGTGCTGGAGGTGTCCATCGGCCATGCACTGATCGCCGACGCGCTGGAGCTGGGCCTGATCGAAACGGTGCGTGACTACCAGCGTTGCATCCAGCGCGCCTTTGCGCAGCCATGATCCACGGCATCGGCACCGACATCTGCGACATCCGCCGCCTGCGCGCCACGCTGGAGCGGCGCGGTGACCGCTTTGCCCACAAGGTGCTGGGCCCCAACGAGCTGATGGTTTATGAGGCCCGCCGTGCCCGTGCAACGGTGCGGGGCGTGGCCTACCTGGCCACACGTTTTTCGGCCAAGGAGGCTTTCTCCAAGGCCATTGGCATGGGCATGCGCATGCCCATGACCTGGCGGGCCTGCGAGATCCTGAACCACCCGAGCGGTGCCCCCTATATCCGCCTGAACGGGGCATTGGCCGACTGGTTCAGCCAGCAGGGTCTGCGGGCCCATGTCACCGTCACCGATGAAACCGATTACGCCGCCAGCTTTGTGGTGGTCGAGAAAGCCGTGCAACCATGAACACCGCCCATCCGCATGCACCCGTCGTGCTCGACATCGCCGGACCATCGCTGAACGATGACGACCGCCGCCGGCTGGCCCACCCGCTGACCGGTGGGCTGATCCTGTTCGGCCGCAATTGGCAGGACCGTGCGCAGCTGACAGCACTGACTGCCGAGATCAAGGCCATCCGGCCCGACGTGCTGATCTGCGTCGACCACGAAGGCGGCCGTGTGCAGCGTTTTCGCAGCGATGGTTTCACCCACCTGCCGCCCATGAAGGTGCTGGGCGAGTTGTGGATGCGTGACGCCATGCTGGCCACCGATGCCGCCACGGCAACGGGTTATGTGCTGGGTGCCGAATTGCGGGCCTGCGGCGTCGATTTGAGCTTCACGCCGGTGCTGGATCTGGACCACGGCGGCAGCGGTGTGATCGGTGACCGGGCCTTTCATCGTGATGCCCGCGTGGCCACCTTGCTGGCCAAGAGCGTGATGCACGGCCTGCTGCTGTCGGGCATGCACAACTGTGGCAAGCATTTTCCGGGGCACGGGTTTGTCAAGGCCGACAGCCATGTGGCGGTGCCGGTTGACAAGCGCTCGCTCAAGGCCATCCTGGCCGACGACGCCAAGCCCTATGAGTGGCTGTCAACCAGCCTGGCCAGCGTGATGCCGGCCCATGTGATCTACCCCAAGGTGGACGCCATGCCGGCGGGGTTTTCGCAGCGCTGGCTGCGCCAGATCCTGCGCGGTGACCTGGGCTTTGAAGGCGCGATCTTCAGCGATGACCTGAGCATGGAAGGCGCCAAGGTGGCGGGCAGCACGCTGGACGGCGCGCTGGCCGCGCTGCAGGCCGGCTGCGACATGGTGCTGCTGTGCAACCAATCCGTGGTGGGGCAGGGCGCTGCGGTGGACGCCCTGCTGGACGACCTGCTGAAGGCCCAGCAGCAGGGCCGCTGGCAGCCCGATGCCGACAGCGAAGGCCGCCGCCTGGATCTGCTGCCCTTGTCGCCGCACCTGCCCTGGGACGAGTTGATGCACCAGCCGGCTTATCAGCGCGCGCTGGAGCGCTTGCCCTGAGCACCTGAGCCCGGCGCATAGCGGGCCTGCAGCCGGGCCAGCAGGGTGCGCAGGGTTTGCGCCTCGCCCCCAGCGGGTCGGCCCGGGCGGGCGCTGTCGTTCCAGGCATACAGGTCGATGTGCAGCCAGGGCTGGTTGGGCGGTACGAAGTCGGCCAGGAACAAGGCCGCGTGGATGGCACCGGCTTGTGGGCCACGACCGGTGTTGACGATGTCGGCCACATCGCTTTCGATGTTGGCGTGGTAGGGTGCCCACAGCGGCATGTGCCACAGCGGGTCTTGCAGCGCCAGGCCCAGGTCAACCAGTTCGCGCGCCTGTGTGGTGTTGCGGTCAAACAGGGCCGGCAATTGCCCGCCCAGGGCCACGCGGGCCGCACCCGTCAGCGTGGCCATGTCAATCAGCAACTCGGGCCTGGATTCGACCGCGTAGGCCAGTGCATCACACAGGATCACCCGTCCCTCGGCATCGGTGTTGCCGATCTCGATGTGCAGGCCGGCGCGGGTGCGCAACACATCGCCAGGGCGGTAGGCATTGCCAGCGATGGCGTTCTCGACTGCCGGGATCAGCACGGTGAGCCTGACGTCCAGCTTGAGCGACATGATGAGCTGTGCCAGGCCCAGGGCATGGGCCGCACCGCCCATGTCCTTTTTCATCTGGCGCATGCCATCGGGGCTCTTGATGTCCAGGCCGCCGGTGTCAAAGCACACACCCTTGCCCACCACGGTCAACGCGGGGGCGTCGGCCCGGCCCCATTGCAGCTCGATCAGGCGGGGTGGCCGGCTGGCTGCACGGCCCACCGCGTGGATGGCCGGAAAGCCTTCGCTCAGCAGGGCATCACCCACGATCTGCCGGCAGCGGGCGCCGTGCGCCTGGGCCAGTTGCTCGGTGGCGGCGGCCAACTCGTCTGGCCCCATGTGCTCGGCCGGTGTGTTGACCAGGTTGCGCACCAGCGTGGCGGCTTCGGCCCATAACAGGCCCTGGCGCGCCGCTGCACTGGGCGCCAGCATCAGCACAGGGTGGGCCCGTGCTGCGGCCTTGTAGCGATCAAAGCGGTAGCAGGCCAGGTGCCAGGCGTGGGCGGCGGCGGCTTCGTCAGGCGCCAGGCCCGCATCGCCCAGGCGATAGCGACCGGGCGGCAACAGGCGGGGCACGCTGGCCCAGGCCCAGGGATCGGCCGCGGCCGTCACCCCGGCCCACACCGATTCCACCTGGCCCTGCTCGTTGGGCAGCAGCAGCACGGTGTCGGGCGCGCCTTCAAAGCCGTTGGCGGTGGCCCAGGCGCGGTGCAGGGCCGGCAGGCGGGCGGCCTGGGCCGGCCAATCGGCGCGGCAGGTGAGGTGGATGGCCACGCAATCGGGACGGGGCTTCTTGAGTTGGACAGTCATCGGTGTGCCTCCACGTTGAGGCCATGAAAAACGCCGCCGTGGCATGCCAGGGCGGCGCGTTCAATCAGGGCAGGGGGCATGGCCGGGCCAGCCCCTGCATGATCAGGCGGGCGTGCCCGATTGCTCGAAGGGCAGCTTCAGCTGGGACAGATCCTTGCGGGTCTCGACCAGCACCAGCGGGCCTTCATCGATCACCACGGCCGGCGGACGTTCACGCGGCACATGCACCGGCTTGGGCTCGGCGGCGATGGCAGCCTGGGCGGCGGCGATCTTCTCGGCATCGGAGTTGACCCATTGCAGACCCGAGGCCTGAGCCAGGGCTTCCAGATCGGGGATGGGCAGCACATAGGGTGCCACCACCACCGGCGCAGCGGCAACCGGCGCCGGAGCGGCCGGTGCCTGCTCGGCGGCGGCCACCGGTGCTTCGGCCACGGGGGCCGGTGCGGCCGCAGGCGCCTCGACAGGGGCTGCGGCCACCTCGGCGGCGACGTGCGCTTCGGCCGCGGCGGCATCGCTGGTTTCAGCCGGTGCGGCGTTGTCGGTGCTGCCTTCGGCTTCACCTTCACGGCGCTCACGGCGGAAGCGGTCGCGACCGCGTCCACGGCGACGGCCACCTTCGCGCTCACCGGCTTCGCCAGCTTCCTGGCCTTCGGCGGGTGCGGCGGCGTCGGCGTTGCCTTCAGCGGGCGCGGCGTCGGCGTTGGCGTTCACATCACCGGTGTCGGTGCCGGTGTCAGCGCCGGCTTCGTCACGACCACCCCGGCCACCACGACGGCGACGGCGGCGGCGCTGCTCTTCACCCGCGGCATCACTGCCTTCAACCGGGGTTTGAGCATCGGCTGGGGTGTCCACCAGGCCCTGGGCCAGATCGGCCTGCGGGCGGGGCTCACGCTCGGGGCGGGGCGGGCGGCGGGTTTCAGCGCCCGCAGCCTGCTCACCCATCGGGCGGGAGTCGCCTTCGGGGCGCTCGTTGCGGCGGTTGTCGCGGCGGTTGTCGCTGCGGCCTTCGCCACGGTCGGGGCGCTCGGCACGGTCGGCGCGGGGGCCGCGCTCGCCACGGCCTTCGCCGCCCTTGCCATCACGGCCACGGCCGCCACGCTCGTTGCGGTCACCACGGCCACTGCGCTCACCACGTCGGCCTTCGCCGGGCTTGCCTTCGCGCTTGTCGGGCGAGGCGGCCGGGGCGGCCACTTCAGGGGCTGCAGCGGGTGCGGCCACCGGAGCGGGCGCATCACCCCCAAACAGCTTCTTGATCCAGCCAAAGAAACCACCGCCTGCGGCCGGTGCCGGGGCTGCGGTTTGCCAGGTGGGCGCGCCGGCGGCCGGCGCGGCCGGCTTGGCGGCTTCGGGTGCGGCGGCCTTGACCGGCTCGGGTGCCTTGGGCGGAGCCACCGGGGCGGGCTGGTCGGGCAGCACACCCTTGATCACCGGCTCTTGCTTGGCCTTGGTCTTCTCGCGGCGGCTGATGGCGACTTCGTCCTCAGGCTCCTCGATCATCGTGTAGCTGGCCTGCAGGTTTTCCAGACGGGGGTCGTCGTGGCGCAGGCGCTCGAGCTTGTAGTTCGGGGTTTCGAGGTGACGGTTGGGCACCAGCAGCACGGTGACGCGCTGCTTGAGTTCGATCTTGGTGATCTCGGTGCGCTTTTCGTTCAGCAGGAAGCTCACCACCTCCACCGGCACTTGCACGTGCACGGCGGCGGTGTTGTCCTTCATGGACTCTTCCTGAATGATGCGCAGGATCTGCAGCGCGCTCGATTCGGTGTCGCGGATGTGGCCGGTGCCGTTGCAACGCGGGCAGGTGATGTGGTTGCCTTCGCTCAGGGCGGGGCGCAGGCGCTGGCGGCTGAGCTCCAGCAGGCCGAACTTGGAGATCGAGCTGAACTGCACGCGGGCGCGGTCCTGGCGCATGGCATCACGCAGGCGCTGCTCGACTTCACGGCGGTTCTTGCTTTCCTCCATGTCGATGAAGTCGACCACGATCAGGCCGCCCAGGTCACGCAGGCGCATCTGACGGGCGATTTCGTCGGCCGCTTCGAGATTGGTGCGGGTGGCGGTTTCTTCGATGTCGCCGCCGCGCGTGGCGCGGGCCGAGTTCACGTCGACTGCGACCAGGGCTTCGGTGTGGTCGATCACGATGGCGCCGCCCGAGGGCAGGTTCACCGTGCGGCTGAAGGCCGTCTCGATCTGGTGCTCGATCTGGAAGCGCGAGAACAGCGCCGCGTCGTCGCGGTAACGCTTGACCCGTGATGCCGATTCGGGCATCACGTGGTTCATGAACTGCTGGGCCTGCTCGTAGATGTCGTCGGTGTCGATGAGGATCTCACCGATGTCGGACGTGAAGTAGTCGCGGATGGCGCGGATGACCAGCGACGACTCCTGGTAGATCAGGAAGGCACCCTTGCCAGCCTTGGACGCGCCATCGATGGCCGACCACAGCTTGAGCATGTAGTTCAGGTCCCACTGCAGCTCGGGGGCCGAGCGGCCGATGCCGGCGGTGCGGGCGATCAGGCTCATGCCCTTGGGGTAGTCGAGCTGCTCGAGGTTCTCTTTCAGCTCTTCGCGGTCTTCGCCCTCGATGCGGCGGCTGACGCCACCGCCGCGCGGGTTGTTGGGCATCAGCACCAGGTAGCGGCCCGCCAGCGAGACGAAGGTGGTGAGTGCGGCGCCCTTGTTGCCGCGCTCTTCCTTTTCGACCTGAACCAGCAGTTCCTGGCCTTCGCGGATGGCGTCCTTGATGGTGACGTTCTTGAGCTCGACACCTTCGCGGAAATACTGGCGCGAGATTTCCTTGAAGGGCAGGAAGCCGTGGCGGTCTTCGCCGTAGTCGACGAAGCAGGCTTCGAGTGAGGGCTCGACGCGGGTGACGACGGCCTTGTAGATGTTGCCCTTGCGCTGTTCGCGCCCTTCGATTTCGGTTTCGAAGTCGAGCAGTTTTTGACCGTCAACGATGGCCAGGCGCCGTTCTTCGGGCTGCGTGGCATTGATCAGCATGCGTTTCATGTGCACTCCAGTTCCACACGCCTTGCACGAAGCAGGCGCGTGAAGTCCGATCAGTGTCCGAACCCGAAGGCCAGGACACCAACCTGTTCCGATGCACGAAAAGCGTGAAACTGCCGGAGAAGGAATCGCCCTGGACTGCGGTGTGATCGATCAGACGATCAGCGGAGCAGCGGGGCAGCGTGCGGCAAAGCAGTGGGGGTGGGCATCACCGGAGACTCCGGGCCCGGCGCCAGGCGCGAGGGCCGACCCACACCTGCTGGCACTGCCGCGCCGGACAACAACCGGGGCTGTGCACACAGGCCTTCTGGCCTGAGCAGGTGGTGGGTGGATTGGAGAGAAGGCATGCAGACCCTGTTGGGCTTTGACGCGGATGGCAGATCACCTGAATAACGATGGTCTGCCGTCCATGACCTTTTGTACTTTCCCTGTGACGGGACGGCTGTGACACGTGTTTCTTCCACCTGGCCTGTCTGGCCGCTGCATCGCTTGGGCGAGGCAGCCTGCCATGTGTGACGCAGGTGTTGCATCAACGCTTTTTGACGCCTGGTAAGGCGCCGGCCCACGATAACACTGCTGGTGCCCGGGTAAACTCTGAAAAATCAAGCACTTACAGCCTAATCGTGGCGCGGATCATTATAAGCAGCAAACCGTCGTCCACCCGGGGCCCCCGTGCACCGGCGCCCCAGGCCGTGGCGCCGGCCCCTGCAGCCGTGGCGGCGCCCGAGGTGCGGCGGGTGCTGGTGGACGAAGCCGGCGAGGGCCAGCGCCTGGACAATTTCCTGCTGCGGCTGCTCAAGGGCGTGCCCAAGACGCACGTTTACCGTGTGATCCGTTCGGGTGAGGTGCGTGTCAACAAGGGCCGTGCCCAGGCTGAAACCCGTTTGTCACTGGGCGATGAGGTGCGCGTGCCGCCGGTGCGGGTGGCCCAGGCGGCGCCCGATGCGCAGCCGGCGCCGGCCCGTGAATTTCCCATCCTGTTTGAAGACGAGCACCTGCTGGCCATCAACAAGCCGGCCGGCGTGGCCGTGCACGGCGGCTCGGGCGTGAGCTTTGGCGTGATCGAGCAATTGCGCCAGGCCCGGCCCCAGGCGCGCTTTCTGGAGCTGGTGCACCGGCTGGACAAGGAAACATCGGGCATCTTGCTGCTGGCCAAGAAGCGCAGCGCGCTGACGGCGCTGCAAGACCAGTTTCGCAGCCGCGACACCGGCAAGACCTATGCGGCACTGGCCATCGGTGCCTGGCCCGACAGCCTGAAGGTGATCGACGTGGCGTTGCACAAGACGCTGGATGCACGCGGCGAGCGGCATGTGCTGCCGGTGGCGGCTGATCACCCCGACGGCCGTCGCTCGATCAGCCTGGTGAAGGTGGTGCAGCACTACGAGCAGGCCAGCCTGCTGGACGTGACCATCAAGACCGGGCGCACGCACCAGATCCGCGTGCACCTGGCCCAGGCCGGACACGCCATCGTCGGTGACCCCAAATACGGCGATTTCGCCCTGAACAAGCAATGGGCCCGGGGCGAGGGGCTGAACGGCCTGCGCTTTGACCGCATGTTTCTGCACGCCAGGCGGCTGGCTTTTGACCACCCTGCCAGCGGGGAGCGTGTGGAATTGAACGCGCCCTTGCCCCCCGAATGCGCCACACTGCTGGCCCATCTGGCTGAACCCCACTGAACCTGTACCGATGAATTCGATGGCCCGCCCGCGCCGCTTTGACCTGATCGCCTTTGATTGGGACGGCACCCTGTTTGACTCGACCGCCCTGATCGTGCGCTGCATCCAGTCGGCTGCGGCCGATCTGGGCCTGGAGGTGCCCAGCGACGAGAAGGCCGCCTACGTGATTGGCCTGGGCCTGCACGACGCCCTGCAGCACGCGGTGCCGGGTCTGTCGCCCGATCGTTACCCCGAGCTGGGGCGCCGCTACCGCCACCACTACATGCATCGCCAGCATGAATTGGTGTTGTTTTCGGGCACGCTGGAGATGCTGCACGCCCTGAAGGCCCGCAACCACTGGCTGGCGGTGGCCACCGGCAAGAGCCGGCAGGGCCTGAACGAGGCGCTGCACAGCGTGCAACTCAAGGGCTTGTTTGATGGCACCCGCACGGCCGATGAGACCGCTGGCAAGCCCAATCCGCGCATGTTGCATGAGCTGATGCGTGAATTCGGCACCGACCCCGAGCGCACCCTGATGATCGGTGACACCACGCACGATCTGCAAATGGCCCGCAATGCCGGCACGCCCAGCGTGGCCGTGAGCTTTGGTGCACACGAGCCCGAAGCCTTTGCACCGCTGGAGCCGCTGTTTGTGGCCCACAGCACCGCGCAGCTGCGCGATTGGCTGCTGGCCCATGGCTGAAGCCCTGGCCCTGTGCGCGTCGGCGGACCTGGCTGAGAAGGGCCGGGCGCTGGTGTTTGACGTGCTGTTGTGGGGCCAGCCGGCGCGCGCCTTTGCGCTGCGCTTCGAAGGCCAGGTGGTGGCCTACATCAACCGCTGTGCCCATGTTCCGGCCGAGATGGACTGGCAGCCGGGTGAATTTCTGGACCATGACCAGCGCTGGATCGTCTGCTCGATCCATGGCGCGGCCTACGAACCCAAGGACGGGCGCTGCGTCGGCGGGCCTTGTGGCAAGGCCAGGCTGATCCCTGTCCAAACGGCCGAGGTCAACGGCCAGGTCTGTTGGTATCCTTCTGCTGATGTACGCCCGGTCGCGTTTGATTGACGCGATGGCGCCTGTTGTCTCTGAAAGCGCTGCATGAATTCGCACGACGACCCGTCGGCTTCGCCCGCACCCAGCCCCGCTGCCGCCCCTGTCGAGCCCCCACCGGCTCCGATGGCCCCGCCTTCTTCAGCCGCCTTTGGTGCCCGCAATGGCCTGGAAGACGCCGTCAATACCCTGGCGCGCGAGCTGATGCACGAGCGCCGCACCGAGCGCCGCTGGCGGGTGTTCTTCCGCATGTCCTGGCTGCTGCTGGTGGCGGCCTTGCTGTGGGTACTGCTGTCAGACCGCGCGCACCACAACAGCCCGGCCGGGCCGCACACCGCACTGGTCGACCTGCGTGGCGAGATCGCCTCGGACTCCGAGGCCAGCGCCGAGCAGATGCTGGCGGGCTTGCGCAATGCCTTCGATGACGCCGATGCCAAGGCGGTGGTGCTGCGCATCAACAGCCCCGGGGGCAGCCCGGTGCAGGCCGGCATCATCAACGACGAGATCAAGCGCCTGAAGGCCCTGCACCAGAAGAAGGTGTATGCGGTGGTCGAGGAAGTCTGCGCCTCGGGCGCCTACTACGTGGCGGTGGCCGCCGACGAAATCTATGTCGACAAGGCCAGCATCGTGGGCTCCATCGGCGTGCTGATGGACGGCTTCGGGTTTGATGGCCTGATGGACAAGCTGGGCGTGGAGCGCCGCCTGATCACGGCTGGCAGCAACAAGGGCATGCTGGATCCGTTCACGCCGCTCAATCCCAAGCATCGGGCCTACGCGCAGGCCACGATCGACCAGGTTCACCAGCAGTTCATCCGCGTCGTTCGGGATGGCCGGGGCTTGCGCCTGAAGGAAACCGAAGACACCTTTTCGGGCCTGTTCTGGAACGGCGAAGAGGCCGTCAAGATGGGCCTGGCCGACCACCTGGGCAACCTGGATTACGTGGCGCGCGAGGTGGTGAAGGCCGAAGAAGTCATCGATTACACGCCGAGGGCCAATGTGGCTGAAAAGCTGGCCAAGCGTTTTGGCGCAGCGTTGGGCGAAGGCGCCGTGCGCGCTGCCGTCCGCATGAGCCCCTTGCACTGATACCAGGAGAGCGCCCATGCGCCAAGAAGCTGTAAGCCCCCGGCAAGCGGGTCGGGTGGCCGGAGTGGTTTTGGCAGTGGCGTCGCTGCTGGTTGCCTGCGGCAAGACCGGCGGCGACGGCATTGAACAAGCCAAGGCCCTGATTGCCAAGCACGACCGCGCCGGTGCGCTGGTCCAGTTGAAATCCGTGATACAGGCCCAGCCCGAATCCGGCGAGGCGAGGCTGCTGCTGGGCAGCCAGCTGTATGAGAACGGTGAAGCCACTGCAGCGGCCATTGAACTGAACCGTGCGCTCGAGTTGCAGTACCCCTCGCAGCAGGTGGTGCCCTTGTTGGCCAAGGTGATGCTGGCCACCGGCGAGGCGCGCAAGGTGGTGGATCGGTTTGCCGCGATCACCTGGGCCGAGGCCGGGCCCACGGCCGATCTGAAAGTGGTGGTGGCCCAGGCCCAGGCCACGATCCGGGACATGGACGGTGCCAAGGCCTCGGTGGCTGAAGCCCTGGCGCGGGTGCCCAACCACGAAGAAGCCCTGTTGATGCAGGTGCGGCTGGCGCAGGCCGGTGGTGATGCAGCCGGGGCCATGAAGCAGCTGGATGCGGTGCTGGCGCGCAATGCGCAAAGTGCCGATGCCTGGGTGCTCAAGGGCGATCTGCTGGGGCGCGGCAGCCCCGATCCCACCGCCGTGGTGCCCGAACGGCTGAAAGCCTATCAGCAGGCCTTGTCGATCAAGCCGGATCAGGTGGCCGCCCATGCCGCCATCATCGGCCTGCACCTGGCCATGCAGGACGTCAAGCAGGCGCAGGCCCAGCTGGAGCAGATGCAGAAGGTGCTGCCCAAGAACCCGCAGACCAAGATGTTCGAAGGCCAATTGGCCGTGGCGCGCGGTGACTTCACCCAAGCCCGCGAGATCTTCCAGATCCTGCTTCGTTCGGCACCGAACAACCAGCTGCTGCTGCGCACTGCAGGCCTGGTGGAATTGCGCCTGAACGCGCCGGTGCAGGCCGAGGTGCTGTTGTCCAGGGCCCACCAGATTGCCCCTGACAGCCCGTCGGTGCGGCGTTTGCTGGCCCAGTGTTACCTGTCGATGGGGCAGGCGCCCAAGGCCCTGGCCATCCTGGAGCCGCTGGTGGCTGCGGGCAGCCAGGATGCGCAAGCCATGACGCTGGCTGCGCAAGCCAGGTTGTTGGGCGGCGATGCCCATGGCGCTGGCGCCTTGTTTGACCGCGCAGCCAAGCTCAAGCCCGACGATGTGCGCATCCGTACCGCGGTGGCGCAGGCGCACCTGAGCCAGGGCCAGGAAGCCCAGGGCCTGTCTGAATTGCAGGGTGTGGCGGCCAAGGATGCCGGCTTCACCGCAGACATGGCGCTCGTGGGCGCCCAGATCCGGCGCAAGAATTACGACGCCGCCCTGCAAGCCGTGGCGGCGATGGAGCGCAAGCAGCCCGACAGCCCCCAGGCCGCCCAGATGCGGGGCCAGGTGCTGATGCTCAAGCAGGACCGCGCTGGTGCCCGCAAGGCCTTTGAGCAAGCACTGGCCCGGCAGGCCACGTTTTTCCCGGCGGTGGCTGCGTTGGCCGCGCTCGATTTTCAGGACAAGCAGCTGGATGCGGCCAAGGGGCGCTTTGAGGCGCTGATCAAGATCGACCCGAAGAACAGTGCCGCGCACCTGGCACTGGCCGAGTTGGCTGCGCGCGCTGGCGGCAGCCGTGAAGCCGTGGCGGCCTTGCTGGACGATGCCGTGAAGGCCAACACCACGGACCTGGTCGCGCGCAAGGCCTTGATCGAGCACCACCTGGCCACTGATAACACCAAGGCGGCGCTGGTGGCTGCGCAGGCAGCGCTGGCGGCCATGCCCGACAACTACGACGTGCTGACCGAACTGGGGCATGCGCAAATGGCGGCTCGCGAAACCCAGCAGGCCGTCAACACCTACAACCGCATGATCACGCTGCAGGGCAAGGCGCCCTGGGGCCATGTGGGCCTGGCCCAGGCGCTGGCTGCCAACCAGGAGGCGCCTGCCGCCATGCGCAGCGTGCGAAAGGCCCTGGAGGTGTCGCCAGGCTACTTGCCGGCCCTGCGTACGGGCATGGCCCTGGCGATGCAACAGAAACTGCCGGCGCAGGCCATGGAGTTTGCGCGTGAGGTGCAAAAGCTGCAGCCCGAGGAGGCCGAAGGCTTCATCATGGAAGGCGAGATCGAAGCCAGCCAGAAGCACTGGGATCCGGCCATCACCGTGCTGCGCAAGGCGGTGGCCAAGAACCACCCTGCACAGTCGCCCCAGCAACTGCACCAGGCCTTGCGTGCAGCGGGCAAGTCAGCCGACGCCGACGCGTGGTCGGCCACCTGGACCAAGGCGCATCCTGCCGACGCGCTCTTCCTGTTGTACCTGGGCGATGTGGCGCTGACCCAAAAGGATCTGGCTGGCGCCGAGCAGCGCTACCGTGCGGTGCTGGCCATCCAGCCTGAGCACCCGCTGGCCTTGAACAACGTGGCCTGGGTGATGGTGCAGCAGAAGAAGCCGGGCGCCGTGGCACTGGCCGAGCGCGCGGTCAAGGCCGCGCCGGATCGGGCCCCCCTGCTCGATACCCTGGCCACGGCGCAGGCCGCCGAAGGGCAGGTGGGCAAGGCCATCGAGACCCAGAAGCGCGCCCTGGTGCTGCGCCCTGATGAACCCGGCTTGCGCCTGAATCTGGCCGCCCACTATGTGCAGAACGGCGACAAGCGCCAGGCCAAGGAAGAGCTGGACCGCCTGGCCGCGATGGGTGATCGGTTCCCGCGTCAGGCCGAGGTGGAGGCGCTGCTCAAGAAGCTGACCACCTGGTGAGCCTCACAGCCAGCCCACCTTGCGGAAGCGCCAGTACATGACGCCGCAGATGCTGGCGATGAAGGCCAGTGCGGCCGGATAGCCGTAGGGGTGCTTGAGCTCGGGCATGTGCTCGAAGTTCATGCCCCACACGCCCACGAAGAAGGTGGCCACACCGAAGATGCCGGCCCAGGCCGCCAGGCGCTTGGTGACTTCGCCTTCTTCGATGGTGACCATCGACAGGTTCACCTGGATGGCCGTGCCGATGGTGTCGCGGATGGTGTCGATGGCGATCTGCAGCCGCGACAGGTGGTCGGCGATGTCGCGGAAGTAATCGGTGCTGGCCTGGCAGACCGGCGGCACGCGGCCGCCGTACAGCTTGCTCATCGCGTCCAGCAGGGGCGCTACGGCGTGACGCAAGATGGTGACCTTGTGCTTGAGCTCATACAGGCGCTCGATGTTGGCGCGCCCATTGCCACGATGGAAGATCTGGCCTTCGATGGTTTCAAGCTCGGTTTCCATGGCGTCGACCAGCGGAAAATAACGGTCGACCACCGCGTCCATCAGGGCATACAGCACAAAGCTGGCACCCTGCTGCAGCAGCTCGGGTTCACGCTCGCAGCGTTCGCGCACGCCCAGAAACCCCTGGCTGCTGCGGTTGCGCACCGACAGCACGAAGTTGGGGCCCGCAAAGATGTGCACCTCGCCCAGCCGCAGTTCATCGGTGGGGGTGTATTCAACCAGGTGCAGCACCGTGAAAACGGTGTGGCCGTACTCTTCGATCTTGGGCCGCTGATGGCCGTGCAGGGCGTCTTCGATGGCCAGATCGTGCAGATCGAATTCTTCCTGCATCAGGGCCAGTTCGTCGTGGCTGGCATCACGCAGGGCCACCCACACGAATGAGCCAGGCTGGCTGAGGTGATCGCTGATCTGTTCGACGGGGATGTCGGCGAGCTTGCGGCCCTGGCGGTAGACGGCGCAATTGATCAGCATGGCGCTTGGCGGGTGAAGCGGTGGGGGCCGCCATCTTGACACGCGGCGGCAGCGCCGGGCCGCCGTGTTCACCCTCAGCGGTAAAAGGCTTCGACCTTGCCCTTGAGGGTCATCATCAGGGGCTGGCCCTTGCGGTCGCGGGCCTTGCCGGCAGGCACTTTCACCCAGCCTTCGCTGACGCAATACTCTTCGACATCGTGGCGCTCGCGGCCATTGAAGCGGATGCCGATCTCGTGTTCGAAGACCGCGGCCACATGGTGCGGGCTGCGGGGATCCACGCTGAGGCGGTCGGGCAGGGGCGGCTGGGTGGCGGTGTCGGTCATCGGGGGCCTGTCAGGGATGGCTGCAAAGCCGGCGATTTTCGCTCAGGCCGTGAGCAGGCCCTTGCGCTCGATGAATTCGATCACTTCGGCCAGGCCCTGGTGGGTGCGCAGGTTGCTCATCACAAAGGGCTTGCTGCCACGCATGCGCCGGGTGTCTTCGGCCATCACGTCCAGGTTGGCGCCCACATAGGGGGCCAGGTCGACCTTGTTGATGACGAACAGGTCACTCTTGGTGATGCCAGGCCCACCCTTGCGCGGGATTTTTTCGCCAGCGGCCACGTCGATCACGTAGATCGTCAGGTCGCTCAGTTCGGGGCTGAAGGTGGCGGCCAGGTTGTCGCCACCCGATTCGATGAAGACGATGTCGGCGTCGGGGAATTTCTCGAGCATGCGGTCGACGGCCTCGAGGTTGATCGAGGCGTCTTCGCGGATGGCCGTGTGCGGGCAGCCGCCGGTTTCCACGCCCATGATGCGCTCGGGCTCCAGCGCGCCGGCCACTGTGAGCAGGCGCTGGTCTTCCTTGGTGTAGATGTCGTTGGTCACGACCACCAGATCCCAGCGCTGGCGCATGGTCTTGCACAGCATTTCAACCAGGGTGGTCTTGCCCGAGCCCACGGGCCCGCCCACGCCCACGCGCAGGGGAGGCAGTTTCTTGGTGCGACGGGCGATGGTGTGCAGGGGGCTCATGGTGGCGGCTCGATCAGGACGTTGTGGGTCACAAGGGGCAAGCAAGATCGGTGCGCGGTGCACCGGCCAGGCCCGCTGTGCGCGGATCAGGAGCGGAACAGCCGCGAGTATTGCGCTTCGTGCTGGGCCGAATTGATCGCCAGCATGGGCGCAAAGCTCTGGCGAGCGGCATCGCCTTGCGCAGCGGTGGCCAGCGCGGCGTCCACCGCGCCGGGCAGTGCCTCGGTGAGCCGGGCCAGCAGGCGCTGGCCGGCGTTCTGGCCCAATGGCACGGCCTTGAGCGCGGCCTGCACCATGTTCTCGGCCCAGCCGAAAGCGAAGGCCAGCAGCGCCTCGCGCAGCGGCGCCTGGGTGGCTGCGGCGGCCAGCGCAAAGGTCACAGGCCAGGTGGGCGAGGGCTGCAGGCGCGCCAGCAGCGGCAGGCGGGCGTCATCGGGGTGGCGCTGGCGCAGCCAATCGGCCAGCGAGCGGCCCATCTGCTCGGTCTGCTGGCGCATCTCGCTGGTTTCGCGGGTGTACAGCACCCAATCGTTCAGGGACTCCAGGCGATCGCCGTCGTGGCGCAGCCAGGCCCTGAACGCGCTGGCCATCAGCGGCCACTCGGCCCGCTGCTGAGACAGCTGCATCTGGTCGATCAGCCACTGGCCGGCACTGGCTTCGTCGCGCACCAGGTCACCCTCGACGGCGGCCTCCAGGCCCTCGGAGTAGCTGAAGCCACCCACTGGCAAGGCCGGCGAGGCCAGCCACATCAGCTGCAGCAGGGCGGGCGCTGGCAGAGCCTGGTGCGCTGGCAGAACGCGGGGCATGGTGTCATCCGATCAATGGTCGTGACCGCAGCCTGGGCCGTGGACATGGCCATGAGAATGGGCATGGCCGTGATCGTGGCCATGGTCGTGGTGGCAACCGGGGCCATGGACATGGGGTGCCGGGCTGGCGGCCACCACCGGGATGGCCACGCTGCGGGGGGCGGCCGGGGCATGGCCATGGTCGTGATCAGGGTGGTCATGGGCATGGCCGTGGCCGTGATGCCCTGCGGAACCGTAGGCGCCGCCTTCGGGTTCGAAGGCCTCCTGGCTGCTGGTCACGATCAGGTGCTGCTGACGCAACATGTCGGCCAGCACATGATCAGGCTCCAGCAGCAGGCGGTCGGGCTGCAGTTGCAACTGCACATGGCGGTTGCCCAGGTGGTAGGCCGCGCGCATCAGGTCAAACGGGCTGCCATGCTCGGTGCAGGCGGTGACCACCAGCACCGGTTGCGGTGCGGCGATCACGCGGATCAACGAGCCGTCTTCGGCCACCAGCACATCCCCGCCGCGCACCGCCGTGCCACGGGGCAGAAACACCCCCAATGTTCGGCCCGATGAATCGGTGGCGTCAAAACGGCTTTTTTGCCGCACGTCCCAATCCAGTTGCACGGTGGCGGCGCGCCTGACCAGCACGCTGGCCAGGCCCTTGCCTTGGGGGATGAGCTTGTTGATGGTGATCATGACGGCATTGTCGCTGCGCGCTTCAAGCCGCGTTGGCGCAGGGGCGGGGCGCCATCAGTTGCGGGCCAGCGTGGCCAGGGCAGGGCGGCCATTGCCGCTGGCCCAGCGACCCATGGCGCCGTACAGCTCGGCCAGTTGCGGGCGGCTGGCCTTTTCCTTCTCGGCGCGGTCGGCGTAGAAGGCCATCGACTTGTCGCGGTTGGCCGACCACTGGTAACCCACCCACAAGGCGGCCAGCGCGTCGTCCTTGTGGCCCGACAGCGCCAGGGCTTCGGCCAGCGGTGTCCAGGTGGAGGTGCGGCGCGGATCGAGCACCAGGGCCTGGGTGAGGGTGTTCACTGCATCGGCGTGGCGGCCGGCGCGCACCTGGGCAAAACCCAGGTTGCTGGCCACTTCCACGTCACGCGGGTTCTCCATCAGCGCCTTGCGCAACAGGTCGACCGCGGCCGTCGTGTCGTCGCGACGCAGAGCCTCCAGGCCTTCGCCATTGAGCTTGCGGGCCACGGCCTTGTTGCCCTGGTCGGGCTTGGGCAGCGCATCGATGCGGCTGGCGGCTGCGCGCATGGCGTCCAGGTCTTCCTTGGCGGCGGCACGCAGGGCCAGCGGCAGGCAGGCCGCCGCGCTGTTGCAGTCGGCGCTGGCGTTGACCGTGGCCGGTGCGGTGGCGGGCGGCGTGCTCAGCGAGGCCGGGGTGGCCGTGGCCGGGTTGGCGCTGGTGGCGATGGCCGGGCTGACCGACGCCTGGGCAGCGCTCTGGGCGGCAGCCACAGGCCCGGTGGGCGCTTCGGCGGGTGCCTGGGCCATGGGTTCAGGCGCGGGCGCCGCCTTGGGCTGGTTGGCGGCCAGGCGCGGGGTGTTCAAGAAGCGGTTGATCTCGCCGTCGGCGCTGGCCAGGGCGGTTTGCACATGGCCCGCGTCAAACACCCGGCCATTGGCCTTGAACACGCCGTCGAGGTAATCGTAGGTGGCTTCCAGGCCGTCAGCCACTTCGGTGGCCAGGCCCATGGCCACGGCCATCTGTTTCTGATCGGGTGTGATCACGGCGCCCTTGACCGTGAGCTTGCCCGAGGACTTGAGCAGGCGCGCCAGTTCAACCGCGCCCTGGCCACCACCCTTGGCGGCCATCAACTCGACGTTCAGGCTGCCCGAGATCGAACCCTCACCCACCGTGCCGGCCAGCTTGGGGATGCCCATGGAGAAGCCCTGGGTGAGCAGGGTGCGCACGGCCTGGCGCAGGCGGGTGTCTTCGTCGGCCGTCATGTTCTGCATGCCGCAGGTGTCGCTGGCGATGCGGCTGATGGTCTCGAAACTGGAGGCGTGCACGTCCTTGACGGCCAGCTCGAAGGCGAGGTCCTTGGCGGTCTTGCCAGCCAGGGTGGACGAGCGCAGCGCATGGCTGACTTTCATGTCCAGCCGGTCGCCGTGCTCGGTGACGTCGCTGCTCAGGCTCAGGCCTTCCAGGTTGCCCAGGCCGGTGCTGACCTTGTCAACGCCCAGGCTCATGGTGCCGGTGCCGCGGAAACGGTTGCGCAAATCGATGGCCAGGGCCAGCTTGTTCAGCTCAAAGGCCTGGCCGTTGCCACGCGCCGTCACCTGCGCCGTTTGCCAATCCAGACCCATGGCGGTGGCACCCCAGCGCACGCGGCCGGTGGACGGGCTGATCTGCACGCGCTGGCCGTCGTCGCCGGCCACGCTCAGCTCGGGCAGGGCCAGGCTGCTTTGCAGATCACCTCCCCAGCTCATGCCGCCGGCGCCTTCCAGCTTGGTCTGGTTGCCGAAGGCCTTGGCAAAGGCGGCGCCCGCGTCGCCCACCGGGCGCAGGCTCCAGTCAAAGCGCACCGGGGCCTGGGGCATCAGCAGGTGCGACATTTGGTAGTCGACCTGCACGGCAAACAGCTCCTGGCCGCCTTCGTGGCAGGCGTCTTCAAAGTGCACCTCCATGCTGCCCTTGGCGCCCAGCAGGCCGCGCTCATGCTTGAGGTTCTTGATCCGCACGCCGGAGTTGACAGCGGGCTTGCTGGCCAGGGCAGTCAATTCGGCTTCGGCCCGGCGGCCGGCCTCGAAGCTGGCACCCACCCAGGAGGCCCCCAGCAGCGCAGCACCGGCTGCGGCCCAGATGACAGTCTTGGAAGGCGAGGGCATCGCGACATCCTTTCTGGCCGGTGGGGCCGTGGCGGGCGGATCACACGTGGGCGGGGTATCCCGCGACGCGATCCTGGTGGTGGCACACCCGCTTGATCAGGGGGTTGCCGACTCGATGCCCAAAGGTTAATCGCAAACTTGGTAAAAGTGATAAAACAGAATCATCCAACAGTGAAGCGCGTCACGAAAGTGTGGATCACGCGGGCTGAGCGGTGATGCGGGCAGGCCCCGTCACCGCAGGCCAGGCGGCTGCGGTGACGGTCGGCCAGTGGCTGCCTGATTTCAGAACAGGAAGTAGCGCTGCGCCATCGGCAGGCTGCTGGCGGGCTCGCAGCCCAGCAACTGCCCGTCGGCGCGCACCTGGTAGGTCTGGGCGTCGATCTGCATGGTGGGCAGGTAGTGGTTGTGCACCATGTCGTGCTTGGTGACGCTGCGGTTGCCCCGCACCGCCACCAGCCGCTTGCTCAGGCCATAGCTGTCAACCATGCCGTTGGCCAGGCTCGCGCCCGACACAAAGCTGATCGACGTGGCCCCCACGGCCTTGCCAAAACTGCCAAACATGGGCCGGTAGTGCACCGGCTGCGGCGTGGGGATGCTGGCGTTGGGGTCGCCCATGGCGGCCGCGGCGATGAAGCCGCCTTTGAGCACCACGCTGGGCTTGACGCCGAAGAAGGCCGGGCGCCACAACACCAGATCGGCCCACTTGCCCACCTCGATGCTGCCGACTTCATGGGCGATGCCATGCGACAGTGCCGGGTTGATGGTGAGCTTGGCGATGTAGCGCTTGACGCGGGCGTTGTCGTGGCGGGCGGTGTCGCCGGGCAGGGCACCGCGTTGGCCCTTCATCTTGTGGGCCGTCTGCCAGCAGCGGATGATGACTTCACCCACCCGGCCCATGGCCTGGCTGTCGGAGCTGAACATGCTGATCGCGCCCAGGTCGTGCAGCACGTCTTCGGCGGCAATGGTTTCGCGGCGGATGCGGCTTTCGGCAAAGGCCAGGTCTTCGGCCACGCTGGCGTCCAGGTGGTGGCACACCATCAGCATGTCCAGGTGCTCGTCCACGGTGTTGACCGTGTAGGGCATGGTGGGGTTGGTGCTGCTGGGCAGGAAGTTGGCTTCGCCCACCACCCGCATGATGTCGGGCGCATGGCCGCCGCCCGCGCCTTCGGTGTGGAAGGCACACAGCGTGCGGCCCTTGGTGGCGGCCACGGTGTTCTCGACGAAGCCGCTTTCATTGAGCGTGTCGCTGTGGATGGACACCTGCACATCGTGCTGCTCGGCCACATCCAGGCAGTTGTCGATGGCCGCGGGTGTGGTGCCCCAGTCTTCGTGCAACTTCAGGCCGATGACGCCGGCCTCCACCTGCTGGGTCAGGGCCTCGGGGCGGCTGGCGTTGCCCTTGCCCAGAAAGCCCAGGTTCATCGGGAAGGCTTCGGCGGCCTGCAGCATCAGGCGGATGTTCTCGGGGCCGGGTGTGCAGGTGGTGGCAAAGGTGCCGGTGGCCGGGCCGGTGCCGCCGCCGATCATGGTGGTGATGCCCGACATCAGCGATTCTTCGATCTGCTGCGGGCAGATGAAGTGGATGTGGGTGTCGACGCCGCCAGCGGTGACGATCATGCCCTCGGCCGACAGGATCTCGGTGCCCGGGCCGATGACGATGTCGATGCCCGGCTGCACATCGGGGTTGCCGGCCTTGCCGATGGCCACGATGCGCTGGCGCTTGATGCCGATGTCGGCCTTGACGATGCCCCAGTGGTCGATGATGAGGGCATTGGTGATGACCAGGTCGCAGGCCTCGCCCGCGCCAGGCCCGTTGGCGCGCTGGCTTTGGCCCATGCCGTCGCGGATGGTCTTGCCGCCGCCAAACTTCACTTCTTCGCCGTAGCCGCCGGCACGCAGGGTGAAGTCGTCTTCCACCTCGATCACCAGGGCGGTGTCGGCCAGGCGGACACGATCACCCACCGTGGGGCCGAACATCTCGGCGTAGGCGCGTTTGCCGATGGTGCTCATCACAGACCCCCTTGAACCAGACCGCGGAAACCCCAGACCTGGCGGTCACCCGCGTAGTCCACCAGTTGCACGGTGCGTTGCTGGCCGGGCTCGAAGCGCACGGCCAGGCCCGAGGCGATGTTCAGGCGCTTGCCGCGCGCAGCGTCGCGGTCAAAGCTGAGCGCGGCGTTGGTTTCGGCAAAGTGGTAGTGGCTGCCAACCTGGATGGGCCGGTCGCCGGTGTTGTGCACCACCAGCGTGACGCTGGGGCGGCCGGGGTTGAGGGCGTGGTCGCCCTCGTCGATGAGGAGTTCGCCAGGGATCATGGTGCGGGGTGCTCGCTGTGCGTGGCGCGGTGGGCGCGTCAGGCAATGGGTTGGTGCACGGTCACCAGCTTGGTGCCGTCGGGAAAGGTGGCTTCAACCTGGATCTCGGGGATCATCTCGGCCACGCCTTCCATCACGTCATGCCGCGTCAGCACGCACTTGCCCTCGCTCATCAGGTCGGCCACGGTCTTGCCGTCACGGGCGCCTTCCATGATGGTGGCGGTGATCAGGGCCACGGCTTCGGGGTAGTTGAGCTTCAGCCCCCGTGCGCGGCGGCGCTCGGCCAGCAGCGAGGCGGTGAAGATCAGCAGCTTGTCTTTTTCGCGGGGGGTGAGGTCCATGGGCAGCGATGCTAGGCGAGTGTCGTGGCGGAAGGCAGCCGGGTGATTGCGGAGTTGCGCGCAAGAGATGTGCCATCAGGCTGACCGGGGCTTTGCGGCCCGCGCCAGAATGGCCCGGTCTCAAGCCGAGTCGCTCTCCACCCCATCATCATGCAAGCCGCCTTTTACGAACGCACCGGTGCCGCCCGAGAGGTACTGCAGTGGGGCAGCCTGCCCACACCCGAGGCCGGGCCGGGGCAGGTGCGGGTGCGTCTGCTGTGGTCGGGTGTCAACCCGTCGGACGTCAAATCGCGCGCCGGCCTGCGCAGCAAGGTGCTGGCTTTCCCGCTGATCGTGCCGCACAGCGATGGCATGGGTGTCGTCGATGCGGTGGGCCAGGGCGTGCCGGCCGCACGCGTCGGCCAGCGGGTGTGGGTGTGGAACGCCGCCTGGGGCCGCGCCCTGGGTACGGCGGCGCAATACGTGGTGCTGCCGGCCGATCAGGCCGTGGCCCTGCCCGATGGCGTCAGCGACGAAGCGGGCGCCTGCCTGGGCATTCCGGCCCTGACAGCCCTGCACGCGGTGATCATGGCCGGTGGTGTGCAGGCCAGGCGGGTGCTGGTGGCCGGTGGTGCCGGGGCGGTGGGCCACTATGCGGTGCAGTTTGCGCGCAGCCTGGGTGCACGGCAGGTGGTGGCCACGGTGAGCGGCGCCCAAAAGGCCGAACTGGCCCTGGCCGCAGGTGCTGATGCGGCGGTGGATCGCCAGTTGCCCGACCTGCCGGCGCGCCTGCGCGAGGCCAGCGATGGCGAGGGCTTTGACCGCATCATCGAGGTGGACATGGCCGCCAACGGTGAATTGGACGCGGGCCTGGTGCGGGCTGGCGGTGATGTGGTGTTCTACGGCAGCGGGGCCGGTGCCTTCACGGTGCCGTTTTTCCCGTTGATCGTGGGCAACATCAGCCTGCATGGCTTCATCGTCTACAACCTCGGCGCGGCTGATCGCCAGCGCGCGGTGACGCTGCTGAACACCTTGCTGGCCCGGGGTGGCGTGCAGCACCAGATCGCGGCACGCCTGCCGCTGGCCGACATCGCGGCGGCGCACGAGCTGGTGGAGTCGGGCCGCGCGGTGGGCAACGTGGTGTTGGCCGTGCCCTGAGCGGCCCAGGCTGCAGCCCTGGTTTGGTGCCCAAGCGGGGCCTTGGCCGCAAAGTGGTGCGCCACGCCCCATGTCAGGGCGAATGTGCGCTGACAAGGCCCGTGGCGCGGTTCACAAAGCTGGTGCGCTTCTTGATGCATGCACAGCATGCCCTCTGCGCCAGCCAGCCTTGAATCGCCACCTGCCGTGCCCCGTACACCGCCTCAACAGGTGGTGACCTTTCGGCGCGACTACAACAGCTGGGTGGCGCGCGAGACCATGGAGGACTACGCGCTGCGCTTTGCGCCGCGCACCTTTCGCAAGTGGAGCGAATGGCGGGTGGCCAACACCGCATTTGGCGCGGCCTCGTTCCTGATCCTGGAGGCCGTTGGTGCCACGCTGCTGGTCAACCACGGCTTTGTGAACGCTGCGCTGGCCATTCTGGCCACCGGGCTGATCATTTTTCTGGCGGGCCTGCCCATCAGCGTGTATGCCGCGCGGCACGGTGTGGACATGGATCTGCTCACACGGGGGGCGGGCTTTGGCTACCTGGGCTCGACCATCACCTCGCTGATCTACGCCAGCTTCACCTTCATCTTTTTTGCGCTGGAGGCCGCGGTGATGGCCTATGCGCTGGAGCTGGCTTTCGACATCCCGCCGGCCTGGGGGTATGGTTTGTGTGCGCTGGTGGTGATCCCGCTGGTGAGCCACGGCGTCACCGCCATCAGCCGCCTGCAGGTGTGGACCCAGCCGCTGTGGCTGGCCATGCTGGTGCTGCCACTGGGCTATGTGCTGGTGCGCAGCCCCAATGACCTGCAGGGCCTGAGCACCATGGCGGGCGCGGATGGCCAGGGCCCCGGTTTCAGCCTGATGGGTTTTGGCGCTGGGCTGACCGTGGGCATTGCGTTGATCACGCAGATGGGCGAGCAGGCCGATTACCTGCGTTTCATGCCCGAGAAGCAGCCCGGCCATGCCGCACGCTGGTGGGGGGCCGTGCTGATGGGCGGACCCGGCTGGGTGCTGGTGGGCGTGGCCAAGATGCTCGCTGGTGTGGCGCTGGCCTATCTGGCCCTGGCGCAGATGGTGCCGCCCGAGCGCGCGGTCGACCCCAACCAGATGTACCTGGCGGCCTGGGAATACGTGTTTCCGCACTACGGCTGGGCGGTGGCGGCCACGGCGCTGTTCGTGCTGGTGTCGCAGCTCAAGATCAACGTCACCAACGCGTATGCGGGCTCACTGGCCTGGAGCAATTTCTTCTCGCGGCTGACGCATTCGCACCCCGGGCGTGTGGTGTGGGTGGTGTTCAACACCCTGATCGCGCTGGTGCTGATGGAACTGGACGTGTTTGCCGCGCTCAGCCACGTGCTGGGCCTGTTTGCCAACATCGCCATCGCCTGGATCATGGCGGTGGTGGCCGATCTGGTGATCAACAAGCCTTTGGGCCTGAGCCCGGCAGGCATCGAGTTTCGGCGGGCCCACCTGTACGACATCAACCCGGTGGGCGTGGGTGCGATGGGGGTGGCCTCGGTGCTGAGCATCGCCGCGCACCTGGGCGCCTTCGGGCCACTGGCGCAGGCGTTTTCGGCCATGATCGCGCTGGTCACGGCCATGGTGGTGTCGCCGCTGATCGCCTGGGCCACCGGCGGGCGCTTTTACCTGGCCCGGCGCACCCAGGCGGCGCGCCAGATTGACCGGGCCGACGTGGCCCAGCACGGTGCCTACCTGGGCAGCCATGCCTTGCGCCGCTGCTGCGTGTGCGAACGCGAGTACGAGCCCGAGGACATGGCGGCCTGCCCGGCCTATGGCGGCACCATCTGCTCGCTGTGCTGCACGCTTGACGCCCGTTGTGATGACCAATGCAAGCCGCAGGCGCGCTTGTCGGTGCAGTGGCTGCGCCTGTTGCAGCGCCTGTTGCCGGCCCGCATGGCACCGCACCTGGAAGGCGGGCTGGCGGCCTACCTGCTGCTGATGAGCGCGGTGGTGCCGGGCCTGGCCCTGCTGTTCGGGGCGCTGTATGTGATGGGCCTGCGCTCGTTGCGCTCGGTCGACGCCATCAGCTCGGCGGCGGTGGCCCCCTTGCTGCAGGCCGGCTTTGCGCAGGCCTTTGCGGTGATGCTGCTGATCGCCGGCATGGTGGCCTGGTGGGCGGTGCTGGCCCAGCGTAGCCGCGCCGTGGCGCAGGAAGAAACCCTGCGCCAGACCCAGGCCCTGCATGCCCAGACCCTGGCGCTGCAGAACGAAGTGGCCTCGCACCTGCGCACCGATGCCCAGTTGCAGCAGGCCAAGGCCAGTGCCGACGCGGCCAACCAGGCCAAGAGCCGTTACATCACCGCCATCAGCCACGAGTTGCGCACGCCGCTCAACAGCATCCTGGGGTATGCGCAGCTGCTGGAAGACGACCCGGCCATTCCGGCCCATCGGCGGGGGGCGGTGCAGGTGATCCGGCGCGGCGGTGACCACCTGCTCAGCCTGATCGAAGGCACGCTGGACATCGCACGCATCGAAAGCGGCCGCCTGGCGCTGGAGGTGGCGCCCATGCACTTTGCGCAAGGCATGGAAGAGCTGGCGCGCCTGTTTGAGCCCCAGGCGGCGGCGCGGGGCCTGCGCTTTGTGCACGAGCGCAGCGGCACCCTGCCCGAGCTGGTGCGGGCCGACGAAAAGCGCCTGCGACAGATTCTGATCAACCTGCTGGGCAACGCGGTGAAGTTCACGCGCAGCGGTCAGGTGAGTTTTCGGGTGGATTACTCACGTGAGATGGCTCGGTTTGAGGTGGAAGACACTGGCCCGGGCATGAGCGAAGCCGAGCTGCAGCAGGTGTTCGAGCCTTTTGTGCGGGGCACCGCGGCAGGCGGCAACGCGGCGCACGGCACCGGCCTGGGCCTGACCATCTCGCGCATGCTCACTGGCCTGATGGGCGGTGAACTGACGGTGCGCAGCACGCCCGGTGTGGGCAGCTGCTTTGCCGTCAAGCTGTACCTGCCCGAGCTGCGCGCCGACGCCCGCAACCGCCTGGCCCACGCCGAGGCGCGGCACAGCGGTTACCAGGGTCCACGGCGCCGCCTGCTGGTGGTGGATAACGAGGAAGATGACCGGCGATTGCTGGTGGACAGGCTGGCGCCACTGGGCTTTGAGTTGCTGCAGGCCCCTTCGGGTGAGGCGGCGCTGGCCTTGCTGGCCGTGCAGCCTGTGGACGCGATCTTTCTGGATCTGGCGATGCCCGGCATCGATGGCTGGACCACCCTGCGCCGCCTGCGCGCCGACAGGCTCAGTGACGCCCCGGCAGCCATCGTGTCGGCCAATGCCTTTGACAAGGGCCTTGAAAACGACCTGGGCATCACGCCGGCGGATTTTCTGGTCAAGCCCGTGCGCATGAGCGAGCTGCTGGTGTGGTTGCAGGACAAGCTGCACCTGCAGTGGACCGAAGCCGAGCCGGCGCCCACCCAGGCTGCACCCCATGCTGCCGCCGAAGGGCCGCTGGCGCCACCGGCCCAGGCCTTGCGGGCGCTGGACGAGCTGGTGCGGCTGGGCTATTTGCGGGGCATCCAGAAGAAGCTCGACGCCATCGCCCAGGCGCACCCGGCCTGCCAGGGCTTTGTCGACCGCATGCGCGAACTGGCCCGTGGCTTTCAGCTGGACACCATGGCGCAACTCATCCAGAACGCCCTGACGCAAGCCGACGCCACCCCACCCTGATGAACCCCATGATGCCCTCTGATGTGAACGGCCGCCCGCCGGCACCGCCGCCTTCTCTGGCCCAGGCTGCCGGCGAGGTGGTGCTGATCGTGGACGACGTGCCCGACAACCTGAACCTGCTGCACGACGCGCTGGATGAGGCCGGTTACACCGTGCTGGTGGCCACCGACGGGCCCAGCGCCCTGGCCCGGGCCCAGCAGGCGCGGCCGGCCATCGTGCTGCTGGACGCCATGATGCCGGGCATGGACGGTTTTGAGGTGGCACGCCGCCTGAAGGCGCAGCCCGATACCGCCGCCATTCCGATCGTGTTCATGACGGCGCTGACCGAAACCGAGCATGTGGTGGCGGCCTTCGCGGCCGGTGGGGTGGACTACGTGACCAAGCCCATCCAGCCGCGTGAAGTGCTGGCCCGCATCGGCGCGCACACGCACACCGCACGGGTGCAGCGCCAGGCGCGCCACGCGCTGGATGCCTTTGGCCACGCCACCATGGTGGTGCGGGCCGGTGATGGCCGCCTGCTGTGGCAAACGGGCCTGGCGCGCAGCCTGCTGCGTGATTACTTTGGCTGCGAGGGCAGTGCCGCGCCGGTGCCACTGATCGACTGGGTGCGACGCGAGGCGGCCCAGGTGTTGTCGGGCGCAGCGGCCAACCCGCTCGTGACGGCGCGAGGCGGGCGCCGCCTGACGCTGGAGATGCACGCCATGCCCAGTGGCGAGACGGCCACGGGCGCTGACGACGGCACGGGTGATCAGGCGGGTGAGCCCGAGTGGCTGATCGTGGCCACCGAAACCAACGACGCGGCGCTGATCGAGGCCATGATGAAGACCTTTGGCCTGACCGCGCGCGAAGCCGAGGTGTTGCACTGGGTGGCACGCGGCAAGACCAACCGCGACATCGGTGACATCCTGGGCACCAGCCCGCGCACGGTCACCAAGCACATGGAGCACATCCTGCCCAAGCTGGGCGTGGAGACCCGCACCGCTGCGGCGGGCCTGGTGCTCAGCCGGCTAGGGCGTTGAGGGGCTGGACGCGGGCTTCGTTGGCGGCCGGGGCTGCCGCGACCACGGTGGGTTCAGCCTGCGTGTCAACAAAGGGCGTCGCGCCCTGTTCTTCGAGGTGCATGGCCAGCAGACGGCTGGCGCCCGGCCGGTTGCTGGGCAGCACGGTGGATGGGGGCACCAGGCGACTGACCGGTGAGCGCGGTGCCTCGGGGCGCACCGCAGAGCGCACCGCCATGGTGTCGAGCTCAAGGTGGTGCAGCTGGCAGCGGTGACGCTTGAGCATGCCCCGCGAAGGGCGCCGGGCCCAACGCCGGGCCAGCATGAACAGCAGGCAGGCAGCCAGGGCCGCACCGGTCAACAACATCCAGTCGGCGTGGCTCATGATGCGTACAGCAGGGCAGACGGGCTAAAAACGAAAGCGGGGGCAAGTGCCGCATGGCGGCGATCAGCCGCATCGGCCGATGTGAACTGGCGGTCCATGAGGGTTACTGCACTTTCACGGAAGGTACGGCGTTCCGCCGCTGGATTGTGATTCGGCCCAGACTGCCGATACAACCCGATGATGCTATCGTTTTTAGCGAATGAAGAGAGCCCCCTCAGGCACGGGGGAATCCCGCATGGCCACCGTCTTTCGGCGTTGGGCCCTGACTAGACTTCGACCTTGTCGATTTCGCCCATGGCGTGCGCCAGCCAGGTCTTCAGGCGTTGGCGCTCCATGATGCCCAGGCCGGGGCCGCCCTTGTCGGTGTTGTGGCGGGCCGCCCAGAAGCTGGCATTCGAGGCATCGATCTTTTGCACCACGGCATCGTGCAGGTGTTTGAGCGTGATCACCCGGGCGCCCAGCGACAGCGCGCGGGCCTGCTCGCCCGATTTGTCGAGCTGGCTGAAGTCGTCACCGCGGATCTGGTTGCGCACCAGCACATAGCGCAGGCGGGGGCCGAACTGGTCGAGCAGGCGTGACAGCAGGTCGACCGAATCGCGGCCGGCGTCCATCACGTGCCAGTAAAAGATGGACATGCCGCTGACGTCGGCCAGATCCAGCACACCCGATTCGTCCATCCACTTGACCAGCGGGGCGTGGGTTTGTGCGGCCAGATCCACCAACACCCGGCGGCCGGGTTGCTCAACGGCGGTTTCGATCACGCTGTCCAGGGCCTCGTAGCGGTCGGCCAGCACCGGCGAGGCATAGCCCGCGTAGTAGCGCAGCAGGGCGCCGTGCGAGCGGTCGGTGTCGAAGCCCACGAACTGCATGTCGTGGTCGATGAAGTATTGCGCCAGCAGGCGTGCCACCATCGATTTGCCCACCCCGCCTTTCTCGCCACCAACGAGGTGGATCTTGGATTGGGTGAGGGTTTCAAGCGTAGGAGGCTGGGTCATGACAGGGGAAAAGGGTCAAGGAAGGGGCGAGGCGGCGCGTGCCGCCGATGAGCAAACAGACTGCAGCCCAGGCTAGAGCATGCACCGTGCCAAGTGGGTGCCGCCACCCGGCCCGGTGCCCGGGTGCCGCCATTTTCGCCTTGCTGCGCGGGGCCGCTCAGGCGGCCTGGCGCTGCTCGCCGCCCACAGCGCCCGCCACGCCCCAGCGCGCTTGCAGGGCGGCGCGGCGGCGCGGGCACACGTTCACCCGGCTCAGATCGCCTTGCACCTGGGGCAGGGCCATCAGGCGCTTGTCCATCACGGCAAACCACAGCGGGGGCACATAGGCCAGCGGAAACATGCCGAAGTAGCCGCTGGGCAGTTGCGGCAGGTCTTCGAAGTGGCGCAGGCTTTGGTAGCGGCGCATGGGGTGGGCATGGTGATCGCTGTGCCGCTGCAGGTGAAAGGTGGCCAGGTTGGTGACCAGGTGGTTGGTGTTCCAGGAGTGATGGGGCAGCGGCGCTTCGTAGCCTGTGCCGCCTTCATGCAGGCCCTGGGCGCTGCTGCGCCGGCGCAGCAGGCCGTAATGTTCAACGTAGTTGGCGGATGTGAGCTGCCACCAGGCCACCAGGTTGTGAATGACCAGGAAGGGCACCAGCACCCATCCGAAGGCCGCGATCAGGCCGCCTTGCAGCACCAGCGTGATCGCATAGGACTGCAAGATGGTGTTGTGCCAGCTCCAGCAGGCGTGGCCGGCGGCAGCCAGGCGCTCGCCTTCGAGGCGCCAGGCGCGGGCGATGCCACCGGGCAACTCGCGCAGCGCAAAGCGGTAGATGGTTTCGCCCATGCGTGAGCTGGCGTGGTCTTCGGGGGTGGCCACCCACTTGTGATGGCCGCGGCCGTGCTCAACCGTGAAATGGCCATAGGCCGGCACCGCCAGCACCAGGCGGGCCAGGGCCTGCTCGATGGGGTTGTTCTTGTGGCCCAGCTCGTGGGCGGTGTTCAGGCCCAGGCCGGCATCGGTGCCGGCCACATAGGCCAGCAGCCCGATGGCCCACCACGACAGTTCGTGCGTGCCCACCCAGGCCGCGCAGGCCACCAGGGCCACGAAGTGCAGGGGCACGGTGGCCCAGGTGAGCCAGCGGTAGTAGCGGTCGGCCTCCAGCTCGGGCACCACGGCCTCGGGCGGGTTGTTCAGGTCTTCACCGATCAGCGCATCGAGCAGGGGCATCAGGCCGTAGCTGATGAGCAGCGGCAGGCCCAGGGCCAGCTGCCAGCCGGTGCTATGGTGCGCCCACAGGCCCAGCAGGGGGATCAGCGGGTACACCACCGACAGGCTCCAGGCCCAGCGCTTGCGGTCTTGCCAGGTGGTTGGCGAGGGTTGCTTGGCGCTGGCGGGGGCGGTGTAGGTGCGGGCCATGGCTGTCCTTGGATGGGCCAGCGGCAAGCCAGGGCGGCCCGCCTGCTGCGCAAGCATGCAGTGTGGCGCCGCACCGGGGGCCCGGCATCGGTGTTTGCCTGCCCCGGTCGGCAGGGATCAGCGGCGCAGCGCGTCGCGGATCTCGCGCAGCAGCACCACGTCTTCAGGCGTGGGGGCCGGTGCGGCCGGTGCGGGTGCAGGCTCGGCGGCCTGCAGGCGGTTGATCTGCCGCACCATGATGAAGATGATGAAGGCCAGGATGATGAAGTTGACGGCCACCGTCAGAAAGTTGCCGTAGGCCAGCATCGGCACACCGGCCTTGCTGAGATCGGCATACGAGGTGAGCGAGCCCTTGAAGTCGGGCGGCACGGCGCCCAGCAGCAGGAAGTGGCTGCTGAAATCCAGCCCGCCAAACAGCTTGCCCACGATGGGCATGATCAGGTCCTTGACCAGTGAATCAACGATCTTGCCGAAAGCGCCACCAATGATGACGCCCACGGCCAGGTCCATCACATTGCCCTTGAGTGCAAAGGCCTTGAATTCGGATGCGAAGCTCATGTGCAGGTTTCCTTCAGAGGGTGGTGGGGCTCAGCGCTGGCGGCCGCTGATCAGTTGGTAGATGGCCGCGCCCATCAGCGCGCCCAGCACCGGGGCCAGCCAGAACAGCCACAGCTGCTCGATCGCCCAGCCGCCGGCAAACAGCGCCACGCCGGTGCTGCGCGCCGGGTTGACCGAGGTGTTGGTGACCGGGATGCTGATCAGGTGGATGAGCGTGAGGCACAGGCCGATGGCCAGCGGTGCCATGCCGTCAGGGGCGCGGTCATCGGTGGCCCCCAGGATCACCACGATGAAAAACGCGGTCATCACCAGTTCGGTCACCAGGCCGGCCAGCATCGAGTAGCCGCCGGGCGAATGCGCGCCCACGCCGTTGCTGGCAAAGCCGGCGCTGGCGTCAAAGCCCGCCTTGCCGCTGGCGATCAGGTACAGCACGCCAGCGCCCACGATGGCGCCACTGACCTGCGCCAGGATGTAGGGCAGCAGATCACGCGGATCAAAACGGCCGGCGGCCCACAGGCCGACGGTGACGGCCGGGTTCAGGTGGCAGCCCGAGATGTGGCCGATGGCGTAGGCCATGGTCAGCACGGTCAGGCCAAAGGCCAGCGACACGCCCAGCAGGCCAATGCCCAGCTGGGGGAAGGCAGCGGCCAGCACGGCGCTGCCGCAGCCACCCAGCACCAACCAGAATGTGCCGACAAATTCGGCGCCGTAGCGGTTCATCTCCAAGGCCTTTCTTGTGGGGCTGCAGCCCTGGATGGACTGCATGCCGCGAAAGGCCCATGCTAGGAAGTGAGCGTCCGCACCGCGCCGGTGCAAGGGTCGGGCCGCACCTAGACGGAAGTCGGGGATGGGGCGGTGGTCAATCGTTGGCGGGCACCAGCTTGTGGCGCAGCGCTAGCAGCACGGCCTCGGTGCGGTTGTCCACCTGCAGCTTGGCCAGGATGTTGGTGATGTGGAACTTGACGGTGGGCAGCGCGATGGCCAGTTCGTTGGCAATGTGCTGGTTGCTCAGGCCGCGTGTCATCAGCGCCAGCAGCTCCAGCTCGCGGGGGGTCAGGTCGCTGCCTGGCCGGCGGGCTTGCGCGTGGGCAATCATGGCGTCGGTGGCCTCGGGGGCCATCACGCGGCGGCCGGCATGGGTGCTGCGGATCACATTGACCAGCTCCTGCGACGAGGCGTTCTTCAGCAGGTACCCGCTGGCACCGGCTTCGATGGCGCGCTGGATCTCGCGCGGCTCGACCAGGCTGGTGAGGATCAGAAACCGGGTGCTGGGCATCAGCCCGCGCAGCGCCTGGATGGCGCCAATGCCATCGAGCACCGGCATCATCAGGTCCATCAGCACCACATCGGGCTGGCGCTCGGGAGGCAGGCTGGGGATCAGGGTCACGGCGTCCTGGCCGTTGCCGGCTTCGCCCACACACAGCAGGTCACGCTCGGCCTGGATCATGGTGACCAGGCCCAGGCGCACCATGGGGTGATCGTCGGCGATGAAGACGCGGATGGGGGCAGCTTGGCTCATGCGGGTGGGGCAGGTGGCGAATGCAGGGGCAGTTGCACGCGGATCTCGCAGCCCTGGCCGGGCTGGCTGGTGATGTGCAGTTGCGCGCCCAGTTCAAGCGCGCGGCTGGCCAGGTTGTCCAGGCCGAAGTGGCCCGCTCGGCTGGCCTGGGGGTCAAAGCCCTGGCCGTCGTCGTGGATGCGCAGCAGGGCGCCGTCGGGGGCCTGGGGTTGCCACTCGACCACCACCTGCCGCGCGGCGCTGTGCCGGCTGGCATTGGACAGCGCCTCCTGCGCCATGCGATACAGGTGCAAGCGCGTGGCTGGCGGCAGCGCATCACCCGTGCCCAGCTGGGCGCTGACCTGCATGTCGCCCCGGCAAGCCAGGGCCTCGATGGGCGGTGCCAACAACTCGTCCAGGCGCAGGCTGTCCAGGGCGTCGGGCCGCAGCTCATACAGCAGCATGCGCATCTCGGCCAGGGCGCCGCGGTTCAGGCGCTCCAGCGTGCGGGCCTGCGTGGCCAGCTGCGCTGAATCGCCGTGCTCGGCAGCCTGTCGGGTCAGGGTGCCAGCGATCACATTGGAGGCGAACAGGGTTTGTGACACCGCATCGTGCAGGTCACGGGCGATGCGGTGGCGCTCGGTGGCCACCGCCACATCGCGGGCCTGCACCAGCAATTGGGCATGGTGCATGGCCAGGGCCGCCTGGCTGGACACCGCGCGCAGCAGCCGCGCGCGCTCGGCATCAAAGTAGCCGGCCTCGTCGTGATCCACCCGCATCACGCCCATCACCACCTCGCGAAACCGCATGGGCAGGGCCATCCACGAGCGGGTGCTGCGGTACAGGGCCGAGCTGCGGGCGTCGTCGGTCACTTTCTCCCACAGCCACGACAGCAGGCCCTGGCGCGCGTCGTTGTCGATCAGCGGCTCACGCTGGGCCTCGATCTGCTCGTAGCGCTGCAGGTTGCTGCGCGACAGGCGCTGGCCGCGCAATGCGGTGCCCGCGCCATCGTCCACGGCCGGGTCGCGGCTGTGGTAACCGGCCAGCACCACCTGGGCACCGCCGCCGCGCCGGTCGCGGGCCCATACCGACGCGCTGGTGTAGTCGAGCGTGCTGGCCAGCGCCTTCAGGGCTTCGTCGACCAGCTCAAACAGGTCACCGCTGTCGGCCAGACCCACCGACAGATCGGCCAGCGTGGACAGCTCATGCGTGCGTTGCTGCAACTGTTGACCCAGCTGGGCGTTGCGGGCCTGCAGGGCCTGGCGCTGGGCCTGCGCCATGGCCACCATGCGGCGCAGCGCGGCCGAGGCCTCGCGCATCTGGGCGTGGTGCGGCAGCCAGGGCAATTGCGCGTCATCGGCGGGCGGGTCGTGTCGCAGGGGCCGGGTGGCGCGGCCCAGTGCCAGCCAGGCCTGGGCCTGCTGGTGGCCCCACCAGGCCGCCACCAAGGCCAGCCAGGCGGCCGCCAGGCCCAGCCAAACCGGCAGCGGCCAGACGGGCCAGGCCCAGGCACCGGCCATCACGCCCGCCCACAACAGCGCACCGGGCAAGGCGGTGGCTGCGGGCAGCAACAGCGCCGATTGCAGCGCCAGCCCGCGTGTCTGCCACAGCGCCCGCAGCCGCGCGGCCCAGCCGCCGGGCGCGGCAGCACGGCGGTCAGTGGCCCGGCGATTGGCCATCTTGCGGCTCGGTGGCGGGCGTGCTGACCGGTGAAGGGGCCGATGAAGGGGGCGGTGCGGGCGGATCAAAGGCATCAGCCAGCTTGACCAGCAGGCGATGCGCCACCTGCTGACCGCCCAGCCCGATGGCCAGCGCCACGCCCAGGGCCAGCGCGCCCATGACCGAGCCAAAGGCGATGGCCACGATCTCGGCGGGCAGGCCGGCCTGGCGCAGGGCCAGCGCGCCGGCAAAAAACAGCAGGCCCAGGCGGGCCACGCGGCCCAGCGCGCGGCCATGGGCCACACCACTGGCCTCGATCAATTGCGCGCACCAGGTGGCCAGCCACAGGCCCACGCCCATCACCAGCACCGCCACCGCGCAGCGCGCCAGCACACCGCCCAGGGTGGTCACGGCGTCGGTCAGCATGGCAAAGCCCAGCAGTTCGGCCGCCTGCGCCAGCGCCACGAACATCACCGTGGCCATCACGGCAGCACCAGCCAGCTCGCTCAGATCACGCCCGGCGGGCCGAAAGCCATCACCCAGGCCCAGCCGGGGGGCCAGGCGGTTCAGGCCCATGCCGGCCAGCACGCCGGTGGCCACACTGGCCAGCGCGCGGCCCAGCAGGGCGGCCAGCACCAGCACCAGCGCCGCCGAGGCCAGCCGGGGCACCAGGGCCACCACCGAATCCAGCAGGTGGCTGACCGGGCGCGTCACGGCGTCCAGGCCCAGCGCATCCAGCGAGGCGGCCAGGGTGGGCAGCAGCACCAGGGCAAACACCATCGAGCCGACGATGCCGGCCAAGGTGCGCTCACCCAGCGCCGGCCGCAGGCCCAGCTTGTCGGCCAGGCGTTCGGCACCGGCGGCGGTGAGCATGCCAGTGACCACCCGCCGCGCAATGTTGCCCACCAGCAGGCCCACGCCCAGCACCACGCCAGCGCCCAACAGATTGGGCAAGAAGCCCAGCAGGCGCGACACCATGGCGTTGACGGGGTCGAGCAGGCCCTTGAGCTCCAGGGTGCCCAGCAGCGCAGGCAGGGCCAGCAGCCACACCAGCCACTGCGCCATGTCGGCCAGCAGCGCGGCAAAGCCGGGGTAGTGCATGCGGGCGTCCAGCCCCGCGCGATCCGCTGCGCGCAGCACGGCCGCGCGCACCAGGCGGGCGGCCAGCCAGGCCAGCAGCAGCAGGGCCAGGGCACCCAGCACGCGAGGCGCAAAGGGGCCCAGACCGCTGGCCACGCCGTTCAAGAAGGGTTGCAGGTGTTCCATGGCGGTCTCATCAGGGGTGCGCGCAGCCTTGCATCTTACGAAGCCGGCCAGGCCGGGCACCCCGCCTGCGGTATGGGCGGCGCGTCGAGTGGCCCGCACAAGGCTGCGCGGGCATACGCCATGTGTCGTATGGCCGGATCGGGCTGCGCTGGCGAGACTGGCGCCGTGCTGTTGAAACACACCGCATCTTGTCTTCCAACCTCACTCCCACGGAGCCTGACCCCATGACATCCAATCGTCGCCAATTTGCCACCGCGCTGTCTGCCGTGGCCCTGGGTGCCGCCCTGTACGGCGTGCCCGCTTTCGCCCAAGAGACCATCAAGGTCGGTGTGCTGCACTCGCTGTCGGGCACCATGGCCATCTCGGAAACCGTGCTCAAGGACACGGTGCTGATGGCCATTGAAGAGATCAACGCCAAGGGCGGCGTGCTGGGCAAGAAGCTGGAGCCCGTGGTGGTGGACCCGGCCTCGAACTGGCCGCTGTTTGCCGAGAAGGCCCGCCAGTTGATCAGCAAGGACAAGGTGGCCGTGACCTTTGGCTGCTGGACCAGCGTGAGCCGCAAGTCGGTGCTGCCGGTGTATGAAGAGCTCAACAGCCTGCTGTTCTACCCCGTGCAGTACGAAGGTGAAGAGCTGAGCAAGAACGTGTTCTACACCGGTGCCGCGCCCAACCAGCAGGCCATCCCCGCGGTGGAATACCTGATGAGCAAGGACGGCGGCAGCGCCAAGCGTTTTGTGCTGCTGGGCACCGATTACGTGTACCCGCGCACCACCAACAAGATCCTGCGCAGCTTCCTGCACAGCAAGGGCATCAAGGACGAAGACATCCTGGAGGAGTACACCCCCTTCGGCCACTCTGACTACCAAAGCATCATTGCCAAGATCAAGAAGTTCTCTTCTGAAGGCAAGAAGACCGCTGTGGTGTCCACCATCAACGGCGACAGCAACGTGCCCTTCTACAAGGAACTGGGCAACCAGGGCCTGAAGGCGACCGACGTGCCGGTGGTGGCCTTCTCGGTGGGTGAAGAAGAGCTGCGCGGCGTGGACACCAAGCCGCTGGTGGGGCACCTGGCCGCCTGGAACTACTTCATGAGCATCAAGAGCCCGGCCAACACCGCCTTCGTCAAGAAGTGGAGCGACTACGCCAAGGCCAAGGGCATCGCCGGCCACAAGGACAAGCCGCTGACCAATGACCCGATGGAAGCCACCTACATCGGCATCATGATGTGGAAGGCTGCGGTCGAGAAGGCCAAGAGCACCGACACCGACAAGGTCATCGCCGCCATGGCCGGCCAGACCTTTGCCGCACCGGGTGGCTTCACCAGCACCATGGACGCCAAGAACCACCACCTGCACAAGCCGGTGTTCATCGGCGAGATCAAGGCCGACGGCCAGTTCAACGTGGTGTGGAAGACCAAGGGCCCGGTCAAGGCCGAACCCTGGAGCCCGTTCATCCCTGAGAACAAGGGCAAGAAAGACGAGCCGGAAAAGAAGTAACCCCCCCGTAGCGCCTTTGGCGCTCCCCCCCAAGGGGGGCATCGCAAGCGGACCGGCGAAGCCGGCTCCGCTGCGATTGCTGGATGGGCCGCCGTGCCAATGCGGACGGCGGATGTGTCTCTCAGGTCTCTGGAAGTCTTGTGTGAAAGCAACGTTGCATCGATTGACGGTTGGTTTGCTGCTGACGCTGTTGATGGGCGTTTTTGGCCAACAGGCCCTGGCCCTCACGCCCGAGCAGGCGGGCCGCATCGCGGCGGGTGACAGTGACGAGCGCGTGAAGGCGCTCAATGAATCGGTGGCGCAAGGTGATGTGGCCTTGACGCCGTTTGTGCAGGCCATGCTCGATGAGCAGGTCAAGACTGCGGGCGGCAAGGCTTTCATCGTCAAGGACGGTGCCGCCGTGGAGGCCGCCACGGGCCAGAAGGCCGCGTTGCCGGCCGATGCCGAAGACGTGGTCAACAACAACCGCATGCGTCGTGAGCTGGAAGCCGCGATGGCGGTGCTCAAGCTGGTGTCGCCTGATCGCGCGGTGCGCGCGGCGGCCATCGCCGAGCTGAAAGACGATGTGGATGAGGGCAAGCTGCCGCTCATCGACAAGGCCGCCCAGGCCGAAACCGATCCGGCCCTGAAAGCCAAGCTGGTGCTGCTGCGCGCCGCAGTGCTGATTTCATCCAGCGATGCGGCCAAGCGCATCGAGGCGGCCAAGGCGCTGTCGGGCAGCAGCTCGCCGGCCACGCGCTCGCTGCTGCTGGACAAGCTGGGCAGCGAGGCCGACCCCAACGTGAAGGCCGCCATCCAGGGCGCGATCGACAGCGTGCAGGGCCAACTGGCCTGGGGCGAGCGCCTGGGCGTGCTGTTCACCGGTGCCAGCCTGGGCAGCATCTTGCTGCTGGTGGCGCTGGGCCTGGCCATCACCTACGGCCTGATGGGTGTGATCAACATGGCCCACGGCGAGCTGATGATGATCGGTGCCTACGCCACCTATGTGGTGCAAAACCTGTTCAAGCATTACCTGCCGGGCGCCTTTGATGCCTACATCGTGGTGGCCATTCCGGTGGCCTTTTTGACCAGCGCGCTGGTGGGCGCGGCGCTGGAGCGCACGGTGATCCGCTGGCTGTATGGCCGGCCCCTGGAAACCCTGCTGGCCACCTGGGGCATCAGCCTGGTGTTGATGCAGGGTGTGCGGTCGCTGTTTGGTGCGCAGAACGTGGGCGTCGAGAACGCCTCGTGGATGTCGGGCGGCATCCAGGTGCTGCCCAACCTGGTGCTGCCCTACAACCGCCTGGCCATCCTGGTGTTTGCGGCCCTGGTGCTGGCCGGCATGGCCTTGTTGATCGGCAAGACGCGGCTGGGCCTGTTTGTGCGGGGCGTCACGCAGAACCGCCGCATGGCGGCGTGTGTGGGGGTCAACACCGCCCGCATCGACATGCTGGCTTTTTCACTGGGTGCGGGCATTGCCGGTCTGGCCGGCTGCGCACTGAGCCAGGTGGGCAATGTGGGGCCCGATCTGGGCCAGGGCTACATCGTTGACAGCTTCATGGTGGTGGTGCTGGGTGGTGTGGGCCAGTTGGCTGGCACGGTGCTGGCGGCGCTGGGCCTGGGGCTGATGAACAAGTTGCTGGAAGGCCTGGCCGGCGCGGTGCTGGCCAAGATCATGGTGCTGGTGTTCATCGTGGTGTTCATTCAAAAGCGCCCGCAAGGCTTGTTTGCGGTCAAAGGACGGAGCGCCGAAGCATGACAAGCGCTGCCATGAAACTCGAACAAAAACGCGGCCTGCTGCTGGGCCCCAAGGGCTGGACGGCCGTGGCCATCGCGCTGGGCGTGATCTGTGTGCTGCTGCCCTTGCTGAACAAGGCCGGTTACTTCAGTGACTATGCGGTGCAACTGACGGGCAAGATTCTTTGCTACGCGATCTGCGCGCTGGCCATGGACCTGATCTGGGGTTACACCGGCATCCTGTCGCTGGGCCATGGGCTGTTTTTTGCGCTGGGCGGTTACGGCATGGGCATGTACCTGATGCGCCAGATTGGCCGCGACGGCAACTACCAGAGTGACCTGCCCGACTTCATGGTGTTTCTGAACTGGAAGCAACTGCCCTGGACCTGGGCGCTGTCAGACAGCTTTGCCGCGCAAATGGCCCTGGTGGTGCTGGTGCCCGGCCTGCTGGCCCTGGTGTTTGGCTGGTTCGCGTTTCGCTCGCGCATCAAGGGGGTGTATTTTTCGATCATCACCCAGGCCATGACCTTTGCGGCCATGCTGCTGTTCTTTCGCAATGAAACCGGCTTTGGCGGCAACAACGGCTTCACCGATTTCAAGCGCATCCTGGGGATGCCGCTGGCCACGCCTGGCATGCGCATCACGCTGTTTGTGATCACCGGTTGCACGCTGGTGGGCTTTTACCTGCTGGCCCGCTGGATTGTGAACAGCAAGTTTGGCCGCGTGCTGCAGGCCGTGCGTGATGCCGAAACCCGCGTGATGTTCACCGGCTACAACCCGCTGGCCTACAAGCTGGCGATCTGGGTGCTGAGTGCGGTGATGTGCGCGATTGCGGGGGCCTTGTACGTGCCGCAGGTGGGCATCATCAACCCCAGCGAGATGAGCCCGGCTGCCAGCATCGAGATCGCCATCTGGGCGGCAGTGGGCGGGCGCGCCACGCTGATCGGGCCCATCATTGGCGCCTTTTTTGTCAACGGTGCCAAAAGCTGGTTCACCGTGGCTTTTCCCGAGTTCTGGCTGTACTTTTTGGGTGGCCTGTTCATCGCGGTAACGCTGTTTCTGCCCCAGGGCATCGTGGGCTTGTTCAAACGGGTTTCGGAGAAGCGCGCATGACCCCCGACTTGATGGAAGCGGGCAGCCAGCGCCTGCAGGCCTATGCCGAGAAAAAGGCGTCCAACGCAGGCAGCACCGAGAGCGGCGGGCGCAGCGCCGGTTATGGCCGCATTGCCCGGCTGGGCGAGCCTGATTTCACCCATGGCGTGGCGCTGTACCTGGATGCGATCACGGTGAGTTTTGATGGTTTCAGGGCGCTCAATGCGCTGAGCCTGACGGTGAATGTGGGTGAGCTGCGCTGCATCATCGGCCCCAATGGCGCGGGCAAAACCACGATGATGGATTGCATCACCGGCAAGACCCGGCCCGACACCGGCACGGCCCACTTTGGCAGCACGATTGACCTGCTGCGCCTGAGCGAGGCCGACATCGCCCAGGTGGGCATTGGCCGCAAGTTTCAAAAGCCCACGGTGTACGAAGAGCTCAGCGTGTTCGAGAACCTCGAGCTGGCCTTGGCGGCTGACCGCCGCGTGCGGGCCTCGCTGTTTTCGCGCCTGTCGGGCGAGCAACTGGATCGCATTGCCCAGGTGCTGACCACCATTCACCTGCTGGACCAGGCCCAACGCACGGCCGGCCTGCTGAGCCACGGGCAAAAGCAGTGGCTGGAGATTGGCATGCTGCTGATGCAAGAGCCCAAGCTGCTGCTGCTGGACGAGCCCGTGGCGGGCATGACCGATGAAGAGACCGAGCGCACGGCCGAGCTGTTCTTGAGCCTGGAAGGCAAGCACTCCTTGGTGGTGGTGGAGCACGACATGAAGTTTGTCGATCAGCTGACCGAGGGCCGCAAGAAGGTGACGGTGCTGCACGAGGGCAGCGTGTTGGCGGAGGGCTTGTTGGCGGAGGTGCAGAACAACGAGAAGGTCGTCGAGGTGTACCTTGGCAGGTAATGGGCACCCCCCCGTAGCGCCTGCCGGCGCTCCCCCCCAGGGGGGCATCGCCAGTGGCCTGGCGAAGCCAGTTCCACGGCGATCACTGGACGGTGCGCCGCTCGTTGACCAACGGCACTGCCAAGGTGGAGAAGACTTGTGTTGAAGGTTGAAGGTCTCAATCAGTACTACGGTGGCTCGCACATCCTGCGGGGCCTGGGTTTTGAAGCCAAGGCCGGTGAGGTGACGGTGGTGCTGGGGCGTAACGGCGTGGGCAAGACCACGCTGCTCAAAAGCCTGATGGGGGTGGTGCCGGTCAAGACGGGCAGCATCAGTTTTGATGGCCGTGACATCACGCGGGCCACCTCGTATGACCGGGCGCGCTCGGGCATCGGTTATGTGCCGCAGGGCCGTGAGATCTTCAGCCGCCTGACGGTGGCCGACAACCTGGCCATGGGCCTGGCACCCAAGCCGGGCAGCACGCCGGTGCCGCCGGTGTTGTTTGAGCTGTTTCCGGTGCTCAAGCAGATGCTGCATCGGCGTGGGGGTGATCTGTCGGGTGGGCAGCAGCAGCAGTTGGCCATTGCCCGGGCGCTGGCGGCAGGCCCCAAGCTCTTGATCCTGGACGAGCCGACCGAAGGCATCCAGCCGTCGATCATCAAGGACATTGGCCGCGTCATCCGCAAGCTGGCCGATGAAGGCATCGCGGGTGAGCCCATGGCCATCGTGCTGGTGGAGCAGTACTACGACTTCGCCGAAGAGCTGGCCGATCAATACCTGGTGATGGAGCGCGGCGAGATCATCGCGCGCGGCCGGGGTGCCGACATGGCCGCCGACGGCGTGCGTGAGCGCGTGGCCATTTGATAGCTTGAGTCGAAGCGATCAGGCTTCGTCGCCTGCCACGGGCGGCGTGCCGCCAGATCGCGCCATCAGCTCGTCAAACTTCGTCATGTCGGCCCGAGCGGCGCGTTCGGCAAAGTACGACTCCGCCTGCATGATGGCCAGCTTTTCAGCCACGGCAATGGTGACGAACTGATTGATGCTGATGCCGTCTTGCTTGCTCAATTGCTCAACGCCAGCCTTGATGGATCGAGGCAGTCGCAAAGGGTAGGTCGTGAGATCGGTCATGTCAGGTCTTTCCTGCGCGATGTGCACATCGGATCGGTCATTCCAGGCTTCGAAGAAATGGGCCAGGCAGCAATAGTCTGAGCCCGAATCTCTGGGCTTTGGCCAATGATGCACCAGGTGCGGCGGCATAGACTCGCCCTATGAACCCCTATCCTTCGTCAGCGCTTGAAACCACGGCCTTAGCCACCCACAACGTGCAGGTGGCCATCGTCGGCGGTGGCCCGGCCGGCCTGATGGCCGCGCAGGTGCTGCTGGCCGGCGGCGCCCAGGTGCACCTGTATGACGCCATGCCCAGCGTGGGCCGCAAGTTCTTGCTGGCCGGCAAGGGCGGGCTCAATCTCACGCACAGCGAAGGCATCGAAGCCTTTGTCAGCCGTTATGGGCAGCAAGCGCCGCAAGTGGGGGCCTGGCTGCAAGCCATGGGCCCGCAAGACGTGCGCGATTGGGCGGCCGGCCTGGGCATCCAAACTTTTGTAGGCACCTCGGGCCGGGTGTTTCCGGCCGAGATGAAGGCCGCGCCCTTGCTGCGGGCCTGGATGCATCGCCTGCGCGCAGCGGGCCTGCAGGTGCACACGCGCCACCGCTGGCTGGGCTGGCAGGCGGGCGACGCGCCCACGGTGCTGCGCCTGCAGGCGCCTGCGGGCCCGGTGCAGGTGCACGCGCAGGCGGTGGTGCTGGCGTTGGGCGGTGCCAGCTGGCCGCAACTGGGCAGCGATGGGGCCTGGGCACCGCTGCTGGCTGAGCGCGGCGTGCCGGTGGCCCCCCTGCAGCCGGCCAACTGCGGCTTTGACATCGGCTGGAGCCCCTACTTTGCGCAGCGCTTTGCCGGCGTGCCGCTCAAGACGGTGCGCCTGCATCTGGACGATGGCCAGGGCCCGGCTTTTGACCGGCAGGGCGAGATGGTGGTCACGGCCACCGGCATCGAGGGCAGCCTGGTGTATGCCGCCAGTGCCCGGCTGCGCACCGCCATCGCCCAGCACGGCAGCGTGACGCTGCAACTGGATTTGCTGCCCGGCCGCAGCGTGGCCCAGCTGAGCACCGCGCTGGCCAAGGGCCGTGGCACACGATCACTGCCCAACCACCTGAAAGAACACGCCGGGCTGGATGGCGTGAAAGCCGCGCTGCTGCGTGAGCGTTACAGCGCCGAGCAACTGGCCGATCTGGTGGCCCGCCAGCCTGAAGACCTGGCCCGCCAGCTCAAGGCCTGGCCGCTGGTGCTGACCGCCGCCCGCCCGGTGGCCGAGGCCATCAGCACCGCCGGCGGCGTGGCGCTGCCTGCGCTGACCGATGGCGCGCAGCAGCCCACCTTGCCCGGCCTGTGGTGCGCCGGCGAGATGCTGGATTGGGAAGCCCCCACGGGCGGCTACCTGCTGACGGCCGCGCTGGCCAGTGGCGTGGTGGCCGCGCGGGGCGTGCTGGCACACCTGAAGCTGCCCAACTGATTCGATGGGTGAAAGGCCCCTGACCATGATCGTTGTTCACCACCTCAACAATTCACGCTCGCAACGGGTGCTGTGGCTGCTGGAAGAGCTGGGCGTGCCCTATGACATCAAGCACTACCAGCGTGATGCCACCACCATGCTGGCCCCACCCGAACTGTTGGCCGTGCACCCGCTGGGCAAGTCACCCGTGATCACCGATGGCGACATCACCGTGGCCGAAACCGGTGCCATCGTGGAGTACCTGCTGGAGCGCCACGGGCAGGGCCGCCTGCTGCCCCAGCCGGGCTCGCCGCAGGCGTTGCAGTACCGCTACTGGCTGCACTTTGCCGAAGGCTCGGCCATGCCGCCGCTGCTGCTCAAGCTGATCTTCGACAAGGTGGCCAACGCCCCCATGCCCTTCTTCATCAAGCCCATTGCCAAGGGCATCAGCCGCAAGGTGCTGGGCATGATGGTGGAGCCCAACCTGAAGCGCCAACTTGATTTCATGGACGCGCACTTGGCCCAGCAAGCCTGGTTTGCCGGGGCCGAGATGACGGGTGCCGACATCATGATGAGCTTCCCCCTGGAGGCCGCCGCCCAGCGCGCCGGGCTGGATGCCTCACGGCCGCACTTGCACGCCTTCTTGCAGCGCATCCATGCCCGGCCGGCTTACCAGGCCGCGCTCAAGCGGGGTGGGCCTTACGCATTTGTCTAAACATAGCACTTGGTGCTACGATTCTTGTCAGGAGCGCAGTGCATGGCTACTTACAAGACTCGGTGGTTTGACCGCTGGGCGAGGCAGGAGGGTCTGAGCGATCTTGCGTTGTGCAGTGCCGTTCGGGAAATGGCTCAAGGTTTGATCGATGCCGACCTGGGCAGCGGCTTGGTCAAGAAGCGAATCGCGCGGCCAGGCCAGGGCAAGCGGGGCGGTTTTCGCACCCTGCTTGCCACGAACAGAGTCAGTCGTTGGGTATTTGTTTTCGGGTTCCCCAAAAACGAACGCAGCAACATTGATCGCGACGAATCCACGGCCTTGAAGAAGCTGGCGGCGCACCTGTTGTCCATGGCCGAACCCGCTGTCGTGCGGGCCGTGTTGGCTGGTGAACTGACGGAACTTGTTTGTGATGCGTAAGACGAGATCGCCCATTTTGGAGGCCGTGCATGACACGGCCCAGGGTTTGCACAAGGCTGGCGTGATGGACATGGTCACGCTGCGCGAGTTCGATCAACTTTGCCTGCAGCCCATCCAGCCTTTGCAGGCCGCGCAAATCAAGCACATCCGTGAGTCATCATGCGTCAGCCAGGCCGTGTTTGCGCGATTGCTCAACACCAGTTTGTCGACGGTGCAGAAGTGGGAGATCGGACAAAAAAAGCCGACTGGCACGGCCCTGAAGTTGCTGCATCTGGTGCAAACGCGAGGCCTCCAGGCCATCGCCTGAGCGCCCGACTGCGGCTGGCGTCGGCTTGATCACATCAAGTGCGCCAAACCCTCGGCGGGCAAGGCTTGAGCCCCCAATGCACCTGCCGCCAGGTGGCCCACACTTTTTGCAGCAGCGCCATGGCGGGCTCAACCTGATGCGCCAGGGCGCGCAGCACCAGCAGGCCTTCGCGTGGGGCGCTGACGCCGGCGGTGGTGGGCAGGGCACTGGCCTGGATGTGTTCGCGGGCGGCGTCGATCAAGGCCTCGGTTTGGGTGCGGCCAATGGCCTGGCCATCGGCCAGCCACAGGGTGGCCATCACGGTGTGGCCGGCCAGGCCCACGGGTGATTGGCGCAGCAGGTGGTCGCGGCCGTCGATCAGGCCGCGCTCCAGCCACACGCCGGGCAGGCTCAACTGCTGCAGGTAGCGGCCTTCGTCAAAGGGTTCATTCGCGGCGGGCAGGCCCAGGGCCAGCACGTCCCAGCCCAGCATTTGCGCGCCGGGTGCGATGTCAAAGCGCAGGCGGTTTTCTACCTCGCAGCGGCGGTAGGCGATGGTTTCCATGGGCAGCCATTCCAGGCGGCTGCCGGGGGCCAGCGTGGCGTGTACCTGTTGCACGGCCAACGGGCCATTGCTGCGGTAAAAGCGCGTGGCGCCCGGGGTGGTGATCAGCGCGTGGCTGCCTTCGGCCAGGGTGGCGTCCAGCTCGATCACGTCGCCGCCCACGATGCCGCCGGGCGGGTGCACCAGCACCTGGTGGCACACCGCATCGCCCTCGGGGTACAGGCGCTGCAGCACGCGCAAGGGGCCGTGGTGACGGTCCAGCGCGATGGTGCGCTGGCCGTCGTGCCGGTAATCCAGCTGCAGGTGGCCGTGCCAGCCCATTCAGTGGTTCTGCGAGCCGCGGTGCGCCCAGCCGGTCAGGCGCTTTTCCAGCACCGAGAACAGCTCGTACATGATCATGGCCATGGCACCCACCACCACCAGGCCGGCAAAGGCCAGGCCCATCTGCATGGCGCTGCCGGCCGACACCAGCAGGTAGCCGATGCCTTCGTTGGCGGCGGTCATCTCGCTCACCGTGGTGCCCACAAAGGCCAGCGTGATGGCCACCTTCAGGCTGCCAAAGAAGTAGGGCATCGAGCGGGGCAGGCCCACCTTGACCAGCACATCCCAGCGGGTGGCACCCAGCACGCGCAGCACGTCTTCGAGTTCGGGCTCGAGCGTGGCCAGGCCGGTGGCGATGTTGACGGTGATCGGGAAGAACGAGATGAGGAAAGCGGTGAGCACCGCCGGCCCCACGCCAATGCCAAACCACACCACCAGGATGGGCACGAAGGCCGCCTTGGGCAGCGCGTTGAAGCCGGTCATCAGGGGGTAGATGGCGGCATAGGCCAGGCGCGAGCTGCCGATCAAAAAGCCCAGCAGCACACCCACCACGATGGCGATGCCAAAGCCAGCCATGGTGACCCAGTAGGTGCGCCAGGCGTGCTTGGCGATCTCGCCCTTGAACTCCATCATCTGCTGGCCGATGCGCAGCGGGCTGGGAAAGATGAACTCGCTGACATTGAAGGCCGAGCACAGCAGCTGCCACAGCAGCAGCAGGGCCACCAGCAGCACCCAGGGTGACCAGGCTTCAATGCGCTTGTTGCGGGCGTTCAGGCTGCTCATCGGGCCACCTCGCCAGCGGCCTTGCCAAAGTTGTTGCGCACCGCGCCAATGTGGCCGCGCAACTCGTGCACGATGTCGGTGAACTGCGGCGTGTAGGTGATCTCCAGATCACGCGGGCGGGGCAGGTCGATCTCGCGGCGCACCACAAAACGGCCGGGGCTCTTGCTCATCACATACACCGTGTCGGCCAGAAACACGCTTTCGCGCAGGTCATGGGTGACCAGGATGACATTGAACTTTTGCGCCGCCTGCAGGTCGCGCAGCGCGCACCACAGCTCTTCGCGGGTGAAGGCATCCAACGCGCCAAAGGGCTCGTCCAGCAACAGCAGCTTGGGCTCGTGCACCAGGGCGCGGCAGATGCTGGCGCGCTGCTGCATGCCGCCCGACAGCTGCCACGGGAACTTGTCTTCGTAGCCGGCCAGGCCCACGCTTTGCAGCAGGGCGCGGGCCTTGGCTTCGTACTCGTCGCGCTTGGCGGCAAAGTGGCTGCGGTAGGGCTCCACGATCTCCAGCGGCAGCATCACGTTTTGAACCGTGGTGCGCCAGGGCAGCAGGCTGGGGGCCTGAAACGCCATGCCGGTGATCTTCAGCGGGCCTTTCACCTCTTGCCCGCCGATGATCACCGTGCCCACGCTGGGCTTGCGCAAGCCGGTGGCCAGCTTCATGAAGGTGGACTTGCCGCAGCCCGAAGGGCCCACGATGGCGATGAACTCGCCTTCGGTGACCTGCAGGTTGATGGCCTCGACGGCAAAGTGGCCCTGGGCCAGCAACTCGTCGTTGTAGGCCAGCCAGACGTCATGGAAATCGACAAAGGCAGTCACGATGCGGGCCCTTTTTGGTACTGCGGCGTGGTCACTGGGGCCTCACTTCTTGGCGGCAGGCTTGGCCACGGCAAAGATGTCGCGCTCGGCGGCGCTGGGCAGGAAGCTGCCGTTCCAGATGGCATCGGGGTTGATGCGGCTCTTGGTGCCATAGGCATCGGCCACCTGGCTGGCCATCAGGGCCAGGCGCGGGCCCTTGGCATCACCAAAGCCTTCGGCGCGGGCATCGGGGGTGGCGATGGCCGAATCAATGGCCAGGCGCAGGCGGCGCTCTTCCAGCTCGCTGTTGATGATGCCGTCGCGCTCCTTGACGATGGCGGTGGCGGCCTTGGGATCGGCGATGACCATCTTGGCACCCTTGGTGAAGGCGCGCAGGAAGGCCTTGACCGCCTCGGGGTTCTTCTTGATGAAGTCTTCGCCAGCGATGATGGCGTTGCCGTACAGCTTGACGCCGTACTGCGGGTACAGCATCACGCTCACATCGTCGGCCTTGATGCCGCGTGCTTCGAGGTTGAGCAGGCTGGTGAAATAGAAGCCGGTGATGGCGTCCACATCGCCGCGGGCCAGCATGGTTTCGCGCAGCGGGGGGTCCATGCTCACCCAGTTGACGGCACCGATGCCATTGGCCTTCTGGAAGATCGGGAAGCCACGTCGGCCAGCATCAAACACCGGTGCGCCCAGCTTCTTGCCCGCCAGATCGGCCGGCGTCTTGATGCCGGTTTTCTTCATCGAGAACACGGCGGCTGGCGTGTTGTTGTAGACCATCATCACCGCCACCGGCTTGTTGGGGGCCGTGGGGTTGTTGGCATGAAACTCCATCAGCGCGGCCAGGTCGGCAAAGCCCATGTCGTAGGTGCCCGAAGCCACGCGGTTCACCGCATTGCCCGAGCCATTGCCGGCATCGACGCTCACATTCAGCTTCTCGGCCTTGAACAAGCCCTTGGACGAGGGCAGCAGGAAGAAGGCTGCGGGGCCTTCAAAACGCCAGTCGAGCTGGAACTTGACGGCGGTTTCCTGGGCCAGGGCGGGTGTGGCCGACAGGCCCAACGTGGACGCCAGGCCGGCGGCCAGGGCCAGGCGGGCCAGGGTGTGCGTGACGGTGCGACGGGTGCTGAAGGCGGTCATGGGGGGCGCTCTGAGAGGGTTGGACGGGGTGAAAAACGCGATGCCAAGGCACTAGCAAGAAGTGTGCACTGCTTTGGCGCATGTCTTGGGGTCAGCCGTTCAGCCGATGACTTCGGGCCAGTCGGTGTGAAAGAACTGCCCGGCGGGTTTGTCGGTACGCTCATAGGTGTGCGCGCCGAAAAAGTCGCGCTGGGCCTGCAGCAGGTTGGCGCTGAGCCGGGCGGTGCGCAGGCTGTCGTAATAGGCCAACGAGGCGCTGAAGGCCGGCACCGGGATGCCCGCCAGCACGGCCTGGGCCACCACCTGCCGCCAGGCGCCCTGGCTGCGGTTGAGCACATCACGGAAGAACGGTGCCAGCATCAGGTTGGGCAAGGCCGGATCAGCGCGGTAGGCGTCGGTGATGCGGTTCAGGAAGCGCGCCCGGATGATGCAGCCGCCACGCCAGATGGCGGCGATGCCACCCAGGTCCAGGCCCCACTGCTTTTTCTCGCTCATGGTCTGCATCAGCAGCAGGCCCTGGGTGTAGCTGACGATCTTGCTGGCGTACAGGGCGTCGTGCACCTGGGAAATGAGCGTGGCCTTGTCGATGTTCAGCACGGGCGCAGGGCCCTGCAGTTGCGTGCTGGCGGCCACGCGCTGGGCCTTTTGCGACGACAGCACGCGGGCTTCGACGGCCGCATTGATGGTGCTGATGACCACGGCGTTTTCGGCGGCGTTCAGCTGTGTCCACTGGCCCGTGCCCTTCTGGCCGGCCTTGTCCACGATCAGCTCGACGATGGGCTGGCCGGTTTCGGCGTCGCGCTGGGCCAGGGCCTTGCCGGTGATCTGGATCAGGTAGCTTTGCAGCTCGCCTTCGTTCCATCGGTTGAAGACATCGGCCATCTCGTCGGTGGACAGGCCCGCCGCCTTGAACAGGCTGTAGGCCTCGCAGATCAGCTGCATGTCGCCGTACTCGATGCCGTTGTGGATCATCTTGACGTAATGGCCGGCGCCGCCCGGGCCGATGTGCATCACGCAGGGTTGGCCTTCGGCCTGGGCGGCGATCGATTCAAAAATGGGCTGCATCACCGCCCAGGTGGAGGCCGGCCCGCCGGGCATGATGGCCGGGCCCTTGCGGGCACCTTCTTCGCCGCCGGATACCCCGGCACCGATGAAGCGCAGGCCCAGCGGCGTGAGCCAGCCATCGCGGCGCTCGGTGTCGGTGTACAGGCTGTTGCCGCCGTCGATGACGATGTCGTCCTTGTCCAGCAGTGGGATCAGTTGCTCGATCACCGCGTCCACCGCCGCACCGGCCTTGACCATGATCATCACCTTGCGCGGGCGGGCCAGGCTTTGCACGAACTCGGGCAGGCTGTGGCAGGCCGTCAGGCGCTTGCCGGGGTGGCGGGCCACGAAGTCGTCGGTGGTCTCGGGGGTGCGGTTGTAAACGCTGACTGAAAAGCCGCGGCTCTCCACATTGAGCACCAGGTTCTGGCCCATCACGGCCAGGCCGATCAGGCCGAATTGGTTGTTGGACATGTTGTGTTGGTCTCCGTCTGTCTGGGGCCCGGCTCAGGCCTGGGCGGCGATCTGGCGCAGGGCCTGCTCAAACACCTCAACGGGCTGGCCGCCCGAGATCAGGTGCCGGTCATTGATGATGATGGCCGGCACCGAATGGATGCCGTGCTGCTGGTAAAAGCCCTGGGCCTGGCGCACCTCGGCGGTGTAATCCTGGCTGGCCAGCACCTGCGCGGCGGCCTGCTCGTCCAGGCCCGCGGCCTGGGCCGCAGCCTGCAGCACGGCGTGGTCGCTGGGGTCTTGTCCGTCGGTGAAATAGGCCTTGAACAAGGCGTGCTTCAAGGCCCGCTGCGCGGCGTCGCTCACGGTGCCGGCCCAGTGCAGCAGGCGGTGCGCATCAAAGGTGTTGTAGATGCGGCTGCGCTTGCCCAGGCCAAACTCAAAGCCCACCCCGGCGCCGCGCTGGCGGATGGCCTCGGTGTTGGCGGCGATCTGCTCGGCGCTGATGCCGTACTTGTGTGACAGGTGCTCGACGATGTCCTGCCCCTCAGCGCCCATCTGCGGGTTCAGCTCAAAGGGCTGGAAATGCAGGCTGGCCTGCACATCGGGGCCCACACGGGCCAGGGCCTGCTCCAGTGCGTTCAGGCCAATGGCGCACCAGGGGCACGAGACATCCGAGACGAAATCGATTTTCATGGTGGGGTGGTCCTTCAGGCACCGGCCAACTGGCGGGCCAGGCGATTGTGTCGTTCGATCAGCGGGCCCAGCGCCAGCGTGGCCAGCTGGCCCTGGCGCACCACCACCCGCCCGTTGACGATGGTGTAGGCCGTTTGCGCCGGGGCGCACAGCAGCAGCGCGCCCACCGGGTCGTGCACGGCGCCGCCGGCAAAGCCCAGGCTGCGCAGGTCAAACAGGGCCAGGTCGGCGGCCATGCCAGGGGCCAGGTGGCCGATGTCGCTGCGGCCCAGCACGCGGGCACCGCCCCGGGTGGCCACTTCCAGCATGTTTCGGGCGGTCATCTCGGCCGGGCCGTGGTCGCAGCCAAAGGGGGCCAGTGAGCGGCCCACGCGGGCCAGCAGCATGGCGGTGCGGGCTTCGCCCAGCATGTGCGCACCGTCGTTGCTGGCGCTGCCGTCCACACCCAGGCCCACGGGCACACCGGCGTCCAGCATCTGGCGCACCGGGGCAATGCCTGACGCCAGGCGCATGTTGCTGCAGGGGCAATGCGCCACGCCGGTGCCGGTGGCGGCAAAGCGGGCAATGCCGGTGGCGTCCAGCTTGACGCAGTGGGCATGCCACACGTCGTCACCCAGCCAGCCCAGCTCGGCCGCGTATTCGGTGGGCGTCATGCCGAACTTCTCGCGGCTGTAGGCGATGTCGTGGTCGTTCTCGGCCAGGTGGGTGTGCATGCGGGTGCCCAGCGCGCGGGCCAGCGTGGCCGATTCGCGCATCAGGTCACGGCTGACGCTGAAGGGTGAGCAGGGCGCGGCCACCACACGCAGCATGCTGTAGCGGCCCTTGTCGTCGTGTTCTTCGATCAGGCGCTGGGTGTCGGCCAGGATGGCGTCTTCGCGCTCCACCAGGTGATCGGGAGGCAGGCCCCCGGCGCTCTCGCCCACGCTCATGCTGCCGCGCGCGGCATGAAAACGCATGCCGATCTCATGGGCGGCATGGATGCTGTCGTCCAGCCGCACGCCATTGGGGTAGATGTAGAGGTGGTCGCTGCTGGTGGTGCAGCCCGACAGCAGCAGCTCGGCCATGGCCAGTTGCGTGCTCACATGCACCATCTCGGGTGTGAGCCCGGCCCAGATGGGGTACAGCGTCTTGAGCCAGCCAAACAGCTCGGCGTTTTGCGCCGCCGGAATGGCCCGGGTCAGCGACTGGTACATGTGGTGGTGGGTGTTCACCAGGCCCGGAATCACCGCGTGGCCACGGGCGTCGATCACCTCATCGGCCGTGGTGCCGGGGGGCATCTGGCCGGCCGGCCAGATGGCTTCAATCTGGGCGCCGCGCACCAGCAGGCTGGCGCCGGGCAGCTCGCGCCGTTCGTCGTCCAGCGTGGCGATGACGTCGGCGTTGGCAATCAGCAGAGTGGGGGTGTGGTGCGGCATGCCCCGATGTTAGGGGCGAGCGCCGGCCGGGTGCGTCACCTGGGGGATTCAGGCCAGCACGCCGTAGGCGCTGTGCTGCTCCAGGCTCTTGCGGGCAAAGGCTTCAAAGGCGGGGGCGGGCACGGGTCGGCTGATCAGGAAGCCCTGCAGCACATCGCAGCCGCAACCATCCAGAAAATCGCGCTGGGCCTCGGTTTCAACGCCTTCGGCCACCACCGAGATGCCCAGGGCCCTGGCCAGTTGCACGATGGCCGGCACCAGCACGCGGTCGTCGGCATCGCTGGGCAGATCCTTGACGAATGCACGGTCGATCTTGATCTTGGAAGGGTGCAGGCGCTTGAGGTAGGCCAGCGACGAATACCCGGTGCCAAAGTCATCCACCGCCATGCGCAGCCCCAGGGCCTGCAGGCGGTCGACGATGCGCTGGGTGTTGTCGGTGTCGGTCATCAGCACGCTTTCGGTCAGCTCGATCTCCAACTCGTGCGGCTGCACCTTGTTGTCGGCCATGGCGCGGGTGACGATGTCCAGCAGGCGGTGGTGGCGAAACTCCAGCGCCGACACGTTCACCGCCACCGGGCCGAACACCAGGCCGGCAGCCCGCCAGCGGGCGATCTGTGCGCAGGCCGTGCGGATCGAGAAGGCCCCCAGCTCGCTGATCAGGCCGCACTGCTCGGCCGCCGGGATGAATTCACCCGGGCTGACCATGCCCCGTGTGGGATGGCGCCAGCGCAGCAGGGCTTCGCAGCCGCACAGCGCGCCATCGCGTGCCCGCACCAGGGGCTGGTAATGCAGCTCGAACTCCTGGTTCTGCAGGGCCAGCAGCAGGGCCTTTTCCATCTCGAGCGTGGCCTGCAACTGGGTATTGAACTCGGCCCGGTAAAAGCTGTAGCGGGCGCGGCCCAGGTTCTTGGCGGCGTACATCGCGGCGTCGGCGTGGCGCACCAGGTCGTCGTGGGTGGTGGCGTCATCGGGAAACACCGCAATGCCAATGCTGGCCGACACCACCACGTCGCGGCCATGCACGGGCATGGGGCGTTCACTCTCCTTGAGCATGCGGTCGGCCAGTGCCGCCACCTCTTCCCACTCCTGCACATTGCGCACCAGCACCGTGAACTCGTCGCCGCTCTGGCGGCACACCACGTCGGCACTGCGGGCGGCGGCGCGCAGGCGGGCGGCCAGGGTTTGCAGCACCTGGTCACCCACCGCGTGGCCCAGGCTGTCGTTGATGGACTTGAAGCGGTCGATGTCGACAAACAGCAGCGCCAGGCGCGTGTGGTCACGCTGGGCCACCGACACGGCGGCCTGGGTCAGCTCGGCGAACAGGCGGCGGTTGGGCAGGCCGGTCAGGGCGTCATGGAGGGCCATCTGGTGCAGCTCGGCCTGCTTGGCTTCAAGCTGTGCAAACAGGTCGTCAATCTGGCCGTGCACCACGTTCAGGTGGTTGCCCAGCTCGCCCAGCTCATCACGCTGGTGCCACACCATGGGCGGCACGTCGGCCCGGCTGGCGATGTCGCTGGCCTGGCGCTTGAGGCGGCGGATCGGCCCCAGCAGCCGAAAGGCCATCACCGGCACCAGCAGGGCCAGGCTCACCAGGATCTGCAGGGCCGCCAGTTGCAGCACGGCGGTGGTGCGACCGGCCAGCACGCGGTCGATCTCGGCCGGATCGAACCACATTTCCAGCTCGCCCAGCATGGTGCCTTCGCGCGAGATGGGCAGCTTCAGGGGCACGCCCGTGCCTTCGGGCTGGCCAGGTTTGGCCAGCAGCATCGGCGGCGTGTTGGGCCGGTTTTCGACCAGGCGGATGCGCAGCACCGATGGGTTTTCCAGCGCCTGCTGGGCCACCACGCGGGCCAGGTTTTCGTCAATCGTCCACACCGGCTCGACCAGGGCCGCTGCGGTGGTGGCCAGCAGGCTCTTGCGGCTCTGCGCGATCAGGGGTTCATGGGTTTCGCGGGTCAGCTGCTGATCCAGCCGCCACAGCGCGGCACTGGGCAGCAGCACGGCGCCGGCAATGGCCAGCATCACCGTGGCGCGGATCGACAGGCGGGGCCAACGCATCCTGGGCACCATCAGTCAGCACGCCCTTTCACAACCGCCGGCATCAGGCGGTGCAAGAGCGGTTGGTGTGGACAGGCGGGGCATGCTGGATCACGGCGATGGGGAGTTCTTGACGCGGGGTCATCACGCAACATCGGCCAAACCAGCCCGATCTGTAGGGCCACCATTCCATCACGACCCAGATCATCGCGAGGCGCCAAAAGGCCGTGTGCCGCGAAATCCGGCCGATCTTGGTGCGCCATACTGCGCAGGTGTTTTCCGCAATGCCATCCTCATGACTTGTCAATCCGAATTTCGACGGCAGTTGCTGGCCGCCGGCGGCCTGGGCCTGCTGGGTCTGCCGCTGACAGCACAGGCCCAGGCCTGGCCGTCTCGCCCTCTGCGCTTTGTGGTGCCCTTCGCACCGGGCGGCAGCAGCGAGATCGTGGCCCGATCCACGGCGGTTGAACTGGGCAGGCTGCTGGGCCAGTCGGTGTTCGTCGACAACCGGCCCGGCGGTGGTGGCAATGTGGCCATGGGCGAGGTGGCCCGCGCCGACGACCAGCACACCATCATGCTGGGCCACATCGGCACGCTGGCGGTCAATCCCTACATCTTCGACAAGCTGCCCTACGACCCCAACAAGGATTTCCGGCCATTGAGCCTGCTGGCCAAGGTGCCCAGCCTGTATGTGGTGCCCGCCGACTCTCCTGTGAAGACGCTCAAGGACTTCGTCGCCCTGGCCAGATCCAGGCCCGGCAAGCTCAACTATGGCTCGGCTGGCAACGGCAGTGCCGGTCACCTGGCGATGGAATACCTGAAGATGGTCACCGGCACCTTCATCGTGCATGTGCCCTACCGTGGCACCGGGCCGCAACTGACCGATTTGCTGGCAGGGCGCCTGGATGCCGCCGCGGTGGGGGCAGCGGCCATCATCTCGCAGCTCAAGGGTGGGCGGCTGCGCTGCATTGCCACCGGCAGCGCCCAGCGCCTGCCCACGCTGCCCGACGTGCCGACCGTGGCCGAGCAGGGTTATCCGGGTTTTGAGATGACCCAGTGGTATGGCCTGATTGCGCCCTCCAGCCTGGCGGCAGCGGCGGCTGACAAGCTGGCAGTGGCGGCGGCCAAGGCCATCCAGTCGCATGACGCGACCGAGCGCCTGAAGGCCGATTCGGCCCTGCCGGTGGGCAGCACGGCGGCCGAGTTTGCGCGCTTCATCACACAAGAGCAGCAGCGCTGGCAGCCGGTGATCGCGCGTGCCCGGATCAGGCCTGATTGAGGCCCGGCCCCCTCAACGCCAGCTGACCACCACGCCCTGTCGGGCATCGGCGCGGCCACTGAGCACCTGCTCGTAGGCGGCCTGCACACCGCGCGCGCCAGCAAACTGCTGCACCTGCAGCCAGGGCGGCTGCGCCTGGCTGACCTGCGCCCGAAATCCATGCCAGGCCGTCACCAGGCGCCGGCCAAATTCGGCTGCACCCCATTCGGCGCTGCGCTTCTTGACCTGGGCTGGCGCAAAAAACAAGGTGGCTGGTGGGCCGGGGATGTCGCGGCCGCCCTGCAGCTCGCTCACGTGCGTGCCGCCGATGGCGCAGCTGTAGGCCAGGCGCGCAAAGCGGGTGTGGATGGCCCGCCTGAGGCTGCTGTTGCCGGCAAAGTCGACATACACACAAGGGGTGTCGGCAGGCAGCTCATCCAGATGCTCGTAGGCCAGCACACGGTGGTAGCAGCCCAGGCTCTGGCAGAAGGCCACATTGGCCTGCGAGGTGAGGCCCACCACCTCGATGCCCGCGCGCCGCGCCAGGCTGGCTGCGGTGGCATAGGCCGTCTTGCTGGACGCGCTGGACAGCAGCATCACGGCGGGCCGGGCCGGGTCGGCCCCCGCCCCAAACCACTGGTTGTCAGCCAGAAAGTCGTCGATCAGCCAGGCCGTGAGGTACAGCGGGCGCAGCAAGGCCTGCAGGTCTTCGGAGTCGGCGGTGTAGAACGGATCGGTGTTGCAGCGCTGGTACTGGTTGTACACCGCGTGCAGGCCGGCGCGGTGCACGCTGGCATCCACAAAGCCTGTGGGCTGCAAGCGGCCCGGCTGCAGCACCGCGTGGCTGGCCATGGGCCAGTAGCCGTACAGGCGCTCGGCCACCGCCACGCCGGGGTGCAGCGATTGCACCACCGTGCCAAAGCCCCACACCGGGATGCAACCCCATGCCGTGCCGTCGGCGTCATCGGCCACCGGGAAGAAGCGCCAGTAGTGCATGGCCTCGCCGAAGGCGGCGTAGGTGATGTTGTTCGCGGTGAAGGCGAAGCGGTCGACCCGTACCCGCACCTGGCCGGCCGCCAGCGGCGCGTCATCGGCCTGCAGCAGGCGGGTGGTGGCCAACTGGTCGCGGCGCACTTCAAAGCGTTGGGTGGTCATGGGGGATCTCCTCGGGCTCAGGCGGCCAGGGCACCGTCGGCGCCTTGCACGTTCACGGTGATGGCATACAGCGAGTGGCTGGCGGCCATGTACAGGCGGTTGCGGCGGGCGCCGCCAAAGCACAGGTTGGCGCAGCGCTCAGGCAGGTGGATGTGGCCGATGGCCAGGCCCTGGGGGTTGTAGATGCGCACGCCGTCCAGCTCGGCCGCTGAGGCGCCTGCCCGGCCGTCACTGCCGAAGCCGCACCACAGGTTGCCCAGCATGTCCACGGCCATGCCGTCCAGTGCACCGGCGCCCTGGGCATCCACGGCCAGGCGCTTGCCGCTGAGCCGGCCGGTGGCGCCGTCCACGTCATAGGCCCAGATCAGGCGGCTGGGGGCGGCACGGCTTTCAATCACATACAGCACCGATTCATCGGGCGAGAAGGCCAGGCCGTTGGGCCCGGCCAGATCGTCCAGCATGCAGTCGAGCCGGCCGCTGGCCGGATCGATGCGGTAGACCCCATGGGGCCGCTCGGGGGTGCCGGGCTCGCCCTCCCACCAGCCGTGCAGGCCAAAGGGCGGGTCGGTGAACCACACGGCGCCGGCGCCAGGGCCGCTGCGCTGGCAGATGATGTCGTTGGGCGAATTGAGCCGCTTGCCCTCGAAGTGATCGGCCAGCACCGTGATGCGGCCATCGTGCTCGGTGCGGGTGATGCGGCGGGTGAGGTGCTCGCAGGTCAGCAGGCGGCCCTGTTGGTCGCGCGCCAGGCCGTTGGCATGGTTGGAATCGGCCCGGAAGGTGCTGACCTGGCCGGTGGCCTCGTCCCAGCGCAAGATGCGGTTGGCGGGGATGTCGCTCCAGAGCAGGCAGCGGTGGTCACCAAACCACACCGGGCCCTCGCTCCAGCGGCAGCCGCTGGCCACTTGCTCGACGCTGCTGCTGTACACCCGCAGTGCGGCAAAACTGGGGTGCAGCACCTCGACCCGTTCATCCGGGTAGCGCGCGTTGGGCGTGAAGGCAATCTGGGGGCCGGGAATCTGCATGGTGGCGGGTGATCGGGCTGCGGGGCTGCCCCTTGTACACCAGCGCGCCGCGCCGGCGCATCACCCAGGCGTCACGAACCGGTGCGGCCCTGATCAACCGGCTTGGAATGCACCAGGGTGAGCGACGGCGGGCTGCTGTGGCCTTCGGGTCGGCGCATGGGCAGCCGCACTTCGAAGATGCTGCCGGCGCCGGGCTCGCTGCTGACCTGGATCTGCCCACCCATCAGGCCCACCAGCCGGTGGGTGATCGCCAGGCCCAGCCCGGTGCCGCCAAAGCGCCGGGTGGTGGAGCTGTCGGCCTGCTCGAAGGGCTGGAACAGGCGGTTGAGCTGCGAGGGGTTGATGCCGATGCCGGTGTCGATCACCCGCAACAGCAGGTGCTGGCCATCGTGGTCGGCTTCAAGCGTGACGCTGCCGTGCTCGGTGAACTTGATGGCATTGGCCAGCAGGTTCATCAGCACCTGTTGCAGGCGCAGCGCATCGCCCAGGCATTGCTTGGGGCAGGCGGGCAGCATCACCAGGTGCAGGCTGATGTCCTGCTGCTCGGCGCGCGGCTGCATCAGGGCGATCAGGTCATCGAGCAGCAGCGGCAGATCGATGGGCGCGTGCTCGACCTGCAGCTTGCCGGCCTCGATCTTGGAGAAATCGAGCACGTCGTTGATCAGGGCCAGCAGCACCTGGCCGCTGTGCTGGATGCGGCCGAAGTGCGTGGCGGCGCGGCTGCCTGGCTCGGCTTCGCGCAGGCCGATGTGCGCAAAACCCAGCACGCCATTGAGCGGGGTGCGGATCTCGTGGCTGATGGTGGCCAGAAAGTTGGACTTGGCGCGGCTGGCCTCGTCGGCAGCCTGCTTGGCGCGCAGCAGCTCGTCGTGCGCCAGGCGCGATTCGGTGATGTCGGTGTTGCTGCCTATCCAGGCCACGATGCGGCCGTTGGCGTCCAACTGGGGCAGGGCGCGGCTGTCAAACACCCGCCATTGCCCGTCGCGGCCGCGGATGCGGCACACCGCCTGGTACAGCTGGCCGCTTTGCAGGGCAGCCTGCCAGGCCTGGGCCAGGCTTTCGGTCTCATCGGGGTGCATCACCTGGGCCCGGGTGGCGGGCTCCAGCAGGTGCTTGGTGGGCACGCCGGTGTAGGCGGCCCAGTGCGGGCTGAGAAAGTCGGTCTGGCCATCGGGGGTGGCTGTCCAGATCATCTGCGGCAGGCCATTGGTCAGGGCCCTGAAGCGCTCCTCCGAGACCCGCAGGGCATCCATCGAGCCCTGCAGCGCGCCTTCCTTGGCCATCAGTTGCTGCATGATGGCCTCGCGCCGCTGCCAGGCGCGCCACAGCAGCGCACACAGCACCGTGGAGGTGATGGCCAGCATGGCCAGGAAGAGCACCGCCTGCATCACCTCGCGCCACCAAGGGGCCAGGTAGTCATCGCGGGCGATGCCCACGAGCACATAGGTGGGGGTGTCGCCGATGCGGTGGAATGACATCACACGGTCAATGCCGTCGAGCGTGCTCACCGAGCGGTAGGTGGCCTCGGTCAGGCCTGCATCCAGCGCCTGGCGGGTGCGCTCGGCGGTCAGCACCGGTGTCTGCTCATCGGGCTGCATGTTGAGGCTGGGCTGGCGGATCAGCACCCGCCGCTGGCCGTCAAACAGCGTGATGATGCCGCGCGGCCCCACATCCACCGAGGCGAAGACCTGCGCAATGCGGTCCACATCGGTGAGGACATAGACCGCTCCTCCAAACTGCCCCTGCTCGGTCACCAGGGGCCTGACCATGGGCAGCACCCACTTGCCGGTCACCCTGGACTTCATCGGCGAGCCCACAATGGCCCGGCGCTCAACGACCCTGGCCTGCACATCCTTGAAGAACTGGCGCTGTGCGGCATTGAGTGGCAGGCTGCTGTCGATGCCTTCGCCCCAGCGCACCAGGCCTTCGGCATCGGTGGCCCGCAAGGCCGCCGCATCGGGCAGACGCCGCTGCAGGTTTTGCAGCACCTGGCTGAAGGCCTGGTCCGGAAACTGGCCCTGGCGATGCAACTGGGCGTAGTCTTCGGCGGCAATGGCCAAGGTCAGGTCGACGGCCCTGAAATGGGTGTTCAGGTAGTTTTCAAGAATCAGCGCCATCTGCCGCGAGTTGACCTCGGCAGCGTTCTGCGCCCGGTGGTAGCCAGCCTGAAGCTGGTAGGCCATGAACACCACCACAAACGAAAACGCCAGCACCACGGACGCAACCAGGTTGCGAAACGCGTGGGTGGGTGAGTCAATCGGGGTGGTGGTCATGGGCGGTGCAGCCAGATTCTGACTTTCGCACACATTGCGCCTGCACAACGCATGACAGGGCTATCCCGCCCGATTGACCGACAAGTCGGGGCAGCCCTCGCGCCCGCTTGATCCAACGCAAGGCGTCCGAGCGCGCGGTGGCTGACAGTTCTGCTCCAGGGTGGGACGGTTTTGCGCGGTTGTCCCTCAACCCGCTGGCCCGATTCCTTTCTTCCACGTTGGCGCAACCCGTTCATCGCATGGCACATCCCACAGCCGTTTCTCCCGGTTTTGCCGTCATTCCCGATCGCTCGGGCGTGCTGCGGGCCAGTTCGGCCTCAGCCCGCGTGGCGGCCGCTCTCAGTCAGGCGGCGGCCGACACCAGCCTCTGGAGCGCTCTGCTGGGGGGCGGCACGCTCAACGAAGACGAAGTGTGCACGCTCAGCACCCTGGCGCAGGTGCGCACGGTCACCACGGGCCAAAGCGTATTTCATCGCAGCCATACCGCACAGTCGCTGGTGGCCTTGCGCACCGGTGAGGTGGCGCTGGGTTTTCGCACCGCCGACGGCGTGTTCCGGACCGAACGCATCGTGCGTGGCCCGGCCTGGCTGGACCTGAGCTCAGCCTGGCTGGGCGAGCCCCACGCCATGGACGCCCAGGCGCTGGCTTCGGCCTCGGTGATCGAGTTGCCCCGTGCCGAGCTCGAAACCCGGCTGGCCAGCCACCCTGATCTGGCCCGGCGCCTGATCCAGGGCCTGGCCCGAGAGGTGCAGGCCCTGGCGGTCAACACCCACGAACTGATGCACAAGGATGCCCCGGCCCGCCTGGCCCAGTGGCTGCTGCAGCGCTGTGAGCCGGTCACCGATCACACCGGGCAGGCCGTGGTCAGGCTGCATGAGCGCAAGCGTGATGTGGCTTCGCAACTGGCCATCACCCCCGAAACCCTGTCGCGCCTGATGCGCAGCTTCACGCGGCAGGGCGTGATCGAGGTGGCCGGTTACAACGTTCGCGTGCTCAACCGCCAGGCCTTGGCCCAGCTAGCCGAAGCTTGACACCAATCGGCTGCTGGCCACCTGCAGCAGCTGCGCCACCACCGCGATGGCCAGCTGTTCGGGTTCTTTGCCGGTGATGCCGGGCACGCCGATGGGGCAGACGATGCGATCCAGCAGATGGGCCGGCACACCGCGTTGCTCAAAGCGGTGCATGAAGCGCGCCCGCTTGGTGGCCGAGCCGATCAGGCCCAGGTAGGCGAAGTCGCCGCGTGCCAGGATGGTCTCGCAGATGGCCATGTCCAGGTCGTGGCGATGGGTGAGCACCAGGTAAAAACTGCCAGGCGGTGCCGTGGCCACCTCGGCCTGCACCGGTTCCACACACAGCCGCTGGATGTGCGGCGGGCCGGGCTCAGCCGGGAACTCGGTGTCACGCTCGTCGATCCACTGCACGGCGCAGGGCAGGGTGGCCAGCAAATGGGCGATGGCCCGACCGACATGGCCCGCGCCATACAGCTGCAGCGTGAACAGCGCCGGCTCAGGCGGCCATTGCGCCAGCACGTCGGCGCTCAGGGCCTGGGTGCCCAGCGTGACCGCCCCGCCGCAGCACTGGCCCAGTGCCGGGCCCAGCGGGAAGTGCTGCTCGTGCAGCGCGGCGTGGTTGCCTTCGGTCAGGCGCTGCCGGGCGCGGGCAATGGCCTGCAACTCCAGGTGGCCGCCGCCAATGGTGCCGGCCACCGCTTGCGCGCTCACCACCATGCGCGTGCCCGCCTCGCGCGGGGCCGAGCCCTGCGTCCGCAGCACCGTGACCACCTGCGCGGGCACGCCCGCCTGCCACCAGGCCTGCGCGGTCTGGCGGGCGTGGTCAGGCACGGCGCACGGCGTCCAGCGCGTCCAGCACGGCCTCAGGCGTGGCCGGTGCACGCAGCGGTGGATCGATCCGGTGGCCGCCCACCGACGAGATGGCATCGCGGATGGCCAGGAACACCGAGAAGGGCAGCAGCAGCGGCGGCTCGCCCACGGCTTTGCTGCGGTGCACCGTGTCGGCCGGGTTGTCGGCACCGTACAGGCGCACGTCAAAGTGGGCCGGCGCGTCGTTGGCCGTGGGGATCTTGTAGGTGCTGGGCGCGTGGGTCATCAGGCGGCCGGCGTGGCGCGAGCCATCCAGCGGCTGCCACCACAGCTCTTCCATGGTCAGCCAGCCCATGCCCTGGATGAAGGCGCCCTCGACCTGGCCGATGTCCAGCGCCGGGTTCAGCGAGCGGCCCACGTCGTACAGCACATCGGCGCGCAGCACCTTGTACTCGCCGGTCAGGGTGTCGATCAGCACCTCGGAACAAGCGGCACCGTAGGCAAAGTAGTAGAAGGGCTTGCCCTGCAGGCGCTCGCGGTCCCAGTGCAGGCCGGGCGTGGCGTAAAAGCCATCGCTCCACAGCTGGATGCGGGCCAGGTAGGCGCGCTGGGCCAGATCGGCAAAGGAGATGGTGCTGCCGGGTGCCTGCACCTGCCCGTTGGCCAAGGTGATCTGATCGGGCGCGCAGCCCTGCTGGCCGGCCCACCAGCCCAGCAAGCGCTCGCGGATCTGCCGGGCGGCATCCTGCGCGGCCTTGCCGTTCAGGTCGGCCCCGGTGGAGGCGGCCGTGGCCGATGTGTTGGCCACCTTGTGGGTGTCGGTGGCGGTCACCCGCACCTGCTCAAAGTTGACGCCCAGCTCATGGGCCACCACCTGGGCCACCTTGGTGTTCAGGCCCTGGCCCATCTCGGTGCCGCCGTGGTTCACCAGGATGGAGCCGTCGGCGTACACATGCACCAATGCACCGGCCTGGTTGAAGTGCGCCACGTTGAACGAGATGCCAAACTTGACGGGCGTCAGCGCCAGGCCCTTCTTGAGCACCGGGCTGCTGGCGTTGAACTGGGCAATGGCCTGGCGCCGCTGGGCATGCTGGCACTGCTGGGCCAACTGCTCAACCAGCGGGTGAATGATGTTGTCTTCAAGCACCTGGCCATAGGGCGTGGTGCAGCGCTCGGTGGTGCCATAAAAATTGGCCTGGCGCACGGCCAGCGGGTCGCGGCCCAGCTGGCGCGCCACGCTGTCGAGGATCACCTCGATGGCCAGCGCGCCCTGGGGCCCGCCGAAGCCCCGAAACGCCGTGTTGCTTTGTGTGTTGGTGCGGGCGCAGTAACCCGACATGGCCACATCGGGCAACCAGTAGGCGTTGTCAAAGTGGCACAGCGCACGGGTCATCACCGGTGGCGACAAGTCGGCCGAATGGCCGGCATTGGCCACCATCTCAACTTGCACGCCCAGCAGCTTGCCGCTGTCGTCATAACCCACGTCGTACGCGAACTCAAAACCATGCCGGCGGCCGGTGATGGCGAAGTCGTCGTCGCGATCAGGGCGCAGCTTGACCGGCACACCCAGGCGGCTGGCAGCAAGTGCGGCCACGCAGGCAAACAGGGCGCTCTGGCTCTCCTTGCCGCCAAAGCCGCCGCCCATGCGCCGGCACACCACCTGCACCTGGTGCGACGCGCGCTGCAGAGCATGGGCCACCAGGTGCTGCATCTCGCTGGGGTGCTGGGTGCTGCAATGGATCAGCAGGCCGCCGTCCTCTTGCGGGATGGCGTAGCTGATCTGCCCTTCGAGGTAGAACTGCTCTTGCCCACCCAGGCTGAAACGGCCTTGCAGGCGGTGCGGCGCCTGCGCCAGGGCCTGGGCCGCGTCGCCCCGGTTCAGGTGCATGGGTGGCACCACATAGGCCTTTTGGGCATGGGCGCCCAGGGCGTCCAGCACCGCGGGCAGTGGATCGATCTGCAGCACCTGCGCAGCCAGCGCGGCGGCGCGGCGGGCGGCATCGCGGCTGGTGGCCACCACGGCAAACACCGGCTGGCCCACGTGGCGCACCGTGCCTTCGGCCAGGATGGGGTCATCGTGCACGATGGGCCCGCAATCGTTGGGGCCGGGGATGTCGGCCGCGGTGAACACCGCCACCACACCCGGCTGGGCCTGCAGGCGCGCCACATCGATGCCCAGCAGCTGGCCGTGCGGCAGCGGCGACAGGCCCAGCGCGGCGTGCAGCGTGCCCGCCAACTCGGGCAGGTCATCCACATAGGGCGCGTTGCCGGCCACATGCAGGTGGGCCGATTCATGGGGGCGGCTGATGCCCACGCGCTGGCCCTGGGCCAGGCGCTCGACGTCGGGGGTGAAGGTGTTGCTCATCATGCGCTCCACACCGTGGTTTGATCGGCTGGCAGGGGTGCTTCGGGCCGGGTTTCGAGCCACAGGCGCTGCAGCAGGTTGCGGGCCGCACGCTGGCGGTAGCTGGCGGTGGCGCGCAGGTCGGTCAGGGGCTTGAAATCGGCATCCAGCGCGGCCATGGCCGCCTGCACCGTGGCCGCCTGCCATGGCTGGCCCACCGCAGCGGCTTCGGCGCCCGATGAACGCCGCACGATGCCGTCCATGCCGCCCCAGGCCCAGCGCGCCTGCGCCACCTTGCCGTCATGCAGACGCAGCCACAGGCCGGCGGCCAGGCTGGAGATGTCGCAGTCGTGGCGCTTGCTCAGCTTGTACACACGCAGCACATCACCGGCCTGGGGCAGGGGCACTTTCAGGCTGTGCACAAACTCGCCTTCGGCCAGGTGGTTGCGGCCATAGCTGATGTAGAAATCCTGCAGCGGCATCTCGCGCTGCACCGGGCCGCGTTGCAGCACGATGGTGGCCCCCAGCGCGATCAGCACCGGTGGGCCGTCGCCAATGGGCGAGCCGTTGGCCACGTTGCCGCCCAGCGTGCCGGCTTCGCGGATGGGCCGGCTGGCAAAGCGCAGGCCCATCTCGTGGCAGGCCGGCCAATGGCGGGCCAGGGCAGCCCAGGCGGCCTCCAGCGAGGCCCCCGCGCCGATGCGCAGGTGACCATCGGCCTCGTCGATGGCCTGCAAGGCCTTTACCTCGGTCAGGCTGATGACCTCACCCAGCGCCCTGAACTGCTTGTTCACCCACAGGCCCACATCGGTGGTGCCGGCCGTCAGGCGCGCCTGGGGTTTGGCCAGGCGCCAGGCGGCCAGCTGATCCAGGGTGCGCGGTGCCAGGTAGGGGGTGGGCGCGGGGTAGTGCAGGGCGGCATCGGCGGCCAGGGTTTGCAGGGCCTGCACCATGGCGGGTGTGGCCAGCTCGGGCCGGGGTGCGGCAAACATCTGCTGCCCGGCATCCAGGATGGGCCGGTAGCCGGTGCAGCGGCACAGATTGCCCGACAGCGCGTCGGCCACATCCTGCCGCGCGGGGGCCGGGGCTTGAGCCGGCACGTTCTGGCGCAGTGCAGCCAGCGACATCACGAAGCCGGGTGTGCAGAAACCGCACTGCGAGCCGTGGCAGGCCACCAGCGCCTGCTGGGCCGGGTGCTGGCCGCCCAGGTCTTCAACCGTGATCAGGGCCTTGCCATCGAGCGAGGGCAAAAACTGGATGCAGCTGTTGATGGGCTTGAACTGCACCGTGGCCTGGCCGCTGTCGCTGGTGTGCAATTGCCCCACCAGCACGGTGCAGGCGCCGCAATCGCCTTCATTGCAGCCTTCCTTGGTGCCGGTCAGGCGGGCCTGTTCGCGCAGCCAGGACAGCACCGAGGTGGTGGAGTCGACCCCTTGCACCTGCACGATCTGGCCACGGTGATAGAAACGGATGGGGCGGGTGGGAGCGAGGTCGGTCATGGTGTGTCTGCCGGTCAATCGGGCCCTGGGGCAATCCCGAACCTTAGCGCCTGCACGAGGTGATGGTATACATTTTCACAAATAACCACTATTTGCTTGAATGTATGATTGAGGCCCGGGCATTGGACAAGATCGAGCTTTCACTCATCCGGGTCTTCCACACCGTGATCACCGAGCGCAGTGTCTCGCGCGCTGCCCTGCGTCTGGGCAGCAGCCAACCGGCTGTGTCGGCACAGCTCAAGCGCCTGCGTGGCCTGGTGGGTGATCCGCTGCTGGTGCGTGCGGGCCGGGGCATGGCGCCCACGGCGCTGGCCTTGTCACTGATGCCTGCGGCCGCCCAGGTGCTGCAGGGTGCGCAGGCCCTGTTTGGCGGCCATGCGGCGGCGCGCCAGTTTGTGCCGGCCGAATCCGAGCAGCGCTTTCGCATCGCGGCCAGTGATTACCTCGACCCTTACTTTCTGCCCGAGCTGGTCACGCGGGTGCGCCAGTTGGCGCCCCAGGTGGCCCTGGATCTGCTGCCCTTGACACGCGACTTCGACTACCGCGGCCACCTGGCCCGCGGCGAGGTCGATCTGGTCATCGGCAACTGGTTGTCTCCGCCGGCCGAGCTGCACCTGGGCCGCCTGGTCAGCGATGAAATCGTCTGCCTGGTGGCCAAGGATCACCCTGCCGTGCGCAACCCGCGCCAATGGACGGCCGAGCGTTACCTGGCCAGCGAGCACATCGCGCCGTCGCCGCTGTATGCCGGTGCGGTGGGCGTGGTCGATGAGCACCTGCAGGCGCAGGGGCTGTCGCGCCGCATCATGGTGCGTTGTCCGCACTTCAGTCTGGCGCCGGCCATGGTGTCGCGCTCCCATCTGGTGCTCACCACCGGCCGGCAGTTCTGCAGCCGCTACATCGCGGGCTGGCCGGTGCGCATCGTGCGGTGCCCGGTGCCGTTCGCGCCGCTGGCCTACTACCAGCTGTGGCACGAGCTGACCCACGCCTCGGCAGCCGTGCGCTGGCTGCGTGAGCAGGTGCGCGAGGTGGCCCGCGATCTGGCCCGGGGCGTGCAAGGGGTTGCGGCATGACATCAGCCTTCGCCATCCGCGCCGACCTGCTTGATTTCACCGGCGACCCCGGCCTGATCGACCGCGACAGCCCGCATGTGCGCTGGCGGCCCGACCACTGGTTGCTGGTCAATGCGCAGGGCCGCATCGAGGCGGTGCAGGCCCACGCGCCCGGTGACGACTGGCGCAAGATCGACCACCGTGGTCGGCTGCTGATGCCGGGTTTCATCGACACCCATGTGCACGCCCCGCAAGTGGATGTGCTGGCTTCGTGGGGCACCGAGCTGCTCGACTGGCTCAACACCTACACCTTTCCGGCCGAGGCGCGCCACGCCGATCCGGCCTGCGCACAAGCGGCCAGCGAGCTGTTCCTGGATGCGCTGCTGGCCCACGGCACCACCAGCGCGGTGGTGTTTCCCACGGTGCATGTGGCCAGCTGCGAGGCCCTGTTTGCCGGCGCGCTGGCCCGGGGCATGCGCATCGTGGCCGGCAAGGTGCTGATGGACCGCGAAGCGCCCGATTTTTTGCGCGACGACGTGCACCAGGCCCGCATCGATTGCACCGGCCTGATCGAGCGATGGCATGGCCGGGGCCGCCTGGCCTATGCGGTCACGCCGCGCTTTGCCGTCACCAGCACGCCCGGGCAACTGGCCATGGCGGGCCAGCTGATGGCTGACCACCCGGGCCTGTACATGCAAACCCATGTGGCCGAAAACACCGCCGAAGTGGCCCTGGTGGGCAGGATGTTTCCCGAGGCGCGCAGTTACCTGGATGTGTATGCCCGCCACGGGCTGCTGGGCGAGCGCTCGGTGCTGGCCCACGGCATCTGGCTGGATGACACCGATCGCCAGTTGCTGCACGACACCGGCGCGCACATCGCCTTCTGCCCCTCGTCCAACCTGTTTCTGGGCAGCGGGCTGTTTGGCTGGCAGCAGGCGGCCCAGGCCGGCGTGGCCATCAGCATGGCCAGCGATGTGGGCGGCGGCACCTCGCTGTCGATGCTGCGCACCATGGCCGATGGCTACAAGGTGCAGGCCCTGGCCGGCAACCGCCTGACGGCGTGGGCGCTGCTGCACGCGTCCACGCGCGGTGCCGCGCAGGCCTTGCGCCTGGGGCATGAAATCGGCTGCCTCGAGCCCGGTGCCGTGGCCGATCTGTGCCTGTGGAACTGGGCCGTGGGCCCGGTGGCGCAGCGCCGTGACAGCCTGGCCCGCGCTTTGCATGAGCGTTTGTTCGCCTGGGTGACACTGGCCGATGAGCGTAACCTTGAGTCTTGCTGGGTGGCGGGCCAGGCCCGTTACCCGGTTACACCTGATCCAGCCCGCCCT